>Ga0209648_10003070_pt1 | contig 13962 bp, 13 predicted proteins | sample GraSoi2013_115cm_FD_185830 | JGI IMG/M metagenome (GOLD analysis project Ga0209648, IMG submission 185830) | Grasslands soil microbial communities from the Angelo Coastal Reserve, California, USA - Sample 9_17_2013_115cm (SPAdes) (version 2) | ecosystem: Environmental > Terrestrial > Soil >...
CATCTCCTCCTTGGGAAAATCGCTCCGAAAGGCGAGTATATAGCAGGCGTGGTCGGACCGGAAGCTGAAGCCCCATTCCGGGCACGCCGCTGCGCAGCCGCCGGTGCGCAGCCGGCCCCCGAATGGGGGATCGAGCGGCGGCACGAGCGTTGCGTCAGAGGGGGACATGAGTCCAGGAGGCCATCTCGTCACGACCACCATCGCCTGCGCCGGCACCGCGGTCCTCACCGGCTCGTGGGCGGCCACCGGCGCCGTCGCGGCCGGCGGGTTCTTCATCGACGTGGACCACGTCGCCGACTACGTGCTCATCGAGCGCGATCGCCGGCTCACGCCGGACGCGTTCCTGCGCCATTACCTGGAGGGCCGTACGCGCCGCAGCGTGCTCGTGCTGCACTCCTACGAGCTCCTCGCGCTCCTCGGCCTCGTGGCGGGGTGGAGCGGTGCCCTCTGGCTCTGGGCATACCTATGGGGCGCGACGCTGCACTTAGCACTCGACCTCACCTTCAACGGCGAGGTCACGCCGCGCTCGATCGTCGCCTTCTACAGCTTCGGCTACCGTCTCGCCCACCGCTTCGACGCCCGACGACTGCTCGGGCCCGTCGACTTCGAGCCGGCGCCGGCAGGATTCTGGGCCGCGTTCTTCGCGGGCGGGCGCGTCGCCGGCGTGCCGGCGAAGCTGCCGTTCGCGCGAACGTGGCCTCGCTCGAAGTCTTCATGCTAGACTCGCGCTCGAAATGCGCGTCCTGGTCGTGGAAGACGAGACCGACCTGGGCGAGGTTTTCCGCGACTTCCTGAGCGAGCTCGGGCATCAGCCCGTGCTCGTGCGGAGCGCGGAGGCGGCCCTGGGCAAGCTGCAGTCCGAACGGCCCGACGCGATCATTCTCGACATCCACCTGCCCGGCATGAGCGGCCTCGACTTCATGCAGCTGCGCCCGGTGCGCGAGTCGGGCCTGCCGATCGTCGCGGTCTCGGGTGTCGCCACCGAGAGCCAGGCGCGCGAGTGCCTGCGCCTGGGCGCGCTCGATTTCGTCGGCAAGCCGGTGCCGCTCGAGCGCCTGCACGACGTGCTCATCTTTCTCGAGCCGCACGCGATCGACCGCACGCGCGAGGAGGCGGCGCGCCGCGCCGAACGCCGGCAGTCGCCGCGCACGCGCATCGAGGTGCCGGTGACGCTGCGCGAGTATCGCGGTGCGTCGTGGAGCGGCCGGTGTGTGGAGCTGTCCGCGACCGGTATGAAGGTCAAGACGGAGGCAACCCTCTCGGCGGGCCTGGCCATCAAGTGCTTGTTCACGCCGCCCGACGACGGGGCGCCGCTCGACATCATCTCGCTCGTGCTGCGCGTCGACCCCGACGGCGCCGCCCTCTCGTTCGTCAATCTGCCCGCCCACGAGGCCCGCCGGCTCGGGGAACTCGTCCGCCGCCTGACCCGCTGAGCGTTCACCCGAGTCGGTAAGCGCTTGGACATTCTCGCGACGCCCTTGCCCTGAGTACCCAGCCTGTCCATCCGGCGACAGGGCTCGCCACGGCCGACAGCGCGAGTTCATCACGACTTGCGCCGAAAAGGTCTGGCAACGGAAATGCTAGTTTCCTCGGTGCGTGGAGGCATCGATATGCGAATCTTCCGGTCCGAGATCGAGACGGCGCTGAAGGTCATGGGGATCGCGGCGCTGATCAGCCTCATCCTGCTGCCCGTCGCCTGGGGATACGAGCAGCGCCAGCAGGCGCGCAGCTGGCAGAACGTCGCGTGCGCCTATCGGATCAAGGAAGTGGCGCGGCAGACGCCGATGATCGCCACGCTGGAGTACCGACGCGACGCGTGTGTCGCGCTGGCCCGGCTGGGCCTCGACCTCGACCTGCCGCGCTAGAGCATCGAAGGGGGCCTCGATGGCCCCGGCGCCCCTAGCTGACCGTCACCCTCGTCACGAGCGTGCGGAGGCCGTCGAGGTCTCCGGCGGTCACGTGCACATTGGCGTCGGCGGCCAGCGCCGCCGCCCGGGTCTCTCCCTCCGGCCCCTCGAGCACCAGCGTGCGGAACCGCTCGGTGAGCGCTGTCGAGACGGCGAAGCCTGCGCCGCCCCGCCCCTCGGTCTCGGCCGCGCGCAGCGCGAGCGCCAGCCCGGTGTCGAACAGCGCCGTGAGCCGCCGGCGCACGTCGCCGTAGCCCTTCACGAGCCGCGCAAGCTGCGCGACCTCGCACGCCAGCGCCTCGTCCCGCGCCAGCGCGGCCGCGACGCCCTCGAGCCAGCGGTCGATCCGCCCGTGCTCGAGGTGGGCGCGCCACGAGACCGGCCGCAAAACGCGCAGGCGGGCCAGGAGCCACACGCGCAGGTACCCGCTCACCGTCGTCGTGCGCACGTGCTGGCCGAGCGTCGGCCGGCCGTGAGGCCAGCGGCGCTCCGCCCAGCGCGCGAACGGTGCCACCAGGCGGTGCGGCAGGATCCCCCAGATCTCATCCAGGTCGGGCTTGAGGTAGTCGGTGACCTCGATGACGGCGTCGCCCGCGCGCGTCTCGCCGCGGATGCGCGCGAAGCGCGCGGCGCGCGTCTTGGCCTGCGCCACGCGGATCGCGTCCTCGTACATCATCCACGTCGCGAGATGGCGCGCGACGACGGCGCCGACACGCTCGCATGCCGTGAACGGCCGCAGACGCGCGACGTACCGCCGCGCGTAGGCCGCGTCCTGGTAGTCGACGAGCCGGACGAGCGCGTGTTCGACGACGGCGCGGATCGTGTCCCCCTCGTTCGCGCTGTGGGCACCAACGGTTCCGGCGCCACCACCCTCGGAGTTCTTCGCCGTCTCGAGGCCGAGGTCGAAGCCCTTGAGGTTGGCGGCGACCCGCACGCCGCGCGACTCGATGGCCTTGCGAAAGGCCTGCACGCCCACGGGCAGTGCGCCGCTCCCGGCGAGGGCGCCCAGCAGGACCGCGTTCACCTCGGTGCCGCGCTCGCGCGCGAGGGAGAGCGCGTCGAAGGCGACGAGGCGCCGCGCCGTCGCCCGCGCCAGCGCGTCGAGGCGCTCGCGCGGATAGATGCCGCGGCCCGTGGCCGTCTTCTCGTGGATCGTGTAGAGGCGGTGCGTGCTGCAGACGACGGTGGTGCGCGCAGGCGACACGAAGCCGGCCTCGATCATGCGGCCGACCTCCAGAAACTCCGGCGCCAGCAACACGTCGAGCGCGCCCGGCACCGGATAGAGCGAGAACACCGGGTCTTCGGAGGCCTCACGATCGGTGACCAGCTCGACGTAGTAGGTGGTGGATCCGGTCCGCTGCGCGACGCCGGGGATCGAGGTGCCGTGCACGCGGTAGCCGTCGAGCGCGGCCGCCTCCACGATCCACTCCGAGAGCACGCCGCCGCCCTGCCCGCCGACGGCGGGAATCAGCAACGAGACGAGCCCGGGCTCGCTCACGCCCGCGCGAGGGCGCTGATCACGGCGCGGCGCAGCCGGTCGACGAGCCGCGTCCACGGGCCGGGATTCGCGATCACCCGCACCTGGTAGAAGGAGGGGCACAGCACCGCGGCGTGCGCGACCTCGCCGCACACGCCGCAGCCGACGCACGTGTCGTCCACGTGCGCGATCGGATCCTCGCGGAGCGGGTCGGGACTCTCGCGCAGGGTCAGCGACGGGCAGCCGTTGAGCCGCATGCACGAGTGATCGCCGGTGCAGACCTCGGGGTCCACGCCGAAGCGCGGCTGCACCACCGTCTGGCCCGCCGCCGCGCGCGTGCGGTTCAGGGGCCGCAGCCGCCGCTGGCGCTCGAGCTGGCACTCGCCCCGCGCGATCACGACCTTGAGGCCCTTCACGCGCGTCGTCAGCGCCTCCCGCAGCGTGCCGATCATCTTGGCGATGTCGTAGGAGTCCACCGTGCGGATCCACGACACGCCGACGCCCCGCAGCGCCTGCGGGATGGTCATGCCCGTCGGCTCCTTGCGGGCGTTGGTGCCGGTGGACGGGTTGGGGTGCTGGCCCGTCGCCGACGTGTAGAAGTTGTCGAGGATCACCAGCACGGAGTCCTGGCGGTTGTACATCGCGTTGGCCACGCCGTTGGTGAGGCCGTTGTGCCAGAACCCGCCGTCACCCATGACCGACATCACGCGCTTGCCGAAGAGCGGCGCCACCGCGCTCGACGACGCGAGCCCCATGCCGTAGCCGAGCACGGAGTTGCCGACGTGGAAGGGCGCCTGTGTCGAGAACGTGTGGCAGCCGATGTCGGCCGCCACGTGGGTGTCGCCGATCGAGGGGTCCTGTGTGCGGAGGATCTTCATCGCGCTGAAGAGGGGCCGCTCCGGGCAGCCCGTGCAGAAGGAAGGCGGGCGCTTGGAGACGGGCTCGGGCAGCGCCGCCCGCACCGTCTCGCGGTGGGCGGTCAGCGCCGCGTAACGGTCCTCGATCGCGGTCACCGACTGCGCCGTCGGGTTCGCCCCGACCAGGAACTTCCGCAGGCCGCCAATGACCAGGGCCGGCACGTACTCCCCGTGCGGCGAGAAGACCTCCTTGCCCTGGATCTCGACGTCCAGGTGGGCCTCGTGCGCGAGCGCCTTCAGCTCGCGCTCGATGTAGTTCGGCATGCCCTCCTCGACCACGAGCACCCGCTTTTTGCCGCGGAGGAAGCCGAGGAGCTCCTCCGGCACCAGCGGGTGGATCGCGTTGAGGATCATCAGCGGCATGGGCGTACGGCCGTGGACATCGGCCAGTCCGAGGAGGTGCAGCCCGCGCACGGTGGTGTTCCAGAGACCACCCTGCATCACGATGCCGAGGTGCGACTCGGCGCCGGGCCGGTGCTCGTTGAGCCCGCGCTCGACGATGTAGCGCCGCGCCGCCGGCAGGCGCTGCTCGAACTTCCGGGCCTCCATCGCGTAGGTGAAGGGCGGCAGGTTGATCCGCTCGAGGCTGAACGACGGCGTCTCCAGCGGCGAGCGCATGCTGATCGCCGGCCGCACGTTGTCGCGGCACGCCAGCGTGCCCCGCATGTGGCAGGCGCGGATGCGGATCGAGAAGAGCACCGGCTCGTTGCAGGCCTCGGAAAGACCAAAGCCTTCCTCGACGAAGCGGGCGAAGGACTGCAAGGTGTTGCGCGGATCGAGGAGGGGCACGGAGGACTTCAGCGCCGCGGAATGTGTCCGCTCCTGCAGGATGGAGGCGCCCTCGCCATAGTCCTCGCCGATCACGACGAGCGCACCGCCCAGCACCCCGGCCGAGGCGACGTGCGAGAGCGCGTCGGACGCCACGTTGGTGCCGACGACCGATTTCCAGGTCACCGCGCCGCGCATCGGGTAGTTGATCGACGCGCCGAGGAGGGCGGCGGCGGCCGCCTCGCTGCCCGACAGCTCGTAGTAGATGCCGAGCGGCTTGAGCAGCGATTCGTTGGCGTCGGCGAGCACGTCGAGCAGGTGGGAAATGGGCGCGCCCGGATAGCCGCCCACGTAGCTCACGCCGGCCTGCAGCAGCGCCTTGGTGATGGCGAGGATGCCCTCGCCGCGGAGGACCTGCCCCTGGCCGTAGCCCAGCTGCTTGACGTCCTCGGCGAACGAGCGCTCACCCATCGATCAGGTGCCGGAGGCCTGGGACGGTCGGTCGCGTCGACGCTCGTCGGTCATGCGCTTGCGCTCCTCGTTCCAGATCGCGTAGCACCGGGGATGGAAGAGGATCGTGAGCGTGCCGCTGAAGTCGAGCTCGTACTCGGTCGCGGTGGTGATGATCTCGCCGCAGCACGAGCAGGGCTTGGCCATGCTGGGGCCCGCCCACAGCTTGACGGGATCCTCACTGGGGAGCCGGCCGGACGTGAGCAATCCCCGCACCCGTTCACGGACCTGTGCGTCGTCCAAAACCTTTCCCCCGCAACTGCTTTCGACGCCGCCCGAAGCGGGCACCGGAATCGGGACCCCAAGTGTAGGTGAGGCCTGCAGGGTCGTCAAGGCTACGTCCCGACCGGGAAGGCGTGCAAAAGACCGCGGATTTAGTGGCGGCGCACGGCGGGGGGCAGCCCGGCCGCGGCGTGCCACGACCTACGCAGATCTACGGATGGTTTTGTAATTGTCAGGACAGGTCGAGGAGCCGTCTGAAAGGTTGGACATTGACGGGGCGTGGCGCGCGCGAAACGCTGGGGAATGTATCCCTTCTCGCGTGTTCATCGATGCCGTGACGCTCCGACGGCTGTACATCGACGAGATGCTCACGACGGTTGAGGTCGCCCGCTATTTCAGGTGCAGCCCGAGCACGGTGAGGCGACAACTCGCCCGATTCGGCATTCCGGCTCGTCGGCGAGGACCGGCGCCGGGGCGGCTTCGGGTTGCGCGTGGCGCGCCGTTCGGTGGCTGGTCGGCCGACATCGCATACGTCGTCGGCTTGATCGCCACCGATGGCAACCTTGGACGAAAGAGGGCGGCAATCTCAATCGTGTCCAAGGACATGGATTTGCTCGAAACCATCGCGGAGGTTATAGCAATCGCTGTCATCACCTCGCATGGTGTGATCGCTCGCTCTATGACTGGCTCCGCGGCATCGGATTGACGCCGGCGAAGAGCCTCACGCTCGGCCCGCTCTCCGTTCCTGATGAGTATTTCACCGACTTCTTTCGCGGATGCATCGACGGCGATGGATCAGTCTTGATCTACACAGACCGATATCACGTTGCGAAGAAGGAGAGCTACGTTTACGAGCGGCTGTATGTATCCATCGTCTCGGCGAGCCACTCCTTCATCGAGTGGCTCCAGACGACGGTATCCCGGCTGATCGGCGTCGAGGGATCAATCGCGGTAACGTCAGCGTGGCAAAAATCCGATGTGGATTCTCCGCTCTGCCAAGGCTCAATCCCTGCGTCTGCTCGCCTGGATGTATTACGCGCCGAACGTTCCTTGTCTCGAAAGAAAGCGTACCGCGGCTGAGAGATTTCTGACTCCGCTCGGTCATGCGAACGTTCGGCCGACCGGGCGTCCACGAGTCGGCTGGATTTACGACGTGCCCAGAGTCCGAGAGACAGAAGTCCGATGGTTTCTTTCTGGTTCCGCTCCACGTATTCTTGTCAACCGGGGGCGTGTTGGAACTGGGAGACAATGGGGCCTCAAAAGCCCTTGCCCGCAAGGGCGTAGGGGTTCGAATCCCCTCGCCCCCACCATTCACCTTTCTTGACAGGATTGTCGCCCGCCCTGTACCGTGGTGCCTCGCGTGGGGCTGTAGCTCAGTTGGGAGAGCACAAGGCTGGCAGTCTTGGGGTCAGGGGTTCGAATCCCCTCAGCTCCACCAAATAATCACCCTCCGAGATACAACCGCTTCACCTCCGGGTCGGCCAGCAGCCGCTGGCCCGGCCCCGCGAAGCGGTTCTTGCCGAGCTCCAGGACGTAGCCGCGGTCGGCGATCCCGAGCGCTCGCGTGGCGTTCTGCTCGACCACCATCAGCGTGAAGCCGCCGCGCTTCATCTCGAGCAGCTTGTCGAAGATCAGCGTCACGAACTTCGGCGACAGCCCGAGCGACGGCTCGTCGAGCAGAATGAGCCGCGGCGACGTCATGAGCGCGCGCGCGATGGCCACCATCTGCTGCTCGCCCCCCGACATCGTGCCCGCCTTCTGGCGGCGGCGCTCGCCGAGGATGGGAAACAGCGCGTAGACGCGCTCGAGTGCCTCGGCCACGCGCGCGGGATTGCGCTCCGTGTAGGCGCCCATCTCGAGGTTCTCGAGCACCGTCATCTGCGGGAAGCCGATGCGGCCCTGCGGCACATAGGCGAGGCCGCGGCGCAGGACGAGGTCGGGCCGGACGCCGGTGATCTCCTGGCCGTTGAAGATCACGCGGCCCCGGCGCGGGCGGAGGAAGCCGACGATCGTCTTGAACGCGGTCGACTTGCCGGCGCCGTTGGGCCCGATGACGCTGACGATCTCGCCCGCGTGCACCTCGAGCGAGACATCCTGCAGGATGTCCATCTTGCCGTAGCCGGCGGTGAGCCCGTGCGCGATCAGCAGCGGCGCCTGCGTCACCGCCGCGCCTCGCAGATGTACAGGACGTGCGGGTACGGCAGCACGTCCACCATGAGGTGGCGCCGCACACCGAAGCCCGCCCGCTCGAGCGCGGCCGTCAGCTCGTCCGTGCTCCAGTAGCGCACGGGCGTGCGCGGCGCCATCAGGCGGTCGAGCGTCCACGTGAACCAGCGCTTGGGTGCCGGCCGCGTGTCCACGTCCTTCACGAGCAGCAACCCGCCGGGTACCAGGCAGCGCCGCAGCTGGGCGAGGAGCGGCGGAACGGTGTCCGGCGGCACGTGGTGGACGATGTCGAGCATGTACGCGGCGCTGACTTCCGCGTCGCCCTTGAAGTCCCGCGCGTCGCCCTGCTCGTACGCCACGTTGTCGAGCCCGAGCCGTTGGGCGGCGCGCCGCGCCATCGCGACGCGCCGCGCGCTGACGTCGAGCCCGCGCAGGAAGCGGGCGGGGCCCGTCGCCGCGTAATAGAGCGAGAAGAGCCCGAAGCCGCACCCGATGTCGAGCACCGGGCCCGCGGGTGGCAGGTACTGGCCGATCTCCTCCAGGAACCGCTGGCGCAGCACGAGGAAGCGCGCCCAGCAATAGGCGCGCACCACCGGATCGTCGTAGGCGCGGACGATGCTACGGATCGTGTCGCTTGGCATAGAGCCTGTAGGCCGGGCGCGTCGCCGCCAGCTCGTAGCGTTCACGCAGCCGGCCCGCCAGCGCCGGGAAGCGCTCGACGCGCTCGTAGCCGCCGGCGGGCCAGCCGCGCTCGAAGAGGACGATCATGCGGGGCGGGCGCGCGTCCAGATCGCGGATGAATTCCGCGCGCAGCACGCGCACCACGGGCGCGTCCTCGTCGTGGAAGAAGTGGAAGTCGTAGAGAAAGCGCGTGGGCTCCCGCACGCCCAGGCGGAAGAGCGCATGGATCCCGCCCTCCGTCGTGTCGAGCACCTGGACGGTCTCGCCGGGCGCCAGCCGCGCGCGCAGATCGGCCTCGAGCGTGCGGACGGTGCGCTCACGATCCCACCACCAGGTCGCGGGCCCCGCCTCGAGGCCCTTGGCGCCGAGCAGCACGAGCGCCGCGACGAGCGACGCGACGAGGGCGCCGCGCGACGAGCGCCGCCGGCAGCTCGGCGGCCACCAGGACGGCGGCGAAGGCGGCGAGCGGGTACAGGTGGTACTCCCAGCCCTTGCCCTGCAGGACGTAGTGCGCGAGTCCATACGCGAGACCGAGCGCCGCGACGAGATGCCGCGCGTCGGCGCCGCGGCGCCACGCTGCGCCGGCGAGCGACACGAGGACGCCGAGGGCGATCGGGATCCACGCGTGCCAGCGGTAGACGCTCCACGACGACGCGCGGCCGAGCCGCGCGTAGAGCGGGATCAGGTAGCCGGTGACGACGTCGCGCCAGGCGGCGAGGCCGTCCACGGCGGCGAGCCAGCCCAGCACCACCAGCGGCGCCACCGCGGCGGCGGTGACGAACACGGCGGTGGCGCCGGCGGTGGTCGCGACGCCGCACGCGCGCGCCGCGGCGAGGGCCACGACGGCGGCGAGCGCGCCGACAAAGAGCGCCGCGTGCGGCTTCACCGTGATTCCGGCGCCGAGGGCGGCGCCCGACCACAGCAGGCGGAGAACGCCGCCACGCTCGAGCCAGCGCGCCACGCCGAGCGCGCCCAGGAGCAGGAAGAGACACAGCAGGAAATCGCGCTGGCCCGCCTGCCAGGCGCCCCCGGCGAGGTGGTATGTCGCGAAGACGAGCGAGCCGGCGGCGGCGGCCACCCTGCCCCACGGCATGGCAAAGACCGCGATGACGCCGGCAGTGGCCGCAAGCCACGCGAGGTCGAACACGCGCCACGCGAGGTCGCTGCCGCCGAGCGTGCGCAGCACGGCGAGGTGGACGAGGTAGGTGCCCGGCTGATTCATGTCGAAGAGGTCCCGATACGGGACGGCGCCGTCGGCGATCCGCCACGCGACGTAGTGCATGAGGGCGACGTCGTGGATCAGCGGCCACGGCAGCGAGCGCCAGGCGAGGAGCACGGCGAAGCCGCCGAAGCCGGCGAGCAGCAGCGCGCTAGCGACCGAAGTAGGCTTCAATGACACGCTCGTCCGCCTGGATGGCGCCCGGCGGCCCTTCCGCGATCTTCTCGCCGTGGTCGAGAACGAACACGATCTCGCAGAGGCCCATGACCACCTTCATGTCGTGCTCGACGAGCAGCACGGTCTTGCCCGCGTCGCGCAACCGGCTCACCGCCTCCAGCAGATCGTTGAGGAGCGTGCGGTTGACGCCGGCCGCCGGCTCGTCGAGGAGGATCAGCGTGGGATCGGTCATGAGCATACGCACGAACTCGACGAGCTTCTGCTGGCCGTAGGAGAGGTTACCCGCGTACTCGCCGGCCAGCCCGCCGAGCCGCACGAACTCCAGCAGCTCGCGGCCGTGGCGCTCCGCCTCGGCGTGCGTGCCGCGCGTGACGACGAGCAGGTTCTCCAGCGCCGTCAGCTCCGGGAAGACGCGGATGATCTGGAAGGTGCGCCCGATGCCGCGGCGGGCGATCTGCCAGGGCTTGAGGCCGTCGATCCGCCCGCCGCGGAAGCTCACGCGGCCGGCATCGAGCCGCTCGATCCCGGTGATGCAGTTGAAGAGCGTGGTCTTGCCCGAGCCGTTGGGGCCGATGAGGCCGTAGATGCGCCCGGGGTCGAGCGACAGCGAGACGTCGTTGACGGCGGTCACGCCGCCGAAGCTCTTGCGTACCCCCTCGACCGCGAGCACGGGCGGCATCGCTACGCCCCCGGCCGCTTTGCGTACAGCCGATACCCCTCGCGCGTCACCACGACGTCATAGCGGCGCGCGAGCAGGTCGGCGAGCGCCGGGAAGCGCTGGATCCGGTCGTAGTCGCCCGACGGCCAGCCGCGCATGAGCACGACGAACCGCGGCGGCGTGGCCTCGAGCGCCGCCACGAACTCGGCGCGGATGGCCCGGACGACCGGACGATCCGGCTCGTGGAAGAAAAAGACGTCGTAGAGAAAGCGCGTGGGCTGCCGGACGCCGAGGCGCAGGAGCGCGTGCAGCCCGCCGTCGGCGATGTCGAGCACCTGCACCGTGTCCGCCGGCGCCAGGCTCCGGCCGAGGTCGTCGGCGAGGATGCGCACGCGGCGCTCCTTGTCCCAGATATAGGGTGCGCCGGAGGCCTCCAGTCCCTTGGCCGTGAGCAGCACGAGCGCCACCGCCAGCGTCACCGCGAGCGGCACACCGAGCCGCGCGCGCTGCTGCGCGGCGAGCGCGGGCGTCAGCGCGGAGAACGCCAGCACGCAGACGAAGGTCGCGAGCGGATAGAGGTGGTACTCCGAGCCCTTCGCCTGCCCGATGTAGTGCGCGACGCCGTAGGCGAGGCCGACGGCCGCCACGAGGTGGCGCGCGTCGGCCCGGCGCGTCGCCACCGCGACGACGAGGGCGCCGACGGCCGCGAGCCCCAGCGGAATCCAGCCGAGCCAGCGGTGGCCGAGCCACGGCGCCGACCGCCCGAGATGGCCGTAGACCGGAATGGCGTAGCCGAAAACGATCTCGACCCAGGCGCGCAGCCCGCCCGCGAGCGCGAGCCAGGTCGCCAGGGCGGCGGGCACGGCCGCGCTGCCGGCGACGTACGCGCCGATGGAGCGCCCCGCGTCGCCGACGTCACCGCGTCGCGCGACGGCCACCAGCACGACCAGCCCCAGCGCGCCCGCGAACAGCACGGCGTAAGGCTTCAACCCGACGGCGGCGCCCAGCGCCAGCCCGGCGCCGGCGAGGCTCCACGGCCCGCCCCGCCGCTCGAGCCAGCGCACGACGCCAACCGCGCCGACGACGAGAAACACGCACATGAGGAAGTCACGCTGGCCCGCCTGCCACGCCCCGCCGGCCAGGTGGTAAGCGGCGAACGCGAGGGCGGCGCCGGCGGCGGCGACGGCGCCCCAGCGCGCGGCGAGCAGCGCCACCGCGCCGGCTGTCGCGGCCAGCCAGGCGAGATCGAACGCGCGCCACGCAGCATCGCCCGCGCCGAGCGTGCGCAGCAGCGCCAGGTGCAGGACGTACACGCCGGGCTGGTTGATGTCGTAGAGGTCGCGGTACGGCACGTCGCCTTCGCCGATCCGCCAGGCGATGTAGTGCATGACGGGCGCGTCCTGGATGAGCGGCCAGGGCAGCGAGAGCACGAGCAGGACGGAGACGAGCAGGCCGAAGGCGACGACCACCACCGCGCCGGCGAGCGTCGCCGCGCGCATCAGATCGTCCTCGGCAGCCGGTATCGCTGCTGGAGCAGGCCGAGCACGCCACGCGGCATCAGCAGCACCACGGCCACGATGATGGCGCCGAAGAGCAGCGGGTGGAAATAGGGATAGCTCGCCCACACGATCTCCTGCGCGACGAAGAGCACCACGGCGCCGAGCACGGGGCCGAACACCGTGCCCTTGCCGCCGAAGAGCGCCATCACGATCATCGTGACCGTGATGGCGAGCGGGAACACGCTGACCGGCTCGATGTAGCCCTGATCGCGCGCCATCAGCGCGCCGGCCACGCCGGGGCCGACGGCGGAAAGGAGCAGGGCGGCCAGCTTGTGGTGGAAGGTGTCGATGCCCATGGCCTCGGCGGCGACCTCGTCCTCGCGGATGGTCATGAGTCGCAGGCCGAAGCGCGAGGTCACGATCAGCCACGCCATCGCCGTCACCGCCACGGCGAGCACGCCCATGACGTAGTAGATCGGCACGCTGGCGTCGAGCGTCGGCAGCGACAGCCCGTTGCCGCCGCCCGTGAGTCCCTCGAAGTAGGACACGAGCGCGCGCAGTACCTCGTTGAGGCCGAGCATCGCGATCGCGAAGTACGGGCCTTTGAGCCGCAGGCAGGGATAGCCGATGACGACGGCGAGCACGACGGCGGCGGCGCCGCCCGCCACCGCGGCCAGCGGCCACGGCCAGCCGGCGCCCGTGACCAGGATCGCGCCCGCGTAGGCGCCGGCGCCGAAGAACGCCACGTGGCCGAAGGACACGTAGCCGGTGAGCCCCGAGATGAGGTTCCACGAGCCGGCCAGCGCGATCCACATGAAGATCTGCTGCATCGAGCGGACGCCGTAGCCACTGCCGAATACGGGGTACGCGGCCAGCGCCGCCAGCAGCAGCAGGCCGACGGTGGCGAGGAGTCCCGTCACGTCTGCCGCCCGCCGAGGAGCCCGCTCGGCCGCACGAGGAGCACCAGGACCAGGAGCACGTACGCCACCACCTCGGACAGCTGCGTCGTGAGAAAGAGCGAGGCCAGCTGTTCGACGAGGCCGAGGAGCAGTCCGCCGACGAGCGCGCCGGGATAGTTGCCGGCGCCCCCGAGCACGATCACCAGGAACGACTTGAACGTCCAGACGCCGCCCATCTCGGGCTGGATGGCCACGATCACGGCGAGAAGCGCGCCGCCGGCCGCGGCCAGGGCCGCGCCCAGGCCGAAGGTCAGCATGTGGATGCGGCCGACGTCGACGCCGCACACCATCGCCACCTCGCGACTCTGCGAGGTGGCGCGGATGGCCTTGCCGAGCCGGGTGAACTTCAACAGGAGAAACGACAGCGCGGTGACGCCGGCCGCGAAGAGGAAGGCGATGACCCGAGGCTTGGAAAAGGCGAGGCCGCCGAGCACCCACGCGCCGGTGATGTACTCCACCGCCCTCAGATCGGACGTGAACGCGAGCTGCGCGAGGTTCACGAGCGCGATGGAGATGCCGAAGGTCAGCAGGAGCGACGACAGCTCGGGCGCGTCGACCACCCGGTAGACGAGGCCGCGCTGGAGCAGCACGCCGACGACGAAGAGCGCGGCCATCGCCACCGGCACCGTCAGGAACGGGTTCATGTTCAGCCGTGTCGTGAGGAAGTACGTCGTGTAGGCGCCGAGCATCAGGAGCGGGCCGTGGGCGATGTTGATCACGCGCATGACCCCGAAGATGAGGCCGAGCCCCAGCGCCACCAGGGCGTAGAGACCGCCCGACAGGATGCCGGAGACGATGACCT
>Ga0209648_10003071_pt1 | contig 13962 bp, 14 predicted proteins | sample GraSoi2013_115cm_FD_185830 | JGI IMG/M metagenome (GOLD analysis project Ga0209648, IMG submission 185830) | Grasslands soil microbial communities from the Angelo Coastal Reserve, California, USA - Sample 9_17_2013_115cm (SPAdes) (version 2) | ecosystem: Environmental > Terrestrial > Soil >...
CGATTATCAGAAAGATTGTCGGCCACTCGGATTTGCGCGCGGTGGTGTTTCGAACCACCGGAATTGGAGAGTCAGCTATCCAGGAGCTGGTGGGAGCTGATTTGGCCACGATCCCTGCGGTCGAAGTTGGGTACTGTGCGCATGTGGGTGCGGTCGACCTCAGGCTGATCGGGCCTGGGAGCGCGGTTGAGCAGGGCGCGACAATCGTTCGAGACAAACTTGATTCGTATATCGTCAGCGCCGACGGGAGAGCGTTAGAAGAGATCGTGGTCGAACTGTTGACCAAGCGAAATGAAACGCTGGCGGTTGCCGAATCATGTACCGGAGGTCACCTGGCAAGCAGCGTTACCAACGTATCTGGCTCATCGGCCGTATTTCTGGAGGGCAATGTCACTTATTCTAATGAGGCAAAAATTCGCGCCTTAGACGTTCCGGGGCTGCTCATTGAACGACTGGGAGCAGTCAGCGAAGAGGTTGCCGCGGCGATGGCGGAAGGGGCTCGAGCCCGGTCGGGTGCTAGCTACGCGCTTTCCACCACCGGCGTTGCTGGGCCAACCGGTGGAACGGAAGAAAAACCGGTCGGAACGGTATTTATTGGCTTCGCTTCCGCAATGGGTTCGACCGAAGTACTGAAGCTCTTTTATCCGACTGATCGTCTCACATTCAAACAAGTCGTAACGCAACGAGCGTTGGATCTGTTGCGAAGAAGGCTGTCATTCTCGCCTTAGGCTCGAATGAAATAGCAAATCGCAATAGCAGATAGCAGATATTCGGTCGCAACGTATCTGCCTATACAACAATGATGTGATTGGCCCAGGGCTTCGAAAACGGTGTTAGGTATAACGGAGCCCTTGGATGGCCTGGGTTTCGGCGGTCCGGGACGGACAGCGCCCTACCGCCAATTCCCGATTTGCTATTTGCTATTTCATTCGAGCCCAAGGCGAGAATGACCAATCACGCCATCAGATGCAGTAACGCCTCTTGCGAAAACTGATCGTGCGGAACTTCGCCAGTGACGTACCCCTCACGCATCGTAAGGATGCGCCGGCTTAGACTCAGCAATTCCGGCAATTCGGAAGATATCATGAGTACCGCTACTCCTTGGCAAGCGATTTCATCGAGAAGCTCATAAATCTCCGCTTTCGCTCCGACATCAACACCTCGGGTCGGCTCATCGACCATGAGCAGCTCACAACTCCGGGCCAGCCATTTCGCGATCGCGACCTTTTGTTGGTTGCCGCCGCTGAGCCCTGCCGTCACCGAGTCCAACGAAGGCGCCTTGACCCGCAATCGATTGGTTAGCTTCTGCACTTCAGTGCGCTCTTTTCCTTGGTCGACAAATCCAAGGCGACTAAAGAAATCCAGATGCGGCAACGAGATATTGCCCAAAATACTCATCATGAGGACCAGCCCCTCCTTTTTGCGGTCTTCCGGCAGGTATCCCATCCGCCGCTTCATCGACTCATTCACATTGCCCAAACGGACCTTCTTTCCTTTGACGTAAACGTCCCCGGTCGCCTGGCGGTCTAGTCCGAAAATCGCTTTGGCGACATCGGTTCGTCCGGCACCCACCAACCCCGCCATGCCCACTATTTCGTTTCGTCGAACCGAGAGTGAGACTTTCTCAAATTTTCCAATGGAAGAGAGATTCTCGACTCGTAGAATCTCCTCGCCTGGCGTCAAATCGAGATGGTTCGGTCGCTTAGCCAGCACGTCGCGACCTACCATTTGACGGATCAGCCGTTGACGATTGGTCTGGGCAATCGCCTCGGTGGCAACGTGCTTACCATCTCGCAACACGCTCACAAAATCGCAGATACGAAAAATCTCATCCATCCGATGCGATACATAAATAATGGTCGTCCCGCGCTCCTTCAGACGGCCGATCAATCGGAACAACTGCTCACTGTCGTGGACCGAAAGCGAACTGGTGGGCTCATCAAAGATGATGATTCGCGCGTTGATTCCGATCGCGGCAGCAATCTGCACCATCTGCTCCTGACCAGTGGTTAGTTGAGCTACCGGCGTATGCACGTCCATATCGACGCCGATTTCCCCCATTAGTTCCCGGGCTCGACCAGCCAGACGGGTTCGATCGACGAATCCAAGCCTACCGGGCGTCGTACCCAGCTGCAGATTCTCCGCAACGCTTAGATTCGGGCAAAAAGCCAGCTCCTGGTGAACCAAAGCAATGCCAAGTCTCTGGGCAGAGAGCGGATCGGTAGGATGGACTTCCTGTCCCTCGATTTTGATGACACCGGCGTCGGCCGTATAGATGCCCGCAATGATTTTTCCCAATGTACTTTTTCCGGCGCCGTTCTCGCCCATTAACGCATGGACGGAGCCTTTTTCGAATTCAACGGAAACATCGTCCAGGGCGCGAACGCCAGGGAAAATCTTCGAGATATGCTCAACGCTGAGAAAGGCCACGGTGATCGGTAGAGAAGCGCTCGCGTCCGTGGGCCCGGTAGGAACCGAATCGGTCGATCCGCGCAACGTCCTTTGAGAGAGAGGTTACAGCTTTAAGTGCTCTCGAAGCGTTCTTCGAGAGCACAGTCAAAGTTAGCAATAGTTAACTATCGCTCATTTGGGCAACCATTTTTCCCAATTCTTGGCAAACTCATCTACGTTTGCTTTGGTAACCGGGATAAGGTCAGCCTTTACGAAGCTGGAAGGCGGATCTTTGTGGTTCGCGGCTTTATCGTAGAGCATTTTCACTGACTCGGTGCCCCACTCATAGACTTGCTGAGCGAGCAGTACTTGGACGTGACCATCGCGCAGATATCCGAGCTGGGCTGGAAGAGCATCGACGGCAACGACTTTAACGCTGCCTGGCGAGAACTTAAGGGCATTGTCAGTGAAGAGCGGCCAGCCGCCAACCATTGCCCATCCGGTAATCTCTGGATGCGCTTGCATCACTTGCTCGACTTTGGCGGCAGCATCTTGCGGCGTTTCTTTGTGATAATAGGTGTCGATGATCTTGATACCAGGCGATTTTTTAGCCTCTTCCTTTACCCCGGCGACTCGCTTCTGCAGATTCGGCGCATTTTGGTTACCGGCCAAAATCGCGACAACTCCTTTGCCGTTCATCTCTTTGGCGAGTTGGACCATCACTTTGTGGCCGCAGTCGATATCGTCGGTTCCGAAGTTGGCGAGCCGCTTGCTCTTGGGCACGTCGGAATCAAAGCAAACAACAGGGACACCCTTAGCAACCGCCGCATTGATAGCGTCGGTAAGCTTGTTAGCGTCGGAAGCGCTCACGGCGATACCGTTCGCTCCAGCGTTCACGAGTGTTTCGATCGCTTCGACCTGTTTTTGTGGATCTTCCTCGTTCGGCGTACGCCAATCAATCTTGATGGTTACACCATTTTTTTCGCCCAAGGCTTTCGCCTCGTCTTCTGCGCCGGTCTTCGCTGCTTGAAACACCGGGTTATTGTTTGATTTGGCAACTATGCCAAAAGTGTAGGTTTTCTCCGCAGCAAAACTGCCTGCTGCGAGCAAGCCAAAAAGGCTTGCGACGGCTATTGTTGTTTTTCTTGTCATGGGGATGGGGTTAAAAGCGGAGCGGTTTAGGATGGAAGACTTCAACTCTGGGCAGCAGGGACCGGGGTGTCGCTTGTCTGAACAACCTCTTTCTTGATGTGAGCAGTACGCGCGAGCAATCTGCGATCACTAATCCAGCGATTGAGCTGATCCAGCAGCACCGCAGTTATAACTACAGCACCAGTGACGATTTGGCTATAGTTTTGCGGGATGCCAAGGATGATCATTCCGGTTGAAATCATTTGCAAAATAATCGCACCGAGGACCGCCCCCAGGGCGCTACCTTTACCCCCGACCAGTGAGGCGCCGCCGACAACTGCGGCAGCGATCACTGTGAGTTCGTATCCTTGCCCGTCACCGGACGATCCGGCGCCATAATAACCCAGAGCCAAGACTGCTCCGATGCCGGCAGTAAGGCCACTAATCGTGTAAGCCAGCAGTTTAATCCGCCCGACCCGAATACCGCTATAACGACTCGCGGTCTCATTGCCGCCGATGGCATAAATCCTTCGTCCGATCGTCATCCTGGCTAGAAAAATACCGCCAACGACGCAGACCAAGATCATAACGATCAAAGGCACCAGACTGAGATCGCCGATCACACCCTGTCGAACAAAGTCACGGAAGCTTTGCGGAAAATCGCCAATCGATTGGCCGTTGGTTGAGACGAAAGCGATGCCTCGATAGATGGCCATCGTACCGAGGGTGATAATAAACGGATGGACGTTGAATCCAACGGTCATGAGACCGTTGCAAAACCCGCAAAGCAGCCCGACACCGACAGTAACCAGAACCCCTACACAGGCCATCCAAGGACTTCCATCCGATCCGAATTGGTTCATGTAGATTGCTCCTGCCACCGAGGCGAGCGCGTAAACCGATCCCACTGAGAGATCGATTCCGGCGGTAATGATAACCACGGTCATTCCCACCGCCATGATCGCGAAAAAGCTCGTATCTTTGGCAATCTGCGTGAGCGTTTCTGCGTTGAGGAATTTATTTAACTTGGTGAAAACCGGAACCTCTTGGCCACTCGCGTCCGTTTGCATGACTCGAGTAGGCTGGCCATCGGGTCCGGTAACGATTTTAGGTCGCTCGACTTCGCCGCCAAAAATCGTTAGTAACAGCCCCAGGACTAAGATTACGAGGATTAGGCCGCCTTCGGGGAATTTAGAGAAATTAAGCCTGAACTTGGGGAGGAACGACATTGCAACGGTTTACCCTCTCTATTGTAACCGCTCGGGATGTCAAGGGTTGGACTTAGGAATGATGGTGCTTTGCTGGGTTTTGCCGATCGGAATTTTATTCAGCCAGGAATTTTTTTGTAACTCGAAAAAAACCTTATACCAGTCCCTTCAATTCTCCACCCTTACTACCGTGCCAACGTTCACTTTCGCGTAAAGATCATGCGCCACCTCTGACGGTAATCGAATGCAACCGTGCGATGCCGCGTACCCAGGGAGGATACCCACATGCATGCCCACCCCTTCCCAAGTAAGGCGCATAAACCAAGTCATCGGCGCACCCTCGAAATGACTGCCGCTCGGAGCACTATCAATTAACGCGCTGACACCACCTCGAACGATTCGGCCACGCGAATCGACAAAGTTACCGTATACATTGGAACGGTGATCTGGATCTTTTTGCAAAATCGGAAAAGTACCGGTGGGAGTCGGGCGCGCCCTCTTTCCGGATGATACGGGCGAATCAATCGCCGTTTCGTCACCTGCCCTCACGAAAAGCCGTTGCCGGGACAGGGAGACTACGACCGAGATGTTCTGCGGAGTCAATTTGTCGTAAGCCGCCTGATTAATGACCGCTGGAGCTTGTCCAGTAACCAGTTGGCTCGGCGCAGTGATTTTCGCCTTTTCCTGCGACTTGAACCACAGGAAGTCGCCACGAGCAGGCAACACGGCAAAAACAAGTACGGTGAGAATAGACAATGCCGGGCAAAGGCTCAACCGGTGTGTTAAATAGTTCATCTGCTGCGTGATAGTCCGTTACCGATAGCGGATTTGCTGATGACGAATCAATCTAAAACCAGGCTGACACCCAAGCCGGATGAGCCAGGACACTTAATGGTAGAGGCTAAATTCCAACGGTCAAAGGGGATTCGCGACCCCTAAGAAGACTGGTCTCGGCTTGTCGGCCGTAGCCAGGAGGGCGAAGGGGGAAGAACGACCCCTCTCGGTGTATGTCTCTTCCCTTCGTCTTCCCTTTAACTTTAATATAGAGGCGTTGGCGCGCGTGTGCGGCCGCGGGTCCCTACCGTTTTTGCTACCAAAGCGGTGGCGCAACGGACTGGTTCCCGCTACCGTTTCGCCGTTTTCGCTATCCTTTTTGCGTCCAATCATGCTTCACTTGATCGATTCCCTTCATCTGAATACTCCCCAGGTTATTTGCGTTGCGGTGATCGAAACCGCACCAGACAACCTCATCATGATCGACTGCGGCCCGGCCAATGTATTTGAAAATGTGGTGAGCGAACTTCGCCAGCGCGGGCTACATCCCGAGCATGTTCGACAACTTTTTGCGACACACATTCACCTCGACCACAACGGTGGAGCTTGGCGCTGGCAAAAAGAGTTCGGCACGATTATCCACGTTCATCCGAAAGGAGCGCCGCACATGGTCGATCCTGCGCGACTGGTGGGAAGCGCGACCCGAATCTACGGCGATCAAATGGACTATCTCTGGGGGGCGATCGAAGGAATCCCGGAGTATGCGGTCCGAAACACCCAAGACGGCGAAGTCATTCAGATTGGGGCGCTGAATTTGCGGGTCGTCGAGACGCCAGGTCACGCCCAACATCACAATGCTTACTGGTTTTCTGCCGAGCGCCTGCTTTTTGCCGGCGATATCGCCGGCGTGGCTATTGGAGGCGGGCCGATCCTCCCACCGTGTCCTCCCCCCGATATTGACATAGAAGCCTGGCATTCCTCTATCGCCAAAATTCAGAAACTCGACCCGGAGCGGCTCGGTCTGACTCATTTTGGCCTATTCACCAATCCCAAAGCGCATCTGAAAGAGTTGAGCGACCGTCTGTCAGCTTGGGCCGAGTGGATGAAAAATGCTTTGCGGGCCGGCAAATCCGAAGAAGCTATCGTTCCGGAATTTCAACAATTCGCGGAGCAAGAACTACTGCGCTCCGGCATTGGCGAGAAAGGGGTAGCGGTCTATGAACAGGCCGATCCGGCCGCTATGAGTGTCACTGGTCTGAGCCGGTATTGGAAAAAGCATCATCCGGAAGCATTGGCGGTTAGCAGTTAATGGTTTCACCGTTTTCGCCTCTGTTGTTTATTTTTTCTCATCGGCTATTGGCGATGGGCTATTGGCTATTACTCCCCGCCTCCTGTATGCTGCCTGGTTATGGAATCTCCTAGCCCAAACACTCCAAGCTGGAATTGGAAGGAACTCGAAGAGCAGTTTCGAAAACGGCCGTTGGAATCCGCTCTGGTCTCGATTTTGCTCGGGTTGTTATTGAGTCTCTCTCCGATTCGGGGCGTAATCAGCCTGGCGTTTCGTCTCGCTCTCTTCGCACTTAAACCAGCCCTCCTCATTTTGGGGAGTCTGAAACTGTACGAGTACATCAAGCAACAAGCTTCTGTTTCAGATGAAACACATTAATGTTTCCTGTTTGGACGACGGGTGTGTTGCGTCTAAAGTTCTTTGACCCTACGCGGAGGAGCTGATAAGGAGTTCGTAAATAGAGAAAAATGAAATTACTAGCCTTATTGGGTGCGCTACTGGTTTCAGCCGCTTTGGTCCAAGCGAATGCGTGCGACGATTTTGGACAAGCGGTCGATACGTTTATCGCTAGCATTCGTGATTCCGGAAAGAAGTTGGACCAGGTTACCAATGCCCACGATTTCGCCCAAGCGCTCAACGTCTTTTCTGACGCCACCGAGACTTTTGCCAAGCGCGTAAAGGAATTGGGACCCGATCTCGTCAAACTGAGCTCAGCGAACCCCGACACGCCGCCAGCCGGCTGCGATAAGGCGCAAGAGCGGCTCACTAGTTTCGAGTCGGACCTCAATTCGATCGGAGCAAAGTTCGGAACTGAAGGCCAAAAATACATCAACGATGACGAAGTGAAACAGGCCTTCGAGCGGCTCAAGAACCTCCAGATCAAGGAGAGTTGAGGCACGCGTAAGCAATCTTGAGTCATCAGTAATCGGTGAACGGTAATCAAGCAAAATTAGGTTGTTTGGTTGAGCAAGGAATCGGTCAGTGAGGGAAGGGTTCTACTGCAATTACCGATTACTGATTAGCGATTACCGGCGCGTGGCTCCTAACTCCTGCATCCCCTATCCTGCTGCAATGTGCGGACGCTATCGGCGCACCACTCGCGAAGAAGAACTCGCTCGGCGATGGAGTATTCCCATTCCGGTGCAGAGCGATCTGCCCATCTCCTGGAATGTCGCTCCGAGCAGCGAGGTCCTGGCAATCCGAATTAGGCGAGACACCAAGGCGCAATCGTTCGATTGGCTACGATGGGGTTTGATCCCCTATTGGTCCAAGGATAAGCGAATCGCTTACAGCACGATTAATGCACGGGCCGAGACCATCGATACTACCCCGGCGTTTCGGCGGGCATTCCAAAAGCGTCGGTGCCTGATTCCGGCGGATGGATTTTATGAGTGGCGAAAAACTCGACCTCCCAAGGTTCCATTTCATATCTCGCTCAAGAACGAAACGCCATTTTGTTTTGCTGGGGTTTGGGAAGCCTGGCAAGACCCGGAAACGCAGGAATGGCTACGCTCCTGTTCGATCATAACGACCAAGGCTAACGACCTCATCGCGCAGATCCATGACCGAATGCCCGTTATCTTACGAGAGGGCGATTTTCCGATCTGGCTGGGCGACACCAACGAGGCAGACCTGAAATCGTTGCTTCGGCCTTATCCATCTGAGGAAATTCAGATGTACGAGATCAGTTCGCGCGTCAACTCTCCGGTCAACAACGATTCCGGGATCATCGATCCGGTCCCGCTCACCAGTTAGAGGTTACAAGTTGCGGGTTGCAGGTTACAGGTTGGGGGTTCTCTTGGAGCTCCCCACTCTCTGACAATTTGTCATTTGTCATCTGTCATGCGCAGCCCGGCTATCGGGGATCTTCCTGGCCCAACATCTTTTGGAGAATGTGGACGCCGATCAGTCGATCGAACTTACGGCCAACCTCTTTGAGCGTTCCGATGTGAACAAAGCCCATACTCATATTGAGATGCAGACTTTCCTCGCTCCCCTCCGCGACGCGGGCAACCAGGGTATGAAATCCTAGCCGGCGAGCCTCCGCAATAGTGGCCTGTTTGAGCTTTCGCCCGATACCGAGCCCGCGAAACTCAGACTTCACATAGAAAGATGTCTCCGCAGCATGGTCGTACGCCGGACGATCCGACCAACGACTCAACGCGGACCATCCGACAATCCGATCGCCCAACAAAGCAAGCAAAACGGGATACCGCTCGCCGTGAGAGTTAAGCCATTTCGTGCGTTCTGCTACATCCTTTGGCTCGGTATCGAACGTCGCCGTTGTCGTAAGAATCGCTTCGTTATAGATCTCGGTGATCGGCTCCACATCCCCGAGCTCAGCTCGTCGAATCGTGACTGCGGCACTAGTAGAATTCAGGTCGTTCTCTTTCAAAACCAGGTTTGCCAATCTCGCTGTCCATCAAGGTAGAAGCTCCGATTTTGAAGTCTAGCCCCGAAAGCGCCGGGAGCTTACCCATTCAGCCAGTGCTGTCACCCAGGGAATTTTGGAAGCATCTGTTTCATGCTGCACAATCAGGGCTGCGACCTTGCGGCGAAATGCTTCCATGTGTTCGTCTTTCTTGTCTAAGGCGTGGGTGATCAGGGTGGCGATCATAAATTCCAACAAGAGATTCGATAACTCCTGCAAAAAAGGCACTTCGGGAGCGTTTTGCTGGCGCAAGATTTCGAGATACCGATTCAGTTCTGCCCAGAGATTACTGAAAGCGGCTTGTCGCGAAATCTCGGTCGCCGCCCGAGTCGCTCGCCACAATTGAATGGAATAGAAAGTGTAAACGAGCGTTGAAGTAGTAACGACCGCAGTGAGAATCAGCGGAATGGCATTCATGTGCGCTTTTTTTGAGTGACAGTGCTAACAAGTCTCCGCTGAATGCAAGTTTGAACTGGAATTTCGACTCTCAATCCAGTCTAGCTAGGTCAAAAATCGGAAAACGGATTCTAATTTCTGGCTTCCGGATTCCAAATTCTGTTAGGCAACAACATATGCGCAAAGTTAACACTGACGCCATGGTGGAGGATAGTTGGTCTTCACCCAAAGGGAAATTTGCGGGTGCCGGCAAACAAGTCTCAGAGGCATTGGGGCGTAATCCGTCATCGACCGATCTCATGGAGCGGCATCCGTTTGACGTGGAGATTTTGCGCATCCCTCCGGGAAAGACCCCCTACCCCTATCACTCGCATAGTGTGCAATGGGAGTATTACCATGTGCTATCAGGCAGGGGCGTCGTGCGCCACCAGGATGGGACGACACCAATCGAATCGGGCGACGCATTCATCTTCCCACCAGATCAACCTCATCAGCTCATCAACGACAGCTCGGAGGATCTTGTCGTGTATGTGGTGGCGGACAATCCGATCGGCGAATCAAACTATTTTCCAGATAGCGGAAAATGGTTCGTCCGCTCACCCGAGCGCCGGCTGATACGCTCTGAAGCGCTCGAGTACTACGATGGGGAGGAATGAAAGACGAATGCGGATCGTGGATTGCGGAATGGAAGTCCGAAATGGCTTCTTGCCTGCTTTCTTCGGGGGTATTGGGCGACGCCAGGAAGAGATTGCAACCTATGGGAGGATTTTATGGATTGTCAGATTTCCATTCCGCAATCCGCATTTCATGTTTCACCTCGCCGCCTTCTGGCCTCCGGCTGCGATGATCACTCCAATGATGACTAGCCCGGTGACCACGAAGCGAATGCCCGCACTTACCCCGAAGGTGTTGAGCATTGTGAGCAAGAGTACGAGGAAAAGCCCAGCTCCCCACAAGCCAACTACGTTCGCCCTGCCACCGCTGACCGAAGTCCCCCCAATCACGACCAACGCAATCGAGGTGAGGAGATACTCATCGCCGATCTCCAGCGACGATCCCCGGAAATAGCCAGCCAACAGCGCTCCGCAGATCCCGCCCAGTCCACCGCTCAAAACATAGGTTGCGCACCGGATTCGTTCGACCGGAATTCCCGCCAGCCAAGCGGCGCGGGGATTCTGCCCGATGGCCAGGACCGATCGGCCGAAGATCGTGCGATGCAAGAGGACTCCGGCTCCAATCGCAAAAATCACTGTGCCGATCGCCAGGACCGGGATCCCTGCGACTTGCGCGGAAGTGAAGTCGGCAAAGGCGGGTGGCGGCTTGATCTGCAGACCGCGACCGTAGCTGATGCCCATGGATTGAATGATGAAGCTAGCGGAAAGGGTCGCGATAATCGGTGGGATGCGCAGAAGCCAGATGAGAAGATAATTTGCAATTCCAATTCCGCCGCCTGAAGCCAGAGCTGCGAGGAGACCCAGCGCGATCATGGAATCGGAGCCACTCATCACTTTCATAGCAACGGCGCTAGCCAGACCGATATTGGCGGGCAACGACAGATCGACATTGCCGGGTCCCAGTGTGATGACGAACATCTGGGCGACGCCCGCAATCACGGAAAAGACGGCGAGCGCCAGCCCGGCCGTTATCATGCCCCCGGCGCCATATCCACGGGTGAATACGATTGCGGCCAACCAAACCAAAAGAGCGCCTAGATAGGACCAGATCCATGGCTGGACGAAAACGCCATTTCTGTTGGCTGACCTCATGTCGCTCTCCCGTCAATTCGATTAATAACTGCACGGGCGGCGAGAACGATGATGAGAATGGCACCCTGTGCGCCGACCTGCCAATCGGGTGAGATCCGCATAAAATTGAGGAGTGTGCCGGCGAGCGTCAGCGTCAGCGCTCCGATCACGGCCCCGATTGGAGACACGCGTCCACCGACGAACTCGCCGCCACCAAGGATAACACCGGCAATCGAAAGCAGCGTGTAACCCTTGCCGATGTTGGCATCAGCTGACGTGGCCAAACCGATCAGCGTCAGGCCAGAAAGCACTCCGAAAACACCAGCCCACGCGAACATGATGACTTTGGTTTTCAGTAGCGACCAACCGGCGCGAGCGATCGCATTCGCATTGCCACCGGAGCCGCGCAAAATGGCGCCGTAAGAGGTCCGCATCACACCGACATGAACGAGCATCGCGATAACGATGGCGGCGATGATCGGAAAAGGAACATACGGCGTATGGAAATTCATCAAATCGTGCAGCCAGGCGGGCGCTTTACCACCGGGTCTGGGTAAGATCAGGATCGCGAGGCCCTGCCAGACAAACAGCATGCCAAGCGTCACTACGATCGAAGGGACATTGCGAAGATAGATCACCGCACCAACGAGCGCATAGACGCCGATGCTCCCCAACAGGACCGCGATGCCGAAGGGCGGGTAATCGCGTAACCAAGTTGCAGCCACACAACCGACGAAGCTGACGAAAGTACCGATCGAAAGATCGAGATCGTTAACTGTAATGACGAACATCTGGGCGATGGTGGCGAGTGTCACCGGAATACCCAGGTTGAGCATCAGGTTAAGGCCAAAATAGCTGATCGCACGAGGATTAAGCCAAGCGATGCCAAGAAGAACCAGCGCAAACGAGAGCGCCGGTAGGACCGCTCGCAAAAAACGGCGAGGCGTGTTGACAGTAGGAGGAGGGATTCGCACGGCGCCCGCGCCGGTGGCCGAACTCATGATTGAGAGACCTCTTCAAAAGAGGACTGAATGACCCGTTCCTCATTGAGCTCACCTCGACGTAGGTCGGCAACGATGCGGCGGTTGCGGAATACATAGACGTGGTCGCAATTCTCCAGCTCTTCGATTTCGGTCGTGTACCACAGGAAGGTGCGCCCCGCATTGGCCTCCGCACGAATCAGATCATAGACCTCGAGCTTGGTGCTGATATCAACACCACGCATCGGGTCGTCCATCAGAACGATCTTCGCTTCCGAGCCGAGCGCACGAGCGAACAACGCTTTCTGCTGATTCCCACCGGAGAGCGACAGGATGTTATTGCGCATATCGAGCGTGAGAATGTTGATACGCTTCCGCCAACGTTCAGCAAACCGGCCCTCAAGCGCGGGAGAAATCAAGAAACCGCTGCGCAACGATGCGAGTGACCGAATGCCGATATTTTCGGCGATCGACCAGAGCGGGAAGATGCCGTCGCTTTGCCGGTCCCCGGCGATGAGCGCCACCGCATCGGTCACCTTGACGCCCGGGAGACGCCGGCTTGCTCCTTTGAAGATGGATAGCAAAAGCTCCGTCTGGCCGTGACCGGAAAGACCGGCGAGCCCAACGATCTCACCCTGATGGGCGACCAGTTCGATACCATCACGCTGCTTCGCTGGGCGTGCGCGAACACGGATCGGGGTTGTCCCCCGAGGAGCGGCTTCTTCTATTGATCGCATCTTGCTCGCTGCCACACCTCCCATCGTCATCACTAGCTTGTCGCGATTGAAAGCGGAAGCGCGATCGGCTGTCATCACTTGGCCGTCGCGCATGACCACGATGCGATTGGAATATTCGAGAATTTCGCCCAGCAGATGCGAGATCAAGATGCAACCAACACCGTTCGCTACCACACGCCGTACGTGAGAAAGCAGTTGTCCAGCCCGATGGCTGTCGAGCGACGAGGTCGGCTCGTCAAGAATGACGAAATGGAGCGGAGCCTCGGTGATAGTGAAGGCCCGCGCCACCTCAACCATCTGGCGTTTGCCGATCGAGAGGTCACCGACGACAGCATCGGCCGAGATACCGTGGTCGGGGAAGATCTCGTCGAGTTTGCTGCGAATGAGCGCCCCAGCGCGGCTCCGCCAACCCCATCCGGCGATAGACGGGTGAAGGACGCGCGCATTCTCGGCAACGGTGAGATTGGGACACAACGACAACTCCTGGAATACGCAACGAATGCCGAGCTTCTGGGCAAGGACCACGGCATAGTCTTTCTGTGGCTCAGCGCCGATGATGATTTGACCCTTGTCGGGAACCAGCGTGCCGGCCAGCACATGCATTAGGGTCGATTTGCCGGCGCCGTTATGTCCCACGAGTCCGACGCATTCTCCGACTCTGACGGCAAAGTCGACTCCCGCGAGGGCGCGGACGGCGCCGAAATGCTTTTCGACTCCGTCCAACTTGACGATGTTCACTGGTAGTTCGGACATGGCGCGAGATGACTCAATCACGGAACAGCCGACATGTCCTGATCGTCGTTACTTCTTTGTATTACTTAGATTAGCTTCGATCGCCTTTTTGGCCTCCTCCTGCGTATATTCGTGACTGGCCACACCGC
>Ga0209648_10003073_pt1 | contig 13957 bp, 9 predicted proteins | sample GraSoi2013_115cm_FD_185830 | JGI IMG/M metagenome (GOLD analysis project Ga0209648, IMG submission 185830) | Grasslands soil microbial communities from the Angelo Coastal Reserve, California, USA - Sample 9_17_2013_115cm (SPAdes) (version 2) | ecosystem: Environmental > Terrestrial > Soil >...
CGTCAAACTCCTCCGCCGCTTTTTCAATGCGCGCCGCCATCCCCTCTTGCTTGCCGGCGGGAAATTTCCCACGCTTCAGCCGATCGGCAAAATTCCGCAACCGCTCGACCGAGCTGGCCGCCTGCTGCAGGCCATCGAACGTGAAATTGAGCTGCTTGCGGTAAGGAACGCTGGCGAGAGCAAACCGCAGGGCCGAGGGCTTGTAGCCTTTCGCGAACAAATCGCGCAGCGTGAAGAAATTCCCCTGTGACTTGGACATCTTCTCGCCTTCGACAAGCAAATGTTCGGCGTGCAGCCAGTAGCGCACGAAAGGTTTGCCCGTTGCGCCTTCGCTCTGTGCAATTTCGTTCTCGTGATGCGGAAATGCCAGGTCGATTCCGCCAGTATGAATATCCAGAGTCTCTCCGAGATACTTCATGGCCATCGCCGAACACTCAATGTGCCATCCGGGTCGGCCGGGGCCGAGCGGGGTTTCCCAGAAATGCTCCCCCGGTTTCGGCGCTTTCCACAACGCAAAATCACGCGCGCTTTCCTTTTCGTAGCGATCGTTGTCGACACGCGCGCCCGCCTGAATACCCGTCAGATCGATCTTCGAAAGCTTTCCATACGCGGGGAATCTCGCGATGCGGTAGTAAATCGAACCTTCGCCTGGATACGTGAATGATTTTTTCTGAAGGCGCTCGATGAGTTTCACCATGTCATCGATGTGATCGGTCGCCCGGATCCAATGCTCGGGGTTTTCGATACTGAGCGTCTTGCAATCATCGAAAAACGCCTGCACGAATTTTGCGGTGTAGTCGCGGATGCTCACACCGGCAGCAGCGGCATTGGCGATGATGCGGTCGTCCACATCCGTCAGGTTCATTACGTGGTTCAGCTTGAATCCGCGCAGCTTCAGGAACCGCCGCAAAATATCCTGAAACACGAAAGTACGGTAATTCCCGATGTGAGCGTAGTCGTAGACCGTCGGCCCGCACGTGTACATGCGCACTTCGCCCGCTTTTTGCGGAACGAAATTCTCGATTTTCCCGCTCAGCGTGTTGTGGAGCTGAATCTCGGCCATGGGCTGTAAATAGTCTCTTTCCGCAACGAATAAACGCTCGATTGTAGCCGAGCAGTTTCAAACGTAGCAATGTCGAAGCGGAGTGCTGTTGCGTTGAGCTGAGTCCAATACGACCTGTTTGGTCCTAATTGACGCTGCGCTCTCGCACGGTTAGAGTCCTCCTTCTCATCTTGTCAAGGAGTTATGGATGAATCGCCTTCTTTCGGCCGGCACTTTCCTCGCTCTCTATGCCTTCGCCATGTCTGCCATTGGTCAGGAGCCGTCCAAGACCAATGCGCCCAAATTACTGTTGACTCCCGAAGCTTCTTTGAATCTGCGGAATATTTCCGACCTGCAATTTTCGCCCGAGGGCAGCCGCTTGGCGTTTGTGGTCACGGAACCAGCGAAGGGAGAGCGCCGTGCGCGCCACATTTGGATTTATGAGAAACAATCCGGCGCAGTCCGGCAGTTCACTTTTTCGGCGAAATCCGAATTCTTGCCGCGTTGGTCGCCCGACGGCAAACAGCTCGCTTTCCTTTCCGATCGTGATGAACAGCAGCAGCTCTACGTCATGCGTGCGGACGGTGGAGAAGCCAGCGCGCTGACCAAAGGAAAGCGCGGCGTGAAAAATTTTGCCTGGTCTCCCGATGGCAAGCAGATCGCATTTCTCGCTCCCGACGCAAAAACCGAGGCGGAAGAAAAAAAGGAAAAAGACAAAGACGACGCCCATGTGGTGGACAAAGAAGATAAGCACGCACGACTTTGGTTGCTCAGTCTGGACAGCGGAGAAGCCAAAGCACTCACCGAGCCCAAGTGGGATATCCGCGAAGCCGTGTGGCATCCATCCGGAACGGGTCTGATGCTCAACGCCACGGATCACCCCGAATCGGATCAGAACACCGAGCGCATTTTTTTCTTTCGCCTCTCGGATACTTCCGCCGGCGACCGCAAAGCGGCCGATCCCATGACGCAGACCCTCTCTCCTCGTGGACCGTTTGGCAATATCCGCATCGCGGCCGACGGCAAGAGGATGGCGTTCGTCGGCTGTCGAGAAGACGGCCCCAGCCCGCATGACCTCATCCTCGCCCGGAATGGCGAAAAAGCTACTCAAAATCTCAGTGGCGCCAGTGTTGACCGGCCAGTCTTTGACTTTCGCTGGACCAAGGACGGCGGTCTGCTCGCGCTGGTGGAAGATGGTTTCCACACGAAATTTGTCTCCTTCAGCGCGGAGGGCGCGCTTCGCGATGTCCCTTCGATGCCGGCCAATCCAAATGCTTTCAGCATTTCCGATTCCGGTGAAGTTGTTTTTGCCGCTCAAACCGCAACGACTCCCCAGGAGTTGTGGGTATGGGACCAGAAGAGCGCGCCGAAGCAAGCCTCTCACTTGAACGATTCCTGGAAGCAGTACACGCTGAGTGTCCCGAAATTTTACACGTACAAGTCCAAATCACCCGACGGTCTGGAGATTGAAGCCGCTCTATTGAAACCGCTTGGCTACGACGGCAAGTCGAAGCTGCCGCTCATTGCGCTGATTCACGGCGGTCCCACAGGCGCCTGGCAAGACTCCGTCGAGACGTGGGGGCAGCTCCTTGCGGCGCGCGGCTACGCGGTTTTTTATCCTAATATTCGCGGATCGAGCGGCTATGGCCAGAAATTCATTGAGATGAATCGCGGCGACTGGGGCGGGGGCGATTACCAGGACGTGGTCGCCGGGGTGAAAGACTTGGTCGATCGCGGGATAGCCGACCCCAAGCGGCTCGGCATCGGCGGCTGGTCTTACGGCGGATACATGTCCGAGTGGGCGATCACGCAGACCGATGTGTTCAAAGCGGCTGTCTCCGGCGCGGGACTGTCCAATCTCATCTCCGAATACGGGACCGAGCAGGGCCCTTCCTACGACGAGTGGTTCTACGGCCTTCCGTATGAGCCGGAAAAGGTCGCTGGATTCCTGAACAGCTCCCCCTTCGTCCATCTAAAGAATGTGAAAACGCCGACTTTGATTCTTCAAGGTGACGCGGACGCTGTCGATCCCCCAGGTCAGAGTCTGGAACTCTACCGCGGCCTCAAACGTTACGGCGTCGAGACCGAACTCGTTACGTACCCGCGCGAACCCCACGGCTTCCACGAAGAAAAACACCTGCTGGATCGCCTGAACCGTATCCTCGCTTGGTACGACAAGCACTTGAAGGAAGGTTCCCCAACCACCAAGTAAGCTCATCACGAACGAAGTATCGGATATTTGAGAGTCCGGCTTGTGGCACTAGCAATGTCGCCACAAGTTGTAGCGTAAGGCTTTACACGCACCGTACATCGTGTTACAGTTTTTTTCCGTACCGCCATCCTTGCGCCAGGCGGCTGGGCCTCTGACTGAGAACCTGCCAAACGTTTTTCGGGCGATCTCCGTTTGCATGGGATCAGCTCGACGCTCGAAAGCCCCTCCCCTCGAGGAATACAACGCCGTCTCTCCTCGCGTTCGATTGCCACGGCCCTGGGTAAACAGAGCGATTGTTGTTGGCATGAAACGTGTTCTGGCGCGATTTGAGGGACAAAGGGGACATCTTGCTGAAGCTGCGAAAAGTCGAAATCGTTGGCTTTAAGTCGTTCTGCGAACGGACCGTGGTCACGTTCAGCGGGTCGGGCACGACGTGTATCGTCGGGCCGAACGGTTGCGGCAAATCCAACGTCGTGGACGCCATTTCCTGGGTTCTTGGGGAGCAGAGCCACAAATCGCTCCGCGCCGAGCGCATGGCCGATTGCATTTTTAATGGCACCACCAAGCGTCCACCGCTGGGACTCGCCGAAGTCACCATCACCATGGAAGATCCCGAGCTGGCTGAGGCTGCCCGCTTCGTCATGGAGAGCGCGGCTTCAGACTCACTGGATTCCGCGTCTCTCGTCACCGAAAACAGCGAAAACGCCAGCTCGACGGATACTGCGACCGAAACTCTCTCGCTTGATCCCTCGCAGGCCCCTGAAATACAAGAAGCCACCGCTGAAGGATTAGCCGCATCCCCGGCTGAACCCGGTGGCAAGTTCAAACGGAAGAAAAAGCAAGCGGACAAGCCGGTTCTGGCAACAAAGCCGGGCGAAGTCGTCGTCAGCCGCCGCTTGTATCGTTCCGGCCAAAGTGAGTACCTGATCAATGGCCGCGTCGGAAGGCTCCGCGACATCCAGGAAATGTTCATGGGCGTCGGCCTCGGCCCGGACTCGTATGCCATCATCGAGCAGGGCCGCATCGGACTGATCCTTTCTACCAAGCCCATGGAGCGCCGCGCCATCATCGAAGAGGCTGCTGGCGTCACGAAATTCAAAACAAAAAAGCGCCTCGCGGAAGCCAAGCTGGAATCCTCAAAGGTCAATCTCTCTCGTGTCAACGACATCGTCGTGGAGGTCGAGAAGCAGCTTGGCTCGCTGAAGCGCCAGGCCGCCAAGGCGCGCCGCTATTCCGAAATCCGCGACCAGATGCGCGGCATCGTGCGCCAGATGCTGGCGGGCAAGGCGCGCGAACTGGACGCCGAAGCCGAGCGCACCGCCAAGCGGCTCGAAGAACTTAACGCCGCGGAGTTGCAGCGCGCGACCGCCATCCAACAGCAAGAAGGCGAACAGGACCGGCTAAACCAGCGGATTTACGAGCTTGATGCTGAAATTCGGCAGAACCAGAATGTTTTGAATCTTACGGCGCTGGAAGTCGACCGCAGCGAGAATCGCATTGCCTTCAACCGGCAGCGTGGCGAGGAGCTCGCCGGGCGTCATTCGCAGGTTAATACCGAGCTGACGCAAGCCACGGCGCAGGCCGTGGAATGGGAATCGCGGAGCGCCTTGCAGATTCAGGCGGTCACGCTGCTGCGCGAAGAATCCGGCGTTTTGACCGCGCACGTCGAGGAACTGGCAAAGCGAGCCGAGTCGCGCGCGGCCCAGATTACCGAATCCGAAGCTCGGATCGAGGCGCTGCGCCGCTCTTCCTCGGAAGCCGGCGAAAACCTGCTGCGCTTGCATGGCGAACAGAAGCAAGCCGAAGAAGCGCTCGTCCACCAGACCGAAGCGCTGCGGAGACTCGAAACAAACGAGCATGATTTGCTGGAAACTTCCATGCGCGCGCGCGATGATGCCGAGCGCGCCGCACACGATCATGAAGCCGCTACCGGTCAACTGAACGCGCTGAAACAGAGCGCCGCGGAGCTTCAAGCCAAGATCGCGGCATTCCGCGAACAAAGCGAAGCCCTGTCGAAAGAAGCTGGGGCGCTCCGTGATTCGCTAGCAGGAGTCCGCGCGCGGCACACAACGCTCACGCAAATCCTGAATGACCGCTCGTACACGGCAGACGCAGTGCAAAAACTTTTTGCGGCGAACGAGCGCAGCGGGGGAAAGGATTTTCACGCTGTCGGCGTGCTGGCCGATTACGCGGAGGTCGAAGAGCGGCACGAAGCCGCCATTGAGCAATACCTGCGCGACGAGCTGGAATACGTGGTCGTTGAAACCTACGACCACGCGCGCGCCGGCGTTTCCCTGCTGCGCGATGAAGTGGGCGGCCGGGCCACCTTCTTTGTGGACTCGCTTCGCAACCTGCGTCTTTCTTCTGAATACGAGCCGATCGCCAATTTTCGCGCGGAAGACGGCGTCATTTCGCGGCTCGACAAATTGGTGGAGTTCCGCGATCCGCTCGGCGCAGCGGCGAAACAATTCCTTCCGCGGCTGCGCTCCGCGTATTTGACGGAGAGCACGGCGGCGGCGGAAAAATTGGCCCGGGAAAATTCGCAATACGCCTTCGTGACGCCCGATGGCACCTGCTACCAGGGACGCACGGTCACCGGCGGCCGCCCGGACGAAGTTGGCCCGCTGGGCATGAAGCGCGAATTGAGGGCGCTGGACGCCGAAGTAATGCAGCTCGAACATCAAATGAGCCAAAAGCAAGCTGCGCTCGAAACCGTTGCCGGCGAGTTGCGCTCGACGGAGCAGGCGCTTACCGAAGTCGACGAGAAGCAGCGCGAAGCAGAACGCGAAGCAATCTCCGCCATGCATCGCCATGGCCAGATGCAAAGCGAACTGGCCCGACTCGGGCTTGAACTCACGGTCTGCCAAAATGAGCTGGCCCGTGTCCGTAAGGAAGTCGAAAACGCCCGGCAGCGTGCCGAGCGCGCGAAAAACCAGCACGCCGCCGCCGCGCTGAGCCGCGCCGAAGCCGATGCCGAAAGCGTGCGCCTTGCGGAAACACTCGTCCAGCTTCGCGATTCCATCCAATCGGAACAGAATGAGCTCGCCGCCGGCCGCGCCCAATTTGCGGCGATGAACGAGCGGCTGACGGCCGCCGAAGCGCTCTCCGCCCGGTTAAACGAGGAGCGCGCCGAACTCGGGCGCCGCGAATCCGCCCTTCAGCAGCAAGTGACTTCCATCAGCGACGAGACGGCCGCCCTTACTAAGCAGAGCGAGGAACTCACTCTCCAGCTCGAAGGTCTGCGCGGTGAAAAACTGCGCCTGGAAGTCCGCCAGCGGGAACTTGAGCAGGAATGGGACGCCGCCCGCACTCGCGTCACGCAGATGGAAGACCATCTGCGCATGAGCCGCCAATCGCTGCAGGAACTTCGCGAGCAGCGCAGCCACGCGGAAGTCGACCGCGCGAAGAATGACTCCGACCGCCAGCACCTGCGCGAAACGTGCATGAGCGAAGTGAACGCGCAGCCCGAGGATCTCATCGCCACGGAAGCAGCTTTCATGTCCGGCGAAGAACTCGCCATCGCCGAAACGAACTATCGCGAAATGAAGCATCGCATCGAATCCATGGGCCCTGTCAACATGATGGCCCTGGAAGAATTCAACGAATGCGAGCAGCGCTTCACCTTCCTGACGCGCGAGCGCGATGACCTGTTGCAGTCGATTGCCGACACCCAGCAAGCCATCACCGAGCTCGACCTAGCCACCAAAGAAAAATTCGAGCACGCTTTCCACGCCATCAACAAGAGCTTCTCCGAAGCCTTCCACACTATCTTTGGCGGGGGCATGGCGGAAATGCGCTTGACCGAGCCGGACAGCTCTGGCGACGCGGGCATCGACATCGTCGCTTCGCCCCCAGGCAAGCGTCTTCAGAACGTACTGCTGCTCTCCGGGGGCGAAAAGGCCATGACCGCGCTGGCGCTGCTCATCGCCATCTTCCGCTACCAGCCAAGCCCCTTCTGTATCCTGGACGAAGTCGACGCGCCGCTCGATGAAGCCAACGTCGGTCGCTTCACCCGCCTGATTGGCGAAATGAGCGGGCAGACGCAGTTCATTATCGTCACCCACAACCGCAAGACCATGGAAATGGGCAGCGTACTCTACGGCGTCACGATGCAGGAGCCGGGCGTTTCCAAACTCGTCAGCGTCCGCTGGGAAGAATCGGAATCGTCCGATCCTAAACACCGAGCGGCTGCCGCCTCTGCTGCGTAAATTCATCCGCGGTTTAGCAAGGAAGCCACGCCGGCTGCCTCGAGGAAAATTCCATGCGGCATTTCCTCTGGCCGCATAATTTTTTCTTATGTTGCTCCGCAAAAATTTCCACCGCCTGTGCCTTTGACTTCGCGTTACGCTGCGCTAGAATGTTTCTCACTTTGTCGGGGGAACCTTCTCCGTGCCACCTGCTCCTGCAATGAAAGTTTTGAGGGAAACGCAATTCGCCGGCTTGACGCCCGCCGCGCGAGGCAAAGTCCGCGACATCTACGATCTTGGCGACAAGCTGCTGATCGTTGCCACGGACCGTCTCTCGGCTTTCGACGTCATCCTTCCCACGCCGATTCCCGACAAGGGCCGCGTCCTGACGCAGCTTTCGCTTTTCTGGTTCCGTCTGCTGGAAGACGTAATTCCCAACCACGTCCTCAGCGCTACGGAGTTCCCCCAGCCCTTTGACAAATACAAAGATGAACTCGCGGGCCGCTCCATGGTGGTGCGAAAGACTCAGCCGTTGCCAATCGAATGCGTAGTACGCGGTTATGTGTCCGGCTCAGCTTGGAAGGACTACCGAACCACGGGGAAAATCTGTGGCATTCCGTTGCCTGTGGGTTTACGAGAATCGGACCGCCTGCCCGAACCTGTTTTTACGCCCGCTACGAAAGCGGTCTCTGGCCACGACGAGAACATCTCTTTCGACCGCGCGGCAACGCTTATCGGCAAGGCGCTTGCCGAAAAAGTCCGAGCCGTCAGCCTGGAAATCTACCAACGCGCTGCGACCCATGCGCAGCCGCTAGGGATCATCCTTGCTGATACAAAATTCGAATTTGGACTGCTTAACAACGAATTGATCTGGATCGACGAAGCCCTCACGCCTGATTCATCCCGCTTCTGGCCCGCCGCACATTACAGCCCTGGCGGCCCCCAGGCCTCTTTTGACAAACAGTTTGTTCGCGACTACCTCGAGCGAATGCAGTGGCCGAAAGCCCCGCCCGGCCCGGAACTGCCTCCCGAGGTTGTCGAAGCCACTCGCGCCAAATACCGGGAGGCCTTTCGCATTCTGGTTGGGCGCGAACTGGATTAGCAAGCCAGGCCCTCACACCGTAAGTTCTTGAGCGGAGCGTGCCGTCGTGAAAGATCAATTGGAAGGACTCGTCAATCAGATGGTGGAGCGAGGAATATTATTTGACGAGGCGGTCGGCGAGTTCGAGAAGCGCTTCATCAAGCGCGTTCTGGACCGCGCCAACGGCAACCAGTCTCGCGCGGCGGAAATTCTTGGCATTCACCGTAATACGTTAAGCCGCAAGATCGATGAGTACAAGCTGGAATCCAACGGCCACCGGCGGCGTTCGCGCTGATCGAGCTCCTGCTCGAAACAAGAACGGCTCCCTGGCTTGAGCGGGGAGCCGTTCTTCCACGTGTACACCGTTACTTTACAGGAGAAGTCTAACTCGGTTTTGGCGCCGGCTTTCTCGCTGCCGGCTTCCGCACCGGTGGCTTCTTCGGGGTTCCCTTTTCCTTCGGAATGTCCTCTTCCTTCACTTTGGCCTTGTCCCAATGAAGGAAAAAGGCCGGCTCGGGATCGTACGCCGTCAGTGTTCCGGTGAAATGGACCGCCGTATTCTTTTCAACGCGCGCCGCCTCGGATTGCCCCACAACCTTAACTTCCATGTTAGGCGTCGTGGCAGCCTCGAATTCCGCATCGCTCGTAACAAACGCCATTTTCAGAACGACGGCGTCCGTACCCGGCGCTACGTCAATAACTTTCGCGAGAACTTCGGGGAACTCCAGACCGCAAGCCGCCAACCATGTCAGCTTGGCCTTATCGCCGCCTGCCTTAAGGTCAGTGATCACCGTCAGAATAGTCATGTCCTTCTGGGCGGCTGAAAGATCCGTAGCGCTGGGGATCGAATAGCTGGCCGGGCGTTCGGCCGAACTACCGGCAAGTTGCAGAAGTTCATTGAGTTCCGCGTCTGTCAGGCTGTCGCAGACCGTTCCGCCCTGGTAGTTCACAATCAGCTTCCGTAAGTAGTCCTTCACTTTGGCCGCTTGTGCCTGGGTCGCTCCCTTGGCTGTTACGGCCCGGGCGATGGACCAGAAGGCGTCCATCTGCTGCGGGGGGTTCATGCACAGGTAGGCCTGACCTAGGCGGTAGTTGAAAGTGAGGTCATCGGGATTGAGAGCTAAAGCCGCCTTGTAAGATCCCACTGCGCCGGCACAATCCTTGGAATTCATTGCCGCTTGAGCCGCGATGCCATTCAGGGTCAGCTGTGACACCGTCTTCTGCTTGGCCCACGCGTCATCGGTCACACCATCCGGCTTTTTTACTTCATCTAAGGTCTTCAATGCCTTTGCGGCTGCGTCTTGGGCTGCTTTTGCCAGTGCTGCATCTTTGGAAGCGTTAGGGCCTTCCTTGGTGTCGGAAACCATCGCATAGTACGCCGTAGCATGCGTGTAATAGGCATTGAACCGAGTGAGTGCGTCGATTCCCCCGAGGGCCGCCAGCTTGTCGGCGCTTTCAATCATTTTCAGGTAGTTTTTCTGCGCGCTGTAGGCCTGGTAGTAGAGCGGATAGACGTAATTGAGCAGCGTGGAATTCGGATACTTCGACGCAAAATCATCCAGACACTTGATCAGGGCTGCGGGAACTTTTTCTCCGGCGCACGCCTGGTAAGCGTTGTACTCGGCCATCGTGTATTTGGCCGCTCCCGTATCCTGGCCAGCTGCGGCTGCGGGCGCTTGCGCGACAGCACTCAGCCCGTTCCCAAGAATCAGGCAAAGCGCGCCCAATATCGCGAGTCCCGTCAATCTCTGTGTTGCGTTCATTCCGATTTCTCCTCGCTCAAACTCAGAGCCTGAGTTTTCTGTTCCGGTGCACCCGGGAATCTTCTGCCGGGAATCGCATTGTTTCGGAAAACCTTGGGATTATAGGGAAACCTGCGCCGTATCTGCAAGACGTTCCCTTTCGTTGACTTGATGACCTGAGGAAATTTCTTCATGAAGAGGGCAGCGTGTCTCCTGTTTCCCTCATGGCCACCAGGGGATCCCAAGTACTGCGGAAAACTCTAATGATAGGATGAGTGTCGCACAAAAAGAGTGGCCTATACGAGGAAGAATTCTCATGGCGCGAATCAGCAAACCAAATGGAGACACAGTGGCAAAGAAACCTCTGACGGGCGGCGTGGCGCTGGTCACTGGCGCGAGTCGCGGTATTGGCCGCGCCATCGCGAATCGATTGGCATTGTTGGGAGCTTCCGTCTCGATTTGTGGCCGCGATCGCGCCGCCCTCGAAGATTCCGCGCAAGAAGCGGCAAAGGCCGGCGTGCCTGTGCACTTCCAAATTGCTGATGTCACCAAATCAGGGGACATTGCCGATCTGGTCGCCACAACGGAAGCAAAGCTGGGCCCCATCGCCATCCTCGTCAACAACGCGGGCATTGGCCTCTTCGGCCCGGCACACGAAAAAACCGAGGCCGATTGGGATCGCGTGTTGGACACCAATCTTAAGAGTGTCTTTCTCGTTTCCCGCGCCGTGGTGCCTTCCATGATCCGGCGGGGCTCGGGCGACATTATCAACATCAGTTCCTTGGCTGGAAAAAATACTTTCGCCGGCGGCGGAGTCTATTGCGCGTCCAAGTGGGGCGTTGTCGGGCTTTCCGGGTGCATGGCGGAAGACCTCCGGGATCAGGGCGTCCGCGTCAGCGTGATTTGCCCTGGAAGCGTGGCCACGGAGTTCTCGGGACGGGGCGCAAAGGACTCGTCGAAGTCATTAAGCCCGGAAGACGTCGCCCACGCCGTGGAAGGCATTGTCACGCAGGGCCCGCGAAGCTTCCTGAGCCAGATGGACCTCCGGCCGCTCCGGAAATCTTGAAGCGGCGGCCTGGCTGGAGCCCAGATTTTTCCTCTTGACAATAGTCGTTATAACGACTATGTTCAGAGCATGAGTTCTCGCCCTAAAACCGCCCGCCCCTTCCTTTCCCTGGAGGCCCGCATTTTTGTGGCGCTCTTGCAAACCGCCGATGCCCTCGGCCAGGAAGGGGAACAATTCTTGAAGTCCGCGGGGCTGACGGGCGCGCAATACAACGTCCTTCGTATTCTCCGCGGGGCCGAACCGGAAGGTTTGCCGTGCAGGGGCATCGGGGACCGCATGATTTCCCACGACCCGGACATGACCCGTCTCCTCGACCGCATGGAAAAGCGCGGCCTGATTACACGGGAACGCCAGACCGACGACCGCCGCGTTGTAAGGACGCGCATCACGCCGCAAGCACTCAGCCTTCTAAAAACTCTGGACCAGCCGGTTCATGAGCTTCACAAACGTCAGTTCCGGCATATGTCTGCTGCGCGTTTGAAGATGCTCATTGATCTGCTGGAAGAAGTCCGTGTCCGTAAGCCTGCTTAGCAATCCTTGTGAACGAGTTTCGAACATACAATCAAGAAAGAAGAGGGAAAAAATGAGTCACTATCTATCTCGAATCGCAGTAACCGCCGGACTCGCAGCCGCTCTTTCGCTCCCTGCCGCTGCAGCCACTTCTGAGTGGAAGATCGACCCGCAGCACTCGTCCGCGCAGTTTGCCGTCCGTCATATGGCCATTTCCACAGTGCGGGGAGCCTTTAGCAAGGTCAATGGCTTGATCGTGCTCGACGACAAGGACATCACCAAATCTACCGTCGATGTCACCATTGACGTTTCCACAGTCGATACGCGTGAGCCCAACCGCGACAACGACCTGCGCAGCGACAAGTTCTTTGACGTCGCGCACTTCCCGACCATAACTTTCAAATCCAAGAAAGTTGAGCAGGTCGCTCCCGGAAAACTCAAAGTCACCGGCGACCTCACCATTCGCGGCACCACCAAGGAAGTTGTGCTCGACGTGGACGGGCCGACCGCTCCGGTGAAAGATCCCTGGGGCAATCAAAGAATCGCGGTGAACGCTTCTTCAAAAATTAATCGCCAGGACTTCGGAGTGAAGTGGAACGCTACCCTCGACAACGGCGGCGTGGTCGTAGGCGACGACGTCAATATCATCATCGATGCGGAAATGATCAAGCAAGCTCCAGGGAAATCCGGCAACTGACGGTCCGGCGTCGACGGAGCTTAAGGAAGGAGCGGGTGTTGGAAATGCATCGCCCGCTCCTCCTGAATCATCGAATAACGAATTGCAGACGGAAAGGTTGCATTCATGCGGAAGCCAGCACCCAGCGATTTCCCGGTCCACGAACTGATTCGCGAGCGTTGGAGCCCGCGGGCTTTCGCCGACAAGCCCGTCCCCCAAGACGTTTTGCGAAGCATTTTCGAAGCCGCCCGCTGGGCACCTTCCAGCAATAACGAACAGCCCTGGGCCTATATCGTGGCCACGAAAGAGCACAAAGAAAATTTCGAAAAAATGCTGAGCGTCCTCGTGGAATTCAACGCTGGCTGGGCCAAGAGCGCCTCCGTGGTGGCGCTCGCTGTCGCCAGACTGACCTTCGCGAAGAACAACACTCCCAATCGCAACGCCCAGTATGACACCGGCGCCGCGTCCGCCCTGCTCTCCATGGAAGCCACCGCGCACGGGTTGGCTGTCCACCAGATGGCCGGATTTGATCCGGAAAAAGCGCGCCAGGTCTTTGGAATTCCCCCGGGATGGGAACCCATCGCCGCGCTAGCCATCGGTTACCAAGGCGACCCGGCTTCTTTGCCTCCGCCCCTAAAGGATCGTGAGATAGCGCCCAGGACACGCAAGCCGATCGCCGAATTTGTCATGGCGGGCCAGTGGGGGCATACTGCTCCTTTCGCAAAGAAATAACGGAGATCCCTGACGCCACCCAGCCATGCACCGTACTCTCGAATTTCTGCTCCATCACGGTTACGCTCTGTTGCTCGGTTGGGTCTTCGCCGAGCAGATAGGTCTGCCGGTTCCCTCGATGCCGCTGTTGCTCGCAGCAGGCGCGCTCGCGGGCACCGGCCACCTGAATTTCTTCGCCTCGCTTTTCTTCGTGATGCTGGCGGCGGTGACAGCGGATTCCATCTGGTATCAGCTTGGCCGCCGCAAAGGCATTAGGATTCTCCAGCTTCTCTGCAAGATTTCGCTTGAGCCGGATTCCTGCGTTCGCCGCACCGAGGGCCTTTTTTCTAAGCAAGGCGCTCGCTCCCTTGTGCTGGCCAAGTTTCTCCCCGGCTTGGGCACTGTCGCGGCTCCCCTCGCTGGCATCTTTCACATGCGTCCGCGCCGCTTCCTGCTGTTCGATTGCATGGGATCTTTCCTCTGGGCTGGCACTTTCCTCGGCCTGGGCTTTGTATTTAGCGGAGAGATCGAGCGCATAGCCGAGCATCTCGCTGCTTTGGGCGGCTGGCTCCTGGTTCTTCTTCTGGCTATCCTCGCGGCCTACATCACCTACAAATTCGTCGCGCGCCGGCGCTTTCTGCACGAATTGCGCATCTCGCGCATCACGGTCGACGAACTCAAAGGAAAGCTCGACGCCGGCGAAGAACTCGTCATCGTTGATCTGCGCCAT
>Ga0209648_10003075_pt1 | contig 13950 bp, 13 predicted proteins | sample GraSoi2013_115cm_FD_185830 | JGI IMG/M metagenome (GOLD analysis project Ga0209648, IMG submission 185830) | Grasslands soil microbial communities from the Angelo Coastal Reserve, California, USA - Sample 9_17_2013_115cm (SPAdes) (version 2) | ecosystem: Environmental > Terrestrial > Soil >...
CCTGGGCCATCGCGTGGTAGAAGTCCCACGGGAACTCGTGGTCCATGTCGTGCCGCATCCAGTACTCGTCCGGATACTTCGACAGCACCTGACGCAAGGACGCGCGGATCTCGCGCTCATCCTGCGCGCTGATCATCTCGACCACGTGACGCTCCCACGATCGGCCAGCTTAATTCATGCCTATGATTCGTATCATATCGCCTGGGCGGACTGAGGGCAATGGCCGCCGGGTGCTGGAGGCAACGGCAGCGGGGTGCCCGGAAGGCAACGGGCCCGGTAGATGGCGCGGGCATTACCGGCCAGCACCGCCGCCCGCTCAGCGGCGGACAGGCCGGAGCGAAGCTGCGCCGGAGCGGCGATCCGACCGGGATCCACGCCTGGTCACGGACGGCGAGGTCCCACAGGTGGACGTGCGAATCGAGCATCGGGACCGCTACATCGCTGGTCACACCCGCCACTGGATGTGCTTGACCTCCAGGTATTCTCGTATGCCCCATTCGCCGAGCTCACGGCCGATGCCGGAGCGGCCGTAGCCGCCGAACGGCGCGTCCGGGCGCATGGAGCCACCGCCGTTGATCCACACCGTGCCGGCCCGGATTTGCTCGGCGACCCGCCGGCCCTCGGTCAGGTTGTCGCCGCACCAGATGTTGGCGGCCAGCCCGTACGGCGTGTCGTTGGCCAGCCGGATCGCCTCGTCGGTGTCCTTGAACGGCAGGATGACGGCCACCGGCCCGAAGATCTCCTGCTGTACGGCCCGGGCGTCGGGAGGCAGGTCGCCGAGCAGTACGGGGTTGACGAACCAGCCCCGGGCGGGCAGCGCCTCGGTCACCTCGAGCAGCTTGCGCCCGCCCGCGGCCAGCGAGTCGTCGATGAACCCTTGCACACGGGTCCGGTGCTCCGGCCTGATCATCGGGCCGATGTTGGTGGCCGGATCCCAGGGGTCGCCGACCACCATCTGCCGGAAGGCCGACTCGCTGGCGGCTAGGAAATCCTCGTACAGGGAGTCGTGCACCAGCAGTCGGGCCAGCGCGGCGCAGCCCTGGCCGCCGTTGCGTGACCAGCGCAGGTTCGTCTCCACGGCGACCTGCCCGACGTCGGCGCCCGGCAGGACGATGCTCGGCGACTTCCCGCCCAGTTCCAGGGTGACGCCGGTGAGGCGCTCGGCGGCCTGGGCCATGATCATCGCGCCGACCGCGTCGGATCCGGTGAAGGAGACGCGGTCCACTCCCGGATGCGACGACAGCTGCCGGCCGACGTCCGCGTTGCCGGTGATCACGTTCATGACTCCGGGGGGCAGCTCCGCCCGGCGGATCAGCTCCCCCAGGAAGAGCGTGGTCAACGGCGTCCTGGGGGACGGCAGAAGCACGACGGTGCACCCGGCCGCCAGTGCGGCCCCGAACTTGAAGATCGCGAGGTTGAGCGGGTAGTTGTAGCCGGTGATCGCGGCCACGACACCGGCCGGCTCGAGCACCACGTCGCTCATGGTGGGCACCGGATCGGACCAGGGGCCCAGGTGCTGGGTCCGGTCCACCTTCGCCGCGTCCGCCGCCCAGCGCAGGTGATACTCGACGGCCATCCGCACCTGCAGGAAGGCGGCCAGGGACACCGGCGTCCCGACCTCGTTCACGATCGAGGGCAGCAACTCGTCGGCGGCCTGCCCCAGCACATCGGCCAGCCGGTGTAGGTGCCGCGATCGCTCGTCGCCAGAAAGACCGGCCCAGCCGGGGAAGGCCGCGCGGGCGGCGGCCACGGCGGCATCGACCTGCTCGGCGGACGCGCCGCCCACGGCCGCGATGACCTCCTCGGTGGCCGGGTTGTACACCGGCCAGCGCTCGCCCTGCGGGCTGGCGAACTCACCGCCGATCAGCAGGTCCCGGGTACCGGGGATCCAGTCACGCAGCGGGTTGGCGGTCGGTGAGATGACGTTCATGAGGCGCCCTTTCGGGTGGGAATGGCAAGCACGGTCAGATGCTCGTCCGGGGCTCGACCGCGCGGAGGGCCGGTACCACCTGGGCACCGAGCCGGCTAATGGCCGCGATAGTCTCGTCCGCGTCCATCGTCGGCCACTGGGGACGGACCAGTAGCGGGTCGACCGGGAGCGTCGTGACCAGGTCCAGGAGCTGCTTGGTAACGTCGTCGACGGTGCCGATGACGGCGTGCCCGGCGACGGCCGCGGCGAAGTCCCGTTCGAGGTCGGTGTCGGCCATGACGTCCAGGCCCCGCTGCGCGTAGGTGATGTACCGGCCCTGCGCCACGCGCGCGTATTCGGTAACCGCCTGTTCCCTGGTGTCGGCGACCAGCACATTGCGCCGCAGCGGTTGCGGGCCGAACGCCTTGCCGCGGGCGTCGAAGCCCGCCTTGACCGCGGCGTACCGCTCGGCGGCCTCGTCGACGGGCGTCTCGGGCGGGCAGGCGTAAGCGTCGCCGTAGCGCCCGGCGCGACGCGCTCCGGCCAGGCTGTGGCCGCCGATCCAGATCGGCGGATACGGCGACTGGACCGGTTGCAGGTGCGGCCTGACGTGGTCCAGGGTCCAGAATCGGCCGCGGAAGTCGACCTCGTCCTGCGTCCAGAGCCGCTGCATGAGCTGGAGCGACTCGTCCATGCGCGCGGCGCGCTCGGCGAACGGGACGTCCAGGTAGCCGAACTCCTCGGGGCGGTATCCCAGCCCCGCGCCGAATACCAGCCGTCCCTCGGTGACCACGTCCAGCGTGGCAATTTCCTCGGCCAGCAGGACCGGGTGGTACAGCGGCGCGATCATGATCTGGGTGACGAGCCGGACGTCCGGCCCGACCTCGGCCGCGAGCCGGGCGAGCAGCGGCACGGGCTGCAGCCAGCGCAGGTCGCCGTACAGGAAGTGCTGCCCGATGGCGATGTAGGTGAAATCGTTGGCCTGCGCCGCCTCCACGAGGCGCAGTACGTCACGGAACTGCTGTGACGGCGACACCGAGGTGGGTACGTCGCTGAGCAGCAGACCGACCTGGACCATGACATCTCCTCAACAATTGCCCGGATGGGTCAGCCATCCTCGGCCGGGAGGCCGTTGGCCAGCCATCCTCCGTCGACCGGCAGGACGACCCCGGTGATGTAACTCGACCGTGGCGAGCACAGGAAAAGCACCGCCTCGGCGATCTCCCGCGGCTGGCCGAAGCGCCCCATGGGTATGCGCGACAGGAACAGCTCGGCCGACGCGTAGCCGGTGTCCAGGAAATTGGCCTGCATTTCGGTGGCGATGGTGCCCGGGGAGACCGCGTTGACCCGGACGCCCAGCGGGGCCCATTCGACGGCGAGCGACCGGACGAGCCCCTGGACGCCGGCCTTGGCCGCGCAGTAGGCGGCCCGTCCGCCGAAGCCGAGGTGGCCGTTGACCGAGGAGATCATCACGACAGAACCGCCATCGGGCATCCGGCGGCAGGCGGCCCGCGCGCCGAGGAACGAGGCGGTGAGGTCGACGGCGAGGATCTGATCCCAGGCCTGCATGGGGTAGTCCACCGACCGGCCCGGCCGGGCGACGCCGGCGTTGGCGACCAGCGCGCGCAGTCCGTGGGCCGCGCCGCGTACGCAGGCCGCCTCCATCACTGCCTCGTCGGTGACGTCACCGACCACGGCCTGGGCCCCGGGCAGTTCGCTCATGACCTCTTTCAGTCCGTCGCCGTCTCGATCCACGCCGATGACCGTGTAGCCGTCCTCGGCGAATCGCGTGGCGATCGCCGCGCCGATCCCCCGGGCGGCGCCGGTGACGACCACCGCCCCGCTCGTGGTCATCTCGACGGCACCGCAAGCTCGCGCAGCGCCTTGATGTCGCTCTGGTCGACCGCGCGCGCGTATGCGTAGAGGATCTGGGCGGCCCGCGCCGAGAGCCCGGCGTCGCCGACGCTCACTTGGCCACCAGCCCGCCGTCGACCGGGACGGCCACGCCGGTCACCATGGCCGCGTCGTCGCTGGCCAGGAAGGCGACCACCGACGCGATCTCCTCCGGTTTCGCGGCCCGCCCGAGCGGGATATTGGCGATGAACGCGCCCATCAGGTCCGCGACATCCGCGCCGGGCTCCCGCCCGAAGAACTGCGGCAGCATGGGTGTGTCCACCGAACCCGGGCAGACGACGTTCGCCCGGATTCCGTCGGCCGCCCCGACCAGCGCCATCGCCCTGGTGAACGACACGATCGCGCCCTTGGTCAGCGAGTAGATCGGGCTGTAGGGGGAGCCGACCAGCGCGGAGGTGGAGGCGGTGAAGGTGATCGAGGCCTTGCCCCCAGCCTGTTTGAGCAGCTCATAGCCCAAAGTGGCTCCGTAGAACGCGGACTTGACGTTGACGTCGATGTTGCGCTGCCAGTCGTCCTCGGACACCGTGAGCCCGGCCGGGCCGGGCATGCCGACCTGGTTGTGCAGCACATGCAGCCGGCCGCGCTGCTGGCCGATGCGATCGAACAGGCCGCGCAGGTCCGCAAGGCTGGTGGCGTTGACCTCCTCGGCCTGGGCCAGGTACCCCTGAGCGAGGATCTCCTCGGTCACCGTCTTGGCCGCGCCGCCGTTCAGGTCGGCGACGTACACGTGGGCGCCCTCCGCGGCCAGCCGATGGCAGATCGCGCGCCCCATACCCGATCCGCCGCCGATCACGGCCGCGACGCGATTCTCGAACCGACGTGTCATCCCGGATCCCTTCGTGGCTGCGGCGCGACCTGGTGCGATTGACAACAGCGAAATCTAGTATAACCATTATTACGTTGTGGTGACCAGACCCCAGGACGGCGGCATGGCAGAACACGGCAGTTCAGAACACGGGCGTGAACCGGTCGTGGCCTTTGACCACAACTCCCAAGAGCACTCGGCCGACCCGGTGGGCTCCTACCGCGCCCTGCGCGCCAAGTGCCCGGTGGCGTGGACCCAGGCGCACGGCGGTTACTGGGTGATGTCCGGTTACGACAGCGTGTTCGAGGCCGCGCGGGACGACGAGACCTTCTCCTCGGAGCGCAACTCATACGGCGGCGAAGGGCTCAGCGTCGTCATCCCGAAGACACCCATGCACCACCACATACCGATCGAGATCGACCCGCCGGAGTTCCGCAAGTACCGCAGGCTGATCAACCCGATCGCCTCGCCGAAGGCGGTCGCGGACATGCAGGAACTCATCTCCAGGTACACGACGTGGTTCATCGACGAGGTCATCGAATCGGGCGACTGTGACCTGGCCCAGGTGATCGGCGTCCCCTCGATCGTCACCGTGGACTGGCTCGGCCTGCCGGTCTCCGACTGGCACCGCTACGCGCGGCTGCACCACGCCATCTTGGCCGCGGTCCCTGGCAGCGCCGAATACGTCCAGGCCACGACCGCCGACATGGCGTTCTGCTCGCAGCAGATGCGGGACGTCATCGCCGCCAGGCGGACCGAGCCGGAGCAGGACGTCATCAGCTACCTGGTCCACCAGGAGGTCGATGACCGCCCGATCACCGACGACGAGGTCTTCTCGATGGTCGAGCTGCTCCTGGCGGGCGGCGTGGGCACGACGGCCTCGCTGGTCAGCCAGGCTCTGGTGTGGCTCTGCCAGCACCGGGACGTACGCGTCGACCTCATCGAGCACCCGGATAAGGTGGCGCAGGCAGTCGAGGAGTTCCTGCGGTACTTCTCGCCCACCCAGGCGCTAGCCCGGACCGTGGCCCGCGACACCCGATTTCACGGCTGCGCGCTGCACGAAGGCGACCGGGTGCTGCTCGCCTGGGCATCGGCCAACCGCGACGCCGAGCAGTTCAGCGATCCGGACGCCCTGGACATCGAGCGCTGGCCGAACCGTCATACCGCGTTCGGCGTGGGGATCCACCGCTGTGCCGGTTCCCACCTCGGCCGGGCTATGGCGATCGAACTGCTCGGGCAGATCCTGCAGCGGATGCCGGACTACGAGGTTGACGTCACCCGGATACAGACCTACCCGCACCAGGGAACCAATACCGGGTGGCGGTCCATCCCGGCCAGGTTCACGCCCGGCCAGCGGCGCGGGCCGGTGCTCGATCTCGGCTAGATTGTGGCCGGCCACGACCCGGCCGTCTTTACCCGCTTCCCGGCGATGAGAGGAGACCTGCCATGCGCGGGCTGTATTTCGAGGAGATGGAGGAGGGTGCGCAGTTCTCGCACCCGTTCACGCGCACGGTGACCGAGATGGACAACGTGCTGTTCACGTCGCTGACCATGAACGTGGCCCCGATCCACCTGGACGAGGAGTACGCCAGGACCCATCTCCCCCAGGGCCGGCGGCTGGTCAACAGCTTGTTCACCGCCGCGCTGATCGGCGGGATGATCGTGCCGGACCTGACCTTCCGGACCACGATCGGGAATCTGGGGTACGAGAAGATGACGTTCCCGGCGCCGGTGTTCCACGGCGACACGCTGCGCGCGGAATCGACGATCCTGCGTAAGCGCGAGTCCCAGAGCCGCCCGGACGCGGGCATCGTATGGTTCGAGCACCGCGGTTATAACCAGCGTGACGAGCTTGTCCACCTGTGCCACCGCGCCGGGATGATCATGAAGAAGCCGGACGACGCCGGCTGACCGGCACGGCGTCGGCAGCCAGAGCCAATCGAAGCAGAATAAATCAATGCTATTCATATGCATATATTTTGCGTAGGCTGTAGGAAGGGAACGGAGCTGTCGAGAGGATTCCGGGTGACCGAGCACCTTGGCCATGACGCCGCGAACCAGGCCGGCGGTTCGCCTCCCGATGTGGACGCCGTGGTGGTCGGCGCCGGCTTCGCCGGGCTGTACGCGCTGCACCGGCTGCGCGGCCTGGGCCTGTCGGCCCGCGTGTTCGAGCGGGGCGAGGACGTCGGCGGCACCTGGTACTGGAACCGCTACCCCGGCGCCCGCTGCGACGTGGAAAGCCTTGACTACTCCTTCTCCTTCTCCAACGAACTGCAGCAGGAGTGGTCCTGGAGCGAGCGGTACGCGACCCAGCCGGAGATCCTGCGCTACCTCAACCACGTCGCCGACCGTTTCGGCCTGCGGTCAGACATCACGTTCGGCACGCGGGTGGTCTCCGCTGTCTACCACGAGCCGTCGGCGCAGTGGGTGATCGAAACCGACCGCGGCGACCGCGTGACCGCGCGGCACTGCATCATGGCGGTCGGCAACCTGTCCGTCGGGCGGATCCCCGCGTTCCCCGGGCTCGATTCGTTCCGCGGCCAGACGTATCACACCGGTGACTGGCCGAAGGATGGCGTGGACTTCACGGGCCTGCGGGTCGGGGTCATCGGCACCGGCTCGTCAGGCATCCAGGCGATTCCGATGATCGCGCAGCAGGCGGCGCACCTGACCGTCTTCCAGCGCACCTCGCACTACACCATCCCGGCCCAGCACCACCGGCTCGACCCGGACTGGCTGGCCGCGTTCAAGCAGCAGTACGCCGGCTACCGGCGCCGCATGCGGGTCTCCCGAGGCGGGGTGAGCCGCGACTACAGCGCGCTGGAAACCCCGCCGCAGCAGCGCCGGAACACCTACGAGGCGCGGTGGACCTTCGGCGGGGCGGAGATCCTCGGCTCGTTCACGGACCTGCTCACCGACGACCGGGCCAACTCAACGGTGGCCGAGTTCGTGGCCGGGAAGATCCGCGAGATCGTGCGTGACCCCGAGGTGGCCGACCGGCTCATCCCGCGCGGCTACCCGTTCGGGGCCAAGCGACTGTGCGTCGACACCAGCTACTACGAGACCTACAACCGGGCCAACGTCACGCTCGTCGACGTCACGGCGACGCCCATCGAGGCGGTCACGCCCGCCGGGTTCCGCACGTCGGCCGGGGAGCATGAGCTGGATGCGATCGTCTTCGCCACCGGCTTCGACGCGATGACCGGCGCGCTGCTGGCCATGGACGTCCGCGGCCGCGCCGGGCTGACCCTGCAGCGGGCGTGGGAGGCCGGCCCGCATACCTACCTGGGCGTCTGCGTGGCCGGGTTCCCGAACCTGTTCATCATCACCGGCCCGGGCAGCCCGTCGGTGCTCAGCAACGTGGTTGTGTCCATCGAACAGCACGTGGAGTGGGTGTCCGATTTCATCGAGCACCTGCGCAAGCACGACCTGGACTGGGCCGAGGCGCGCCCCGAGGCCCAGCACGACTGGGTGGCGCACGTCAACGACGTGGCCAACCGGACCCTGTTCCCGGTCGGCAACTCCTGGTACCTGGGCGCCAACGTGCCCGGCAAGCCGCGGGTGTTCATGCCCTACATCGGCGGGGTCGGCCGGTACCGGGCGATCTGCGACCGGGTCGCGGCGGCCGGCTACAGCGGCTTCGACCTGGGCCGCGCGGGACACGAACGGGCGCCGGCGCCCCAGCCCGCTCCGGCGCTCCAGTGGGTCCTGAGCGCCACCGAAGCGGCGGCGCTGGCCGACGCCGAGGGCGCGTGGGGCTAAGGGAAAGGGAGACGGCACCATGATCATTACCGATCGCCCGCAATTGTTCATCGGCGGCACCTGGCGAGACCCGCGAGGGAGCGAGGTCACCGAGGTCCGCAACCCCGCCACCGGCGCCCGGCTGGCCACCGCGGCGCTGGCCTGCGCCGCCGACATGGACGCGGCCGTGCGGGCCGCCCGGGCCAGCTTCGACGCCGGCCTCTGGGCCAGGACGCCGCCGCACGAACGCGCCGCGGTCCTGCACCGCGCCGCCGACCTGCTGGACAAGCGCTCCGACGAGCTGGCCCAGGCCATCACCGCCGAACTAGGCTGCCCGATCTGGTTCAGCCAGCGGGCACACGTGCCCAATCCGATCCGGCACCTGCGGTACTATGCCGACCTGTGCCGCGACTTCGGATACGAGGAGCGCCGCGGCGACGGCACCAACACCAGCCTGGTGGTCCAGGAGCCGGTCGGCGTGGTGGCGGCGATCACCCCGTGGAACGGGCCGCTCAGCACGCCCACGCTCAAGACCGCGCCCGCCCTCGCGGCCGGCTGCTCGGTGGTGCTCAAGCCGGCCCCCGAGACCCCGCTGACCGTGTACGCGCTGGCCGAGGCGCTGACCGAGGCGGGCCTGCCCGAGGGCGTGCTCAGCATAGTGCCCGCCGACCGGGAGGCCGGCGAGCACCTGGTCAGGCACCCCGAGGTGGACAAGGTCGCGTTCACCGGCAGCACAGCGGCCGGCAAGCGGATCATGGCCCTGTGCGCCGAGCGCATCGCCAGGGTCACGCTGGAACTCGGCGGCAAGTCCGCCGCGGTGATCCTGGATGACGCCGACCCGGACCGGGTGATCCCGGCGCTGCTGCCGATGGCGCTTATGGTCAACGGCCAGGCCTGCATCGCCCAGACCCGGGTGCTGGTCCCCCGGTCCCGCGAGCAGGAGTTCACCGACGCCCTGGCCGCGGCCTTGCAGGCCCAGACGGTGGGCGACCCCGTCGTCCCGGACACCACGATCGGCCCGCTGGTCAGCCAGCGGCAGCGGGACCGCGTCGAGGGCTACCTGGAGGTCGGCCGGCAGGAAGGCGCGCGCGTCGTGACCGGCGGCGGGCGCCCGCAACTGCCCGACGACCTGGCGGCTGGCTGGTTCGTCGAGCCGACCCTGCTGGCCGCCGTGGACAACGCGATGCGGGTGGCCCGGGAGGAGATCTTCGGTCCGGTAATGGCCGTCATCGCCTACCACGACGACGAGGCGGCGGTGGCCATCGCCAACGACTCCCCCTACGGGCTGTCCGGATCGGTGTGGAGCGGTGACCCGGAGCGGGCGCTGGCGGTGGCGCGGCGCATCCGCACGCGCCCGCTCCGGGTCAACGGCAGACCGCAGGCCTTCGGCACGCCGTTCGGCGGGTTCAAGCAGTCCGGCGTGGGCCGCGAGATGGGCCCGGAGGGGTTCTGCGCCTACCTGGAGGTGAAATCGGTAGCCGTAGCGGACACCCAGGCCGTTCAGGGATAGACAGATAAAGATCCGGCCTACGCGGAGGACCCGGGGAATCAAGTGTCTAGTTTATTAGACACGCTAGTGTCTAGTACATTAGACTGCATGCATTCCATAGCAGGGCTAGGATAGCAAGTTTATGTGGGTGTCTTTGTCGTTATGCAGTGACAGTTCCAGCTGATACGAATTCTAAATTGTTGTCGTCGATTTTCAGGGGGGGCGCTGATAGCTATTCGTGTGTTTGATGTTGGTGGACTACTAGGCCTGCGACGGGCATCAGGCGCCGACCTGCCCAACCTCTGCGCTATTGCCGGGCCGAATGGGGCAGGTAAATCTAGTCTTCTTGAGTTGTTGAAACAGAATAAACATTCAATTCTTGAACAGGGCACCGAGCTCATGTACGTAGGACCCCATCGGACCTAGCGATCTGGCAGTGTGAATGAGGTTGCAGTTCTCGGCATACCGATGGAGTATGGCTCCATTCTGATGCAGGATGCTATGCCTAAGCCATAACACGCTGACGCTCGCTGAATAGCTATCTACGAGTTCTACTTCATCAAGTTATTTCCAGTCAACGATGTCGTCCATCCGTGCTGGGTAGCGTGCCTCACAGTGGCTCTGGTACAGCGACATGTGTTCGCGCATTAGTCGCTCAGCGCGCTTGGGATCATGCTTCTCAATCGCTCGCGCAATGGCGTCGTGCTGTTCTAGGACTAGCGTGCGATCCTCTGGCGGATAGAGCACTGCGGTGACACGTACGGACCAGATGTTGTAAATCGAATCCGACACTAGCGCGAGTACCGGATTGCCTGACGCCTTCCCGACCGCTTGGTGGAAACTGCCAGTGGTGGACGCATACACCGGATCCTCGGTCCAGTTCTGACCGGCGCCGTTAATCGCCGCGCGAACGATCTGCCCCGCGAGATCATCGGGTTGCTCACCCGCCTTCCGTGCCAGCAAGGCCTCGTACTCAGCGCGCGCCTCTAGCAGCTGACGATATGTGGCGCCGATTGACTGAAGGTGCAACGTCATCATCTGGCCGAAGTTGCGCGGATCTTGCGTGGCAACAACCGGCCCGCCCCCTGGGCCTGGCCTTATCCTGATCAGCCCATTGACTTCGAGGATCCGTAGCGCCTCCCGCAGCGATCCTCGGCCGATGCCGAATCGCTCAAGCATGGCGCTTTCGGGCGGCAAAGTGGCGCCGGGGCTCAGATGCTGATCCTTGATATCCCTCAAAATTTGGCGCGCAACTGACTCTGCGACCTTCTCGGTGCGCTCGGCCACCTAGTCTTCACCTCCTGAGCGATCCGGCTAGTCCACCGGATATGTTCCAGTACCAGTCATATGGTAGTCATCAACTCACGCCTTCTATGCCGCCATGCCGCTTAGCTTAAGTTGATCATGCCGCGGCCAGGGTTTTTACGGGGTTGGCGAGCCGGAGGGTGGCCGGGGCGTCGTGGCGGGTGTTCCTGTCGGCGGGTTTCTTGACGCGGTAGTCGTTGTGCCGGCCACGTTTGACGGCGCGGGGACAGGTCCGGTGCCTGCGGAGGGGGTTGAGGTTCTTCTTCTGGGTGAGGTCGGCCAGGATGGGCTGGAAATGCTCAGGGGGAAAAGTCGGGCCGACGGCCCGGCGGATGACGCGGACGGTGCGCTTGAACTTGACCCGGTCCGGGTCGATGCCCGCGCTGGTGGCGGCGGCGCAGATCAGGGCGCTGATCGCGTAGTGGGTCAGCAGGTAGCCCCAGATCTCCTGTTCTGCCAATCCGGCGTTGCAATGCGGCGAGTGCATTGCGGGGGACCGGGCCAGGTCAGACTGCTGCGGCCAGCGGGCTACCGCGGTGCCAGCTCGGCCGGGCCGTGGCCGTCGACCCAGGGCAGCCCCGAACGGAGCAGGCGCTCCCAGCGCAGCGCGGCGCGACGGGCGCCGAGGGCCACTACCGCCCGCAGCGTTCCGTCTCCGCCGGAGGCGGCGACAAACTCGGCCTCCTCTGGGCCGCCTTCGACGTAGACGAGGTCGTCGGCGGGGCGGATCTGGCCGAACACCTGGAGGCGCGCGCCGAGCTGGTCGGACCATACGTACGGCAGCGGGTCGAACGGCGCCGGGGTACCGGTGAGCGCGGCCGCGACGGTCAGGGCGGAATCGCCCGCGTTGGTCCAGTGCTCCAGGCGCAGCGACCCGAAACGGGAGGACGGCCAGCGGGCGACGTCACCGACGGCATATATCGAATCGCTGCCGCACACCCGCAGCGAGGCGTCACAGCACATGCCGCCATCCACGGGCAGGCCTGAGGAGGCCAGCCAGCCGAGGGCCGGATCCACCCCGATGCCCACCACCACCATGTCGGCGTCGAGGCTGCTCCCGTCGTCCAGCACGAGTCGCTCCACTCGCCCGGCGCCCTCGGCGCGGGCCACGGACCGGCCGAGCCGCAACGTGACGCCGTGGTCGGCGTGGCAGTGCCGGGCCGAGTCCGCGGGCCATGAGAGCCGGCACCGGGTCGATGATGGCCACGTCCAACCCAAGGGCCCGGGCGGACCAGGCCACCTCGGCGCCGATGAAGCCGCCGCCGATCACTGCGACCCGCGCGCCCGCGGCCAGCGCGGCGCGGATCGCGAGCGCGTCGTCCAGGGTGCGCAGCACGTGCACGCCGGGCCAGCCGTCGAGGGCCGGCAGGCGGCGTGGCAGCGAGCCGGTGGCGATCACGAGCGCGCCGAAGGACACTGGCTCGCCTGAGGCCAGCCGCACCTGCCGGGCTGGCACGTCGACGGCCACGGCCTGCTGGCCGAGGCGCAGCTCCAGTTCCAGCCGGTCCTGCCGTTCGCCGTCCAGCAGGGCCAGATCGTCCTCGGCCGCGTGGCCGGTCAGGAAGGCCTTGGACAGCGGCGGCCGGTCGTAGGGCGGGTGCGGCTCGGCGCCGATCAGCGTGATGCGGCCGCCGAAGCCGCGACGGCGTAGCGCCTCCGCGGTCCGCACCCCAGCGACCGAGGCGCCGACGATGACGACGTCAGCGGTCATGGCGGGCCGGACGGAGCTGGGAGGTCAGCGGTCATGGTGGTCCAGGCCGAGCAGGCGGGCCAGGTTGCCGCCGAGGATGGCCTGCTCGGTGGCGGCGTCCAGGCCGAGCGAGCGGACGGCGGCGATTTCCGCGGCCGGGTCGGCCATCGGCCAGTCCGAGCCGAACACCACCCGGTCCGCGCCGTGCCGGTCGATGATCCGTCGCAGCCGGGCGGCGTCGAGGTCGCGGAGCCGGGGCGGCCAGGACGTCTCGAGCACGGCGCGTGACCCGACCAGGAACTCCTCGGCTTCGTCCAGCCGGTGGTAGCCGCCGAAATGGCAGGTGATCAGGGTCAGGTCCGGGATCTGGTCCAGGGCCGCCCGCACGTGCCGCGGCGCGGCCCGGTCGCCGGCCCCCTCGCCGACCGCGCCGACGTGCGCGATGACCGTGATGCCCTCGTCGGCCAGGGCGCCGAGCAGCTCGATTACCCGCGGGTCGGCGAAGGACAGGTCCTGGAACATCGGGTGCAGCTTGACCCCGCGGATGCCGTTGTCCCGCAGCGACTTCAGGTTGGCCTCGACCGGCAGGTCGGGGTGCACGGTGCCGAACGGGGTGAACCGGGACCGGTCCAGCGAGCCGATGAACTCGTTGGTCCGCTCGACGGTCCGCGCCACGTTGGCCACGCCCAGGCACATGGCGTGGTCCACGCCGGCCGCGTCCATGGTGCGGCGCAGGCCGGCGATCGTGCCGTCGTGGACCGGGTCCAGGTCGGCCGGGCGCCCGGACAGCACCTTGGCTGCCAGGTGGTCAGGCCAGACGTGGCAGTGGGCGTCGACGATCACGACGAGGCTCCTTCGCGATCCGGGTTCTGCAGCTTCTTGACCAGCTGCTTGGCCAGGGAGTCCAGGATGACCTCGGTGGACCCCTCGTAGATGCGCATGGGCCGGGCTTCGCGGTAGAGCCGTTCGATGACGCTGCCGCGCACCAGGCCGAACCGCCCCATGACCTGGACCGCCCGGTCCGTCACGCGCCCGGCCACCTCGGTCGCGCCGACCTTGGCCATCGACGACAGGTTAAGGCTGGCCAGCGGATCGCG
>Ga0209648_10003076_pt1 | contig 13950 bp, 12 predicted proteins | sample GraSoi2013_115cm_FD_185830 | JGI IMG/M metagenome (GOLD analysis project Ga0209648, IMG submission 185830) | Grasslands soil microbial communities from the Angelo Coastal Reserve, California, USA - Sample 9_17_2013_115cm (SPAdes) (version 2) | ecosystem: Environmental > Terrestrial > Soil >...
CCATTGGCAGCGTGCTGCGCGAGTTCGGCTACCTGGCCGGCTTTGCCCTGATCTACATCGAGGAATCGGGCGTCCCGCTGTTCATACCGGGCGACGCCTTCCTGGTGTATGTCGGCCATGCTCTCCCCTACAGCTTTCCGATCCTGTTCGCGGCATGGCTCGGGTTCATCCTCGCCGTCATTCTTGGCTCAACAAACCTTTACCTCGTGTCACGCCGCTATGGACGGCGGCTGCTCGAGCACCGGCTGGCGAGATTCCTTCACCTCACACCGGCCCGCCTGGAGGAAGCCGAGCACTGGTTCCGTCGCTACGGTCCCTGGGCCCTGATCTTTGGGCGCCACATTCCGGGCTTTCGAGTGCCGCTCACAGTTGCGGCCGGCATTCTCGAGCTGCCGTATCGCGCGTTCGTGATCAGCGTCGCAGTCTCCAGCTCGATTTGGGCCGGGCTGTTCCTGGTGCTGGGCGCGGTTTTCGGCGCCAGTGTCGTGCGGTCGATTCGCGCGAACACATGGATATATGCCGGCGTGGTGGTGGCTGTCGTCGTCATCGTTGCGGCGGTGGTGTTGATTCGATCACGCCGGCCCCGCGCGAGAAAACTAGACTCACGCCATGCCTGACGATCCACGGGCGAGCTTCGGACCTGTAGCCGCCAACTACTCGCGCGCGAAGTTCCACACCTCCTCGGACCGTTTGCAGGAGGTGATCGACCTCGTGCGGCCGCTGCGGGGCGACCTCGCGCTCGACGTGGCGACCGGCACGGGCAACACCGCCTTTGCCCTTGCGCCCCTGGTGAGGCGCGTGGTCGGTCTTGACCTCACGCGGGAGATGCTCGACGTGGCTCGGCGTATCACCGCCGAACGCAAGATCGAAAACGTGGACTGGGTGATAGGCGACGCATGCGTGCTGCCGTTCCCGGATGAGACCTTCGACGTCTATGTGGTGAGGGCGGCCCCGCATCATTTCGGGGACATCGATGCTTTTCTCAGCGAGGCGTACCGCGTGCTCAGGCCGGGCCGCGATGCCGCCTTCGTCGACTGCGCGCCGCCGTCGCCGGCACGCGATGTGTTGCACGAGGTCGAGATCCGCCGCGATCCGTCGCACGTCAAGTCGCTCACCATCGACGAGTGGACAGCACGTCTTGAAGCTGCCGGCTTCGAGGTGGAGATGGCGCGCGCTCGGGAGCTGGATTGGGACTACGAAGACTGGATGCACACAATGGCCGTGCGCCCCGAGCTGGCTGCCGAGCTGGCGACCGTGATCGAGTCGGCCCAGGGAGAGGCGCGCCGGCAGCTGCATCCCGAACGCAGGGCCGGCAAGCTCTGGCACGCGTACTGGCACTGCCTGATCCGTGCACATAAACCGGATTGAGACTCCTCGCTGCAGGTGAGCTGATCGTTCTGATCGACAAGGCCGGGCGCCGCCACCGGGTGCGGCTCAAAGCGGGCGAGCGCCACTCGCTGCATTCGGGCGTGATCGACCACGACGAGCTCATCGGCCGGCCGGAAGGCATCGTCGTCACCACGCAGATGGGCGCGCGATTGCTCGCTGTGCGGCCGACGTTTGCCGAGCAGGTCACGGGCCGGGTGCGCCAGGCGCAGCCGATCTACCCGAAGGACCTCGGCGCGATCCTGGTCGGCGCCGACATCCATCCGGGCGCGCGTGTGCTGGAAGCAGGCACAGGGACCGGAGCATTGACACTCGCCCTCCTGCGCGCGGTTGGACCTGAGGGCCGGGTCGTCTCGTACGAGCAGCGTGAAGATTTCCTGGAAGCCGCCCGGCGGGGGATTACCGAGACGCTGGGCAAATTGCCGGCCAACCTCGAGCTGAAGCTGGGCGATGTCTACCTAGGCGTCGAGGAGCACGACATGGACCGGGTGATGCTCGACCTGCCCGAGCCGTGGCAAGCGGTTCCGGCGGCGAAGCAAGCCCTGCGACCGGGCGGCATTGTCTTCTCGCACTGCCCCAACGTAAGCCAGGTGCAGCGGTTCTTCGAGTGCCTGCGCGAGGTGCGGGGATTCGGGATGCTCGAGGTGTTCGAGGTGCTGCAGCGGGGTTGGACCGTCCGCGGGCGCAGCATGCGGCCCTCGCACCGGATGGTCGCCCACACAGGATTCCTTTGTTTCGCGCGCCGTCTGGCCGAAGACGACCTGTTCGAGCCCGAAGGCGAAGGCTTTCGATAGCATGAAGCGGCCATGATGCCGAACACGGCCCCAGCGAAAGCCCCGGTCCATGTAGCGGTCACCGGAGCCGCCGGCCAGATCGGCTACTCGCTCCTCTTCCGCATCGCCGCCGGCGACCTGCTCGGGCCGGAGACGCCGATCATCCTCCGCCTGCTGGAGATCGAGCCCGCCATGAAGGCGCTCGAAGGCGTGGCGATGGAGCTGGACGACTGCGCGTTTCCGCTCCTGCACGACACCATCCTCACGTCCAAACCCGAGAAGGCTTTCGATGGCGCGTCGTGGGTCCTGCTCGTGGGTGCCGTGCCGCGCAAACAAGGCATGGAGCGGAGCGACCTGCTGACCGTCAACGCCGGCATCTTCGGACCGCAGGGCAAGGCGATCGCAGCCTCGGCCGCGAGCGACGTTCGCATCCTCGTCGTCGGTAACCCGTGCAACACCAACTGCCTGATCGCCCGATCCAACGCTCCCGAGATACTCCCGGAGCGCTGGTTTGCCATGACCCGGCTGGACGAGAACCGCGCCAAGACGCTGCTGGCCAGGAAGGCCGGCGTACCGGTCGGGGTCGTAAGGAACCTGGGCGTCTGGGGCAACCACTCGACCACGCAGTACCCCGACGCTCGCAACGCCAATATCGCCGGCCTTTCGCCCTTCGATGTGATCAAGGACCACGGCTGGCTCAAGGGCAAGTTCATCGAGACGGTCCAGAAGCGCGGAGCGGCGGTGATCGAGGCCAGGGGGTCGTCCTCGGCCGCCTCCGCGGCCAACGCCGTGCTCGATTCGGTCAACAACATCTGGAATCCAACGCCTTGGGGCGAGTGGCACTCAGTAGCGGTGGTCAGTCACGGCGAGTACGGGATCCCGGAAGGGCTTCAGTTCGGCTTCCCGGTGCGCACGGACGGTAGGAGCTGGGAGGTCGTGACAGATCTCCAGCACGACGACGACGCCAAGGATCGGATCCGTAAGACGACCGAGGAGCTGATCCAGGAACGCGACATGGTCAAGGCCCTGCTGCCGGCCTGAGGGTCTAGATCCAGCGGCGCGACGGCCTGTCGACCGAGCGCTCGTCGTCGATGACTACACGGGAGTCGACACCCCAGTACCAGGCGGCGATGTCGAACAAGATCACCACTACCAGGAAGACCAGGATCTCCATGTCCTTGTAATTACCAGTCTTCCCCGTTTGTGCCCCACCTATTCTTGACAGGGTGAGCGTCGTACTCGACCGGCACGTCTTCCCTTTCACGGCGATCGTGGGCCAGGACTCGATGAAGCTGGCCCTGATCCTCAACGCCGTCGTGCCGACGATCGGCGGCGTGCTGATTCGCGGCGAGAAGGGCACCGGCAAGTCGACGGCGGTGCGGGCGCTGGCGCGCCTATTGCCTGAGCACAACGTGGTCGAGGGCTGCCATTTCGGATGCGACCCCGACGACCGGGAGGCGCTTTGCGCGGAGTGCCGGATCCGCTTGCACAACGCTGGCGTGCTGCCTTCGCACAAGCGCCGCATGCGCGTCGTGGAGCTGCCGATCAACGCCTCCGAAGATCGCGTCGTCGGCACGATCGACATCGAGGCGGCGCTGCGAGCCGGGGCCCGGCGCTTCGAACCGGGCGTCCTCGCCGAGGCCAACCGCAACATCCTGTACGTCGACGAGGTCAACCTCCTCGACGACCACATCGTGGATGTGCTGCTGGACGCGGCCGCGATGGGCGTGAACTCGGTCGAGAGGGAGGGCGTGTCGTTCTCGCACCCGTCTCGATTCATCCTCGTCGGCACCATGAATCCTGAGGAAGGCGAGCTGCGCCCGCAGCTGCTCGACCGTTTTGGGCTGTGCGTGGATGTGGAAGGGATCCGCGACCCCGACGAACGCGTGCTGATCGCCGAGCGCGACGCCGACTTCAAGCGCGGCGACCATGAGTTTGTCAACGAATTCGCCGCGGCGGACAGCAACCTATCCCGCGCTCTGGCCGAGGCAATCGCGGCCGTCAAGCAGGTTCGCACCACCCCCGGTCAGGCGCGCCTGATCTCCTCGATCTGCGTCGAGGCCGACGTGCTCGGCCACCGCGCCGACGTCGTGATCGACCATGCGGCCCGGGCGCTGGCCGCGTATCGTCGCCACGCGTCGCCGAGCCGCGAGGACATCTACGATGCCGCCACCCTTGCGCTTGCTCACCGCGCGCGGCAGCCGATCAGGCGCGACCCGGACGAGAACAGCTCGCCCCAAACAGGTGAGGAGCAGGAGGGTTCGCAGCCCGCCGACAGCCAGGCCGGCGAGCCGCAGCCGTCTGACAGCGAGGCGCCTGCCGAAGCCAGCGCCGACGAAAGCTCGAGCGCATCCGACGGAGGGCAGCAGTCGGCCGGCAGCGACCAGGGAATGACCAGCGGCGGGTCGAGCGCGCATGAGTCCGCGCCCGACGCGACCGAGATGTTCAACCTCCGGCGCATCGATCTGCCACGGCAGCGTCGGGTTCGCAAGCAGGGCGGTAAACGCTCGGCCAGCCAGACCCCGGACCGGCGCGGTCGCTACGTGCGCGCCGAGCCGAAGGCGAAGGTGAACGACCTCGCCATCGATGCCACCGTGCGCGCCGCCGCGCCGATGCAGAAGGACCGCGGCCGCCGACCCGGCGAGCGCTTGAAGCTCGAGCGCGACGACCTCCGGCAGAAGGTGCGCGAGCGCAAGGTGGGCAACCTGATCGTCTTCGTGGTCGACGCGTCGGCGTCGATGGACGCCGAGCAGCGGATGGCCGCGACCAAGGGCGCCATCCTGTCGCTGCTTCAGGACGCGTACGTGCGGCGCGACCGAGTGGCGGTGATCATCTTCAAGAACCGCACCGCCGAGGTGGTGCTGCGGCCGACCTCAAGCGTGTCGCTAGCACGCCGGCGCCTGGAGAAGCTGTCGGTTGGTGGCACTACGCCGCTCACCCATGGATTGATGGCGGGCTACAAGGTCGTAAAGACCGAGCTCCTGCGCGACCCCACGATCAGACCGCTGCTCGTTCTTATCAGCGACGGCCGCGGCAACATCTCAATGTTCAAAGAGGAACCGCTGGTCGAGGCGCAGAAGGTGGCGGGGATGATCGCGGCCGAGGACATCGACGCCCTCGTCATCGACTCCGCGCGCGATTACAGCCACCTGCCATCGGTTCAGCACCTCGCGCGTGTCGCGCCGATGTACCAGACGTACGCGATCAACGCGTGCGCCGACCTGGCGGAACGGATGGGGGCGCACTACTACGGGCTGTACGACCTGTCGCGTGACGAGATTGCGTCGGCGGTGGAGAAGGAGCTTGGCCGAGGAGGTGGACGCTAGGGGTGAGCCTCCGAGCCCACCGTTTCGCGCCGTTGGCGCCAAACGTGCGCAAAAACGGCCGCCGTAACGTGCGTGTGGGCCCAAACGTGCGGAAAGCAGTGCTTGTGAAAGCCGCCCGGTAACATTCTTTTCCCATGGCCATCGACCGCTACTCCTACCCCTTCACCGCCATCGTCGGCCAGGACGAGATGAAGCTGGCGTTGGTGCTCAACGCCATCAACCCGTCCATCGGCGGCGTGCTGATTCGCGGCGAGAAAGGCACGGGCAAGTCCACCGCGGTGCGCGCGCTTGCCCGCCTGCTCCCCGACCAGCAAGTGGTCGAAGGCTGCCATTTCGGATGCCACCCCGACGACCCTGAGGATTGGTGCGCGGACTGCCGCGATCGTGCGAGGTCGGGACAGCTGCCGGTGACGACCCGGCGGATGCGCGTCGTCGAGTTGCCCATCAACGCGTCGGAAGACCGCGTTGTCGGCACTATCGACCTGGAGGCCGCGCTCAAAGAGGGTTCGCGGCGCTTCGAGCCGGGCGTGCTCGCCGAGGCCAACCGCAACATCCTCTACGTCGACGAGGTCAACCTGCTCGACGACCATATTGTCGACGTGCTCCTGGACGCCGCGGCGATGGGCGTCAATACCGTCGAACGTGAAGGGGTATCGGTTTCGCACCCGTCGCGATTCATCCTCGTCGGCACCATGAACCCAGAGGAGGGGGAGTTGCGGCCACAGCTTCTCGACCGGTTCGGGCTGTGCGTAGACGTCGAAGGCATCCGCGACCTCGACAAGCGCGTCGAAATAGTCGAGAAGCGAGCCGTGTGGGAAGACGACCCGCACAAGTTCGTCCAGCAGCACGCGGAATCGGAGCAGGACGTGCGCTCGCACATCGCCGAGGGGATCGCGACGTTTCCCGAGGTGGATCTGCCGCGCGAGATCCTGCGGCTCATCGCTCAGATCTCGATCGCTTTAGAGGTCGACGGGCATCGCTCCGACCTCGTGTGCGCCCGCGCCGCGCAGGCCAAAGCGGCCTACGACAGCGCCGAGCAGGTGAAGGTGACGCACGTCGGCGCCGTCGCCGAGATGGTGTTCGCGCACCGTGTGCACTCGGTTCCGTTCGGCAAGGGCGGGCCGAACCTCGCCGAGGTCATCGCGAGGATGATCGGCCAGGGGTGACCGCGGGCACGGCCGAGACCGTCAATGCCTTCAACGAGGCGTTCGGCCGGCATGACGTCGACGCCGTGATGGCGTTGATGACCGACGATTGCATCTTCGAGAGCACGCTGCCGACGCCGGACGGCGAGCGGGTGGTCGGCCACCAAGCGATGCGCGCGTTCTGGGACCAGTTCTTCCACGACTCGCCCAATGCCCGTTTCGAGACGGAGGAGATGGTCGTCGCGGGAGATCGAGCCACCGTTCGATGGCGGTTCGACTGGGGATTGGGGCACGTTCGCGGAATCGACCTGTTCAAGATCCGCAACGGCAAAGTGGCCGAAAAACTCTCTTATGTGAAGGGCTAGCGTTACATAGGCGCCGGGTCCAACGTATTAGAGGTATGGCCGGGCGCCGCGGTTTGGCGGCTGCGTTCGTAGGCGCTGTGCTGATCGCCGGATGCGGCCAGGCTGACTCTTTTCCGCCGGTCAAGCCGGTGTCGATGAACCTCACCGACTCGTCGACCGGCTTCGGCATTGCACTGACGGACCGCCTGCTCGCAGAGCCGGATGCAGGCAACGTGTTCATCTCCCCGCTCAGCGCGACGCTGATGCTGAGCATGGCGGCGTCGGCAGCTGAAGGCGCGACGCGAGCGTCGATCATGACCACGCTTGGACTCGACCCCGCACTTGACCCGAGCTCTCAGGCGAAGCTGACGATCGATCGCCTGATGCAGAGCGACGAGAATGCCCAGCTCGAGCTGGCGCAGGGCGTGTGGGCGCAGAAGGGCCTAACAATGAATCCGAAGTACGTCGCGCAATTGCGCGACGCCTACCGGGCGCAAATCGCCAGCCTCGATTTCAACTCCCCGAGCGCCCCGAAAGTGGTCAACGACTGGGTCGACAACGCGACGCACCACAAGATCCCGAACCTGGTGGACAGGTTCGATCCCGGTACGGTCGCTTACCTGGTCAACGCGACCTATTTCCATGCCCTCTGGTCGATTGAGTTCCAAACATCACACTCTCCAGTCGCTTTCCACAATTTCTCGGGCACCACCGTGAACCCGCCGATGATGAAGCGGGAGGAGAACGTCATCGAGCTGCGCACCCCGGACTACATTGCGGAGCTCCTTCCTTACAAGGGAGGGCGCTTCAGCATGGTGTTGCTGCTCCCATCGAAGCAGTTGTCACCGAATGCGTTTGGCCACTTCCTGACCAAGACTGCCTGGGACCAAGCCCTGGGCTACCTCCACGAGTCCGCCGGGCCGACTTTCGGCGGGCCCTGCAAGCGATGGGATGGTGCGTCCGATGTCTACGCGGACTGCGGCGGGACTCTGGTGATGCCGAAGCTCAAACTGGAGTACCAGGCCGAGCTGCTCCCCGAGCTTGTGGCGATGGGAATGGCGACCAGCGATCTCTCCAACATATGCAGCGGTTGTTTCCTGTCGCGAGTCGTACAGAAGACTTACCTCGAAGTCGACGAAAAAGGAACGACCGCCGCTGCAGCCAGTGGCGGAGCGGTGGCGACGTCCGCTCGTATCCCGATCATCATTGACCGTCCGTTTGCGCTGGCCTTGATCGACAACGCGTCGAACGCGCCGCTCTTCATGGGCGTGGTTGGGCAGCTCTGACGGATCTAGATCCCTACGTAGTCCGCACTCGAAACTGGCTCCGGCAGCGGCAGGCCGTCTTCCTTGAGCCCAGCGACATGCATCGCGAACGCCGTCTGCATTCGTCGCAAGGTTTGTGCGCGGGTCTTACCAGTCGCAACACAGCCGGGAACGTCGGGAAGATACGCGGCGAAGTTCTTCATCGCTTTCTCGACGACGACCAAATAGCGACTCATCTCATCAGCCCCAAGCGTGCTTGCTTCAGGATACTTCGACGTGTCCTAGGCGGCCGTTCATCACTGTGGTCGTAAAGGGGCTCTGGCCCCGGAACTGGCCTCTAGACTGGATCGCGCCCCATGGCCTCTGAACAACGCGAACTTCAGCCCCGGCGCGCCGCCGAGCTCCTCGGCCGGATCGAGGAGAACGTCCACCGCGTCATCGTCGGCAAAGAACGAGTGGTGCGGCTGGCTGCGGCCGGGCTTGTCGCCGGGGGCCACGTTCTGCTCCAGGATCTTCCGGGGACTGGCAAGACCATGCTCGCGCGAGCGCTCGCCACTTCGGTGGGCGGCTCATTCCGGCGCATTCAGTGCACGCCGGATCTGCTCCCGTCCGACATCACCGGCTCCAGCGTTTTCAACCAGAAGGACCTCACCTTCCAGTTCGTCGCCGGACCAATATTCGCGAACTTCGTGCTGGCCGACGAGGTCAATCGGGCTACGCCGCGCACGCAGGCTGCGCTGCTCGAGGCGATGGGGGAGGGCCAGGTGACAATCGAGGGCGTCACCCGAACGCTCGAGAAGCCATTCTTCGTGATCGCAACGCAGAACCCGACCGAGTTCCACGGCACGTATCCGCTGCCGGAGTCGCAGCTCGATCGCTTCATCCTCGCCGCGGAGATGGGGCCGCCGACCGATGCGGAGGCGATTGAGGTCCTCGCCCGCCGCGAGCACGGCGATCCGATCTCCGACCTCGGCTCCGTTGTCGGCCTCGCCGACGTCATCGAGCTGCAGGAGGGATGCCTTCGCGTCGTGGCCGCGCCGGCGATCCGCACGTACATCGTGTCGTTGATGGACGCGATCCGCTTGCGCCCGGAGGTCGCACTCCCGGCCAGCATGCGCTCCGGCGTTTACCTGCAGCGCGCAGCGCAAGCGTGGGCGCTGTTCGAGGGTCGCGACTTCGTTTTGCCCGACGACGTGAAACTGCTGGTCGCGCCCGTCCTCGCTCACCGGCTGGGCATGCGCGGGCGCGCGAAAGCAGCCGAGGTGCTAGCAGATGTCGTCGCCTCAGTACCACTCCCTCCACTCAGGCAGCACTGAAACGAGACCTAGGTTACTTGGCGCGCTGATTCTGGCCGCCGCGGTTCTCTACTACGCCAGCACGTCCGAGGTCGCGTGGCTCTTCCTGCTCGCCTACTGGATCTTCGCGCTGGTTGTCGCTTCGCTGATTTACGCGTTCTGGAATCGCGGACTCAGCGGCGGACTGACTGTCGTCGGCACCGAAAGCGGCACGGGCTCGCCGATGGAGGAGCTTCCTGAGCAACTTCTGGGCAGCGGCCCGCGAGTGCCGGTATTCGAGGGCGACCGGATGACCGTGCAGCTTCGCATCCAACCGCGACACGGAACTCGCGGTCCGGCACGCATGTCGGGATCAGTCGCCGGAGTCGACCTCTCCGCCGCCGCCGGACGTGTGCCCAAGGACGGTTGGGCCGAGTGCCGCGTACTCGGTCCGCTTCGCCGCGGCCCGATTGGAGTGCCCGGGTTGGCAGTAGAGACAGGGGACCCACTCGGATTCTTCACCCATCACAGCAAGGGAAGCGATTCGGAGCTCACGCTCGTGTTGCCGCGATTCAAAGCGCTGGCCGACCGGCCCCATGCAAGAGAGATGGAAGCGAGCGTGGCCGCGCCGCGCGCCGGTACGGGAACCGAGATGTTCGGCGTTCGCGAGTACAGGCCCGGCGATCCGCTGCGCCGGATCCACTGGCGCTCCAGCGCTCGACACGGCGAGCTGATCGTGCGCGAGTTCGAGCCGCCGGGCGTGCAGACGCTCGGCATCTTTTGCGATCCGTCGCCGCCCACACCCGAAGCCGCGGACCAGATCGCGCGTATCGCCGCGTCCGAAGCGTGGGATTGCCTACGCGCCGGCGGGCGGGTGATGCTGTGGTCGCCGGGCGCCGAGCCATCGCAGCCAAACGAGTCGCGCTCTCTGTGGTCGCTGCTCGAATGGCTCGCCCGATATCCGTATGAAGCCGACGCACTGCTTCCGCAGCCGCAGCCGGTAACGGACGCTATCGCCGTCGTCGCTACGGCCAACCCGGATATCGAGGATGCGTTCGAGTCGGTGAGGCAGCGCGGCGGCTCTGTGCGCGCGTGGGTGGTGGGGGAAGCCGAAGTCGATCTGGAAGTGCCGTTTCAAAGGGCAGGGATCGCTTGGCCTCTTTGAAGCGGTTCCGCCTGCCAGCTTCGCCGGTCGAAAACTCTCTCGAAGGCCGGGCGTTCGTTTTCTCCGGCTTCGCCGTCGCCACGCTGGCGGTCGTCCTCTATGGCCAGGACTACGTCGTGCCGGCGGTCGCGCTCGTGGCGACCGCCATCGGTCACGTCGTGAGCTATCGCGAGCGCAACCAGAAGCGTGGATTCCGGCGTCAGGTCGTACTCGCCGGGCTGGTGTTCGCAGCCCTCGCCTACTTTCTTGCCGACTCAGTTGGCGGGTTCTTCGGCGGTGTGCTACCCCAGGCAAACTTCGCGATCCTGCTGGTCGCGGTCACGAGCTTCGACCTCAAGACGCGCCGCAACTGCTACTCGAGCTTTTGGATCAGCCTCGCGATCATTTATCTGGCCGCGGTCTACGCGTGGGACTACCCGTTCGGCGTCCTGCTTGCGCTTTGGGCGGTATGCCTTGCCGGCTTCTGGGCGGCGTCAAACCTGCGCCGGATGGGCGCCCGAGTCAACCTGCCGCTCCCGGCCGCGGCCACCGCTCTCGTCGGAGCGCTTGCGCTCGGCATGGCCGTTTTCGTATTCCTGCCCCAACCGAACCTCGATCCCAACGGCCCGGTATTGATTTCGCTGCCGAACTACGTCGGGTTCAAGGGCGAGATGGAAAACCCGGCGCTGCCTCTGGTCCAGCTCAGTGGCGACCCGTCCGGCGCGACGGGCAGCGTCGACCTTCACTTCCGCGGCCGGCTTGGCGACGCCCCCGTGATGTACGTGCGCACGGGAGCTCCCGCGTACTGGCGCGGGTTGGTGTTCGACACCTATCGAGACGGCGTGTGGACCGCTTCCAACCGCAGCTTCGTCACTTTTCAGCCCTACATCCCGCCGCGGCTGCTCCCGCCGGCGCCCCCGAACAACCTCGGCACTTTCGTCCAGGTGTTTCGGGTCGTCAGGCCGCTGCCTGGAGTCATCAGTGCCGCTTATCCCATCCAGAGCCTGTACGCGCCGGTGGCGGCCCTGCGCGAGGATGCCTATGGGACCTTCCGAACGCCGGACGTCCTCAAGCCCGGCCAGACCTACTCCGTCGTTTCTTATCTGCCGAACCTCACGCCGGATGAGCTCAGACAGGATCCGTACGTGTTCAATCCTCCCGAAGAGGACGCGGCCTACATCGACCACTCGGCGCTTTCGCAGCAGGCGCATGACCTCGCGGTACGAGTCACCCGGGATCACAGCTCCAACCAGTACGACCTCGTGATGGCGCTGACCAGCTACCTGCAGCAGAACTACGAGTACACCCAGCAGCTCGGACACGTGCCTCCGGGACGCGACCCGGTGGATTGGTTCTTGTTCGACGTCAAGAAGGGCTACTGCGAGCAGTTCGCCACCGCGGAGACGCTGATGCTGCGCAGCCTCGGCGTGCCCGCCCGCCTCGCCACCGGCTACTCGACCGGCGACTACAACCCGGTGCTCGACCAATCGATCGTGCGCGAACACGACGCTCACGCATGGGTCGAGGTGTGGTTCCCAAACCACGGGTGGGTGCCGGTCGACCCGTCGCCGGGATTCTCGGCGCTGGCGGCGACGCAGTTTCCAAATCACTGGGCCGCCTCCGGTCTAGCGCGCCTCATCCCGCACCTGACCATCGGTGCGCCGATGGCGGTGATCGGATCGCTGGGAGCGCTGGCGGTGATCCCGCCCGCGGTGGTTATCGCCCTGCTGGTGACCGTGCTGTGGGCCTGGCTACGTACACGCCGCCGCCGCGCGCCGGGAAGGCGAGCCTCTCCGGGTGAGTCTGAGCTGCTTCGCCTTTACGAGAGAGTGCAGCGCCGGCTCGGGCGCCGCCGCGCTCCGCCGGAGACGCCGCTCGAGTATTTGCATGTGGCGCCAACCGACTGGGGATTGCTCGAGGAGCTAACCGAGGCTGTGAACGAAGGCGCCTACGCGGGCCGCTGGCCAGAGCCGTCACGCGTTCGCGAGCTCGAGCGGCGGCTATCCTGACGGACTGTGGCTGACGCACCGAGCGATCTGAGCCGTCTGCTCGCGCTGGTGCAGGGATTCAGGGCCAGCCAGGTCACGTACGTCATCGCCAAGTTGGGAATCGCGGATCGGCTCGCCGAGTCACCACGAACTGCGGACGAGCTCGCAGCCAGCGTCAATGTCAATGCCGACAGACTCGGCCGCCTGCTTCGGCTGGCGGCGTACTACGGACTCGTTGCCGAGGTCTCCGACCAACGTTTCGAGCTGACCCCAATCGGGCGGCCGTTGTGCACCGGCGTCGCGGGCTCCATCAAGGCAACCGCGGTCATGCTCGGTGAGGAGCATTACCGCGCTTGGGCCGACCTGCTCCATTCAGTCAGGACCGGCGAACCGGCATTCGATCACGTATTCGGCGCGCCATTCTTCGACTACATGACTGCGCATCCCGAAACGCAGGCCACATTCGACGCCGCCATGAGCGACGGCGTTGATGTGTTCTTGACGTCGCTCGCCGACAGCTACGACTTCGCGAAATCGCGCGTCCTGGTTGACGTCGGCGGAGGCAACGGCTCTCTCTCGGCAGTGATCCTAAAGCAGCACCCACACCTCGAGGCCGTCATCTATGACCAACCCCAGGTGCTCGCGGCGGCCGATCAATACCTGACCGCGGCAGGCGTGCGGTCGCGGTGCCGCATGGTTCAAGGCAACTTCTTCGAATCGGTTCCCGAAGGCGCCGACGCATACCTGCTTTCGAACATCGTCCACGACTGGGATGACGAGCGGGCCTTGCGCATTCTCAAAAACTGCCGCGTGGGGATGGCACCGCAGGGTGCGGTTCTGCTCGTCGAATCGGTCATTCCTGAGCACGGCCAGCCCTCTCGGGCGGCGATGTTCGACGTCAACATGATGGTCGTGCTGACCGGCCGTGAGCGGACCGAGGAGCAGTACCGCGCTTTGCTCGCCGCCGCGGACTTGCAACTGATAAAAGTCACGCCGATCGGTGGCGGCGAGAGCCTGATCGAAGCCCGACCCCTTTAGCGGTCAGGTGACGGCGGCGGGGAATGCGCCCAAGTAAGCGCCTCCCGGCGAGATCTCGGCGCTTGCTTTTGTATCGAGTTCCAGTACGGAAAGCGCAACGCCGTTCAGTGCCCGGAAGACGAGGCGATCTGAATCAAGCCATCCGAGAACGACGCCAGTCTGGTTAAGCCAATTCCAGGCACCACGAGGTCCGAAGATCACGATGCGAAACCCCGCCTGGCCACCGGCCACTCGGCTGCCGTCGAGCGAAACGGCGTTCGGAAACTG
>Ga0209648_10003077_pt1 | contig 13945 bp, 8 predicted proteins | sample GraSoi2013_115cm_FD_185830 | JGI IMG/M metagenome (GOLD analysis project Ga0209648, IMG submission 185830) | Grasslands soil microbial communities from the Angelo Coastal Reserve, California, USA - Sample 9_17_2013_115cm (SPAdes) (version 2) | ecosystem: Environmental > Terrestrial > Soil >...
AACATCGGCGTATCGTCCGTGGTTTTTGTGTTGAATGGGACGCCGATCGCAACACTCCTCGCTCCTCCCTACACGGTGACCGTCGCACCTCCGAGCAGCGCGATTCCCGGTGATACCCTCACTCTTACCGCGATCGTTTCGGACGTTGCCGGGAACACTGTGTCGCCGTCGCGCGGGATCCAAGTTGTCTCGGCGGGGGTGCTGGTTGGCCAGGTGTTGTCCGATGTGACGGGGCTTCCTCTGCAAGGCGCGAGTGTGCAGATTGTCGGTGGGACGACGCAGGTCACGTCCGACAAGCAAGGACGTTATTCCATCCCGGTAAACAATAACCACCTGTTTTTGACAATCAGTGCGGCCGCGAGTTCGAATACGGGAATACCGGCGACTGTAACTTTAGAGCGCGAAGTGTCAGTCCAGTCCGGAGTCGGAACCGTGCCGGTGGATGCGCGTATGACTCCACTGGCGCCTGCCATTCCGATTAATTCCGTTGGTGGATCTCTCACGAGCGGGTCTCTGACGATTTCGGTACCTGCGGGTGGCGTGTCTTCTGTCACAAATTTCCGTCTCACATCGCTCTCTCAACAAGGGCTGCCAGGGCTGCTGCCTCTTGGCTGGTCGCCCGTCTCCGCCTTCGACCTGCGCAGCGACATATCGACGGCAACGACGTTCAACGGCAATTTTGTGAACTTGCCGAACTCTCTGAGCCTTCACTTGGCCAGCTACAACTACGACACGCACGCTTGGACCATGGTGACACCAAATCTCGGCGCAGTGAACGGGGCGCTCACGATTCCCGTGCCTTCGGTGGGCAGCTATGCTCTGGTTACGGCCGATGCCGGGAATATTTCGATTCAGATTCCTTCCGCCGGCCAGCCTCTCGCAGGCGTCGCCGTGGTCGCGCTTCCCCCAAACACTTCCAGCTCTGGCTCCCTGAACCCACCTTCCGTTTCTCCAACCGGCGGTACCTCGCTCGCTTCACTCGCCATCCAATCGCCCTCACCGCTTCCTTCGGGCACAGTCATTCAGGCGAATGTCACGGAGACGTATACGCTCGCTTCCGGTAAACAACTTTCTGATGGGTTGCGTACGGAAGACATTCTCCTCTATCAATTCGGCGCACCCAGCGGCACTGCCGTGAGCGCAACCTTTCCGGTCACTCCCTCGCAAACCTTTCAGATTGGACAGCTCTTTTCCGGTGATGTGCACCTCGATATTCTCTCCGGACGCGAATCCGTGCGCGGCCACGTCGGCGGCAGCGACGCTGTCACCGTTCAGAGCGGGGGCGCCACCCTCACCGTCGGGGCAGGCTCGCTGCCTCAAGACACCGCCATCTCGGTAAACAACGAAGGAGTGGATACCTTTCTGCCTTCGACCAGCAACTTGATTCCCCTTGTCGAATACAACATCGATTTTTCGGGGCTAGTCCTGAGCGCTCCCGCGCAACTTTCCGTCGCGGCGGGCAATGCGCAGCCTGGCGACAACATTGTCCTAGCGCAAATTCAGCGCATCGCAGGCGCGCCCTATCTCGTTGTCGTTAGCTTGGCCCAGGTCAACGGATCGAACCTCGTTACGCAAGCGGTGCCGGGTCTTCCCGGAGTCATCCATGGTGGCGACTATATCTTTTATAAGCTCACTTCTCCGACCGGTTTCGTTGCCGGCACGGTTTCGGCCAGTACCGGCCCGGTCGCCGCACTGGTGCAAACCGCCGGTTTGCCCTTCGTTGCGTTCTCCAATTCCGCTGGCAACTACGTCATCCCTGGTCTCGCGGGCCCTGTGAACTTGACCGCTACCATGCTCATCGCGGATTTGTCCGGAACACCTGTTGCTCTCAACACCGCTTTGTCTGGAACAGCTACTGCGCAAGTCGCCGCCGGACAAACCACATCGGCGAACGTCACCCTGATCGGCCAAATCGAATCCGCCACGGTTACGCCCGCCAACGGTTCCGTTGGCGTCCCGCTCACTGCCGAAATCGACGTCACCGCTCCGGACGCCTTCAAACCCGAGACCGTCACCTCTTCGAGCGTCGCGCTCACACAAGCAGGGCAAGGAATCAGCACGCCCGTAGCGATCCGCTTTGTCTTTTCCCAGGGCAACACCAGACTTGCCGTCTTCCCGCAGTCCGCGCTTCAGCCTTCCACCACGTACACTTTCGCCGCTTCCGGCCTTGCTAATGTGCTCGGCGGCGCCGTCTCTGTTCCGACGGTTACCTTCACCACCCAGGCCATCACTCCGCCCAATTTCAATACGAATGCGCTCGTCTTTGGCATGCCCGATCAAAACGGCAACGTTGCTGTCAGCGCCCCGGCCAATTCCTTCCCGCCGGGTACTACGATTCTGATCGTCGACCAGACCAACGGTGTTGTCCTCTCCCTGACCGCCTTCAACGATGGCTCCGTCTCCGGCCAGATGCCCGCCACCATCGACGACATCCTCGCCGTCACCATCACCGCGCCGGACAAGACGACTGCCAGCTTCACCCGCAGCCAGTTCGTCGCCCCCGACGGCACCACCGCCGTTGGCCCCGGCGGCGGCACCGTCTCCGGCCCCGGCAACACCGGCCTGATCATTCCGGAAGGCGCGCTCAACAAGGGCACTACGTTCAAGCTCACGCCTCTCGATCAATCCGCCTTCCCGCAGCTCCCGAGCTGGCCCGGCCTCAATTTCGGCAGCGGCTTGCATGTCGACGCTCCCGCGATGCCTTCCTTCAATAAAGAAGTGAAGATCGCCTTCCCCGTTCCTGCCAACGCTCCGAACAACGCTTTCTATTACGTCTACCGCCGCATCACCGACCAGAACGGCAAAGTCTATTTCGAAACCATCGACCACGCCTTTGTGCAGGGAACCGGTGCAAGCGCTCAGGTCGTTACTGCCTCGCCGCCCTTCTGTGGCTATCACAATCCAACCGGAAACTTTAATATTGCCGCGGCTGCCAGCTTTACCGGTACGATTCAGTTCTCGCCGTTCCAGACTTTCGTTTTGATGTGGGACATCGCGCAGCCGGTTGCCGGTCTCCCGGGCATTGGCTCTCCCGGCCTGATCGTGGGGCTAGTGCAGCAGATCGTGCCGCCAGGCCCGGGTCAACCCTTTACCACGTATCAAAGATATGTAAACAAGGTCATCATCTCCCTGGACGCCGACCCGTCCCAAGTCGCCACATACAATGGGCAGTGCTCCACCTTCAGCATCTTCGATCCGCACCTGGGCGGAGGCGTGCGCAGCCTCACAGCAACCGATGGCACGAATACCATTCATGCCGCGGTTGACGAAGTCAACGGCATCCAAGTGGACGACGCCACCTATGCCATCTATGCCGGCTTGGAAGGCCAATACCGCAACATCGGCCGCGTCACCCTCACTTTCCCGCCTACCACGCCAGCGCCGCCACCGCCGCAGATCAATATTGGTATCTTTACACTCGACTCGAGAAATCAGCGACAGCCCATTCAAGGCATCGTCCAATCGGGTGTTCCCATGGTCATCACCTTCGCAACCAGCTCTACGCTGACGGTAACGGGTGCCACGATTAACGGTTCTGAGTATGCTGTGACGCCCGATACGGCGGCCAATGCTAGCGACGGGCTCAAGCATTATATTTTGAGCGGAAGTTACTCTTCGCAAGCGCCGGGCACTTACACAATAGTAGCCACAGCGCTGAACTCGCTTGATCCGACTAATCCTGTCAACGAAAGCCGGGGCTTTCTGGTGGTCGCGGCTGGAGGAAGCAACTCGTCAGTGACTGTGGGTACAGGGCCGGTCGTAATTAACTCGATTCCACTGCAAAATGCTCGCAGAGTTCCGGTGACTACGTTTCCTAATGTGGCTTTTAGCGAGCCCGTGAAAAACGTCCCGGCCAATATTACGTTTACCGATGCGGAGGGCAACGCTCCACCCGTCGTGCTGGTGGGCATTCGCAGCGATGGCACTGCGGCGAATCCGGTGGCCGCTGGAGACTTCATCACCTCTCTTACGGTCCAGCCCGTCGATGGCCTGAAGTACAACGAGCAGTACACACTGACCTTGGGCGCTGGTATTGTCGACCAAAATACGCCTCCGTTGCCGTTACAAATTTTCACGCTGCGATTCTCCACTACTACGCCTCAGGAGCTTGGAAGCACGCCATCTTCAGATGCATTCTCCGCAACACGAGGGGTCGTCATCGGCGACCGCGTGTACTTGGGGGAATTCGTAACTCCAATAGTCGGCGGTCTGGGTATCGTCGATATAACCGATCCCTCAAATCCGGTTGACAAGGGCGTGGCGGCCAGCTTTATTGGCCGGGCCATGGACGCGGCAGGAGAGCCATCCTCACGGGTTGCGCGATGCCTGGTGGATCCTCCCACTGCGGCATGCGCGCCTGTACCAGGCGGTCCCCTCGTCGCCGTTGCCGCCGGACAGCCCGGCACCAGCAACCTCATAATTCCGTCGAACGTTTGGTTGTATGACGTTTCGACTCCGGACCAGCCTGTTCGAGTCGGTGCGGTCAGTGCCACCACCAGCACGACGCAGGACGGACTTCTGCTTCGCATCTTCATGAAGGATCAGTTTCTCTACACCAGCACGTACCTCAAGGGCTTGGAAGTGATTGACCTGAACCAGGCCGTGGCCGAATATCAGAGCGTGTTCAGCAGCAACCCCTCGCAGTTTGGCCAGTCGATTACCACGGAAGGCAATGGCTTCGCTACGGACACCGTGGTGAACACCATTCCGTTGTATGCCACCAACTTTACCGCCACGATGCTCGATTTGAAGGCCGCGGACTATGTGAGCGGACCGCCTCCAAGCAATAACTCTCCTGCACCCACGCAGACCTTGATGGTCGCCACAGGCAGGTTGCCGCTCGTCGTAGCGGACCCACAAAAGCCCGGCCAGAACGGCGTGCTGTATCCGCCCGTGGACGCCGCCAACCCCACGGTGTCCAGCGGCTTGCCAGGCGCCGGCCTGCCGAACCTAGATGCTTCACCTTTGCAAAGCATCGATGGCAAATTCCTGTTGAGGCGCGGCCAGGCTGTCGCCCTGGGTACCGTTTCAGTTGCACAATCCTTGGGCAACACCACGCCGGAGCAGATTGCCGTCATCGTGGGCAGCGGGACGGCGCCCGCTTTGCCGGACGGCAGCCAGGCGCAAGGAGTGCTGGCGGTGGTAAACATGAACGATCCCAAAAATCCTGTCCCGCAAGGCTTCGTGGGCTTGAGCGCGTATCCGACCGACGTGGTGCTGCGCGGTTCTATTGCGATCATCGGGACGTCGCTGAACAAGGTGTTGCTCGTGAATCTCACTGATCCCGCCCAGCCCATTGCCGCCGGCGAAATCGATCCGAATCCCGGCATGGTCCTGGGTAATCGACTCACCGTAACGGATTCTGGTTTGATCATCTCTTCCTCGCCGAATCCCGCTACCGGTGGTGTGCAGGTCTCGAAGCTGGATAGTGCTTGCAGGCAGTTCCGTGCGCAGCTCAGGAGCACCCCGCCTTCGCCGGCGCCGATCACCATCACTCCAACCGGACAACTGGCTTGGAGTATGTCGGCTGGAGTGTCAGCAGTTTCGCCATTGACGCAGCAGACCTTGGACAAAGACGGTCTAGTTTTGACAAACGTGAATCTGGGCCGCCGCCAGATGGCGAAAATGATGTCCCTGCCTTACGTAATTATCCAGAGAACGCCTACCAGCCCAACGACTCCGGCCTACCTAAGGTGCTCGCTATCTAATGCCAATAACCCGGCGTGCGACGGTTCGACAACTGCCCGAAGCCGCCTGCTGACTTACGGCACATTTCCGTCGGGGGACGGCACAAACTTCTTTATTCAGGCGCAGTACGTCATCGACCTACTCGACGGCGATTCCGAACATGATACGACCCTACCAGACAGCTGCGTCCTTCTCACTCAGCGATACGAGTTTTTCAAGGAAGGGCTGGACCCGTTTGAGCCGAACGGGAAGTTGGGAGCCGCCCGCTTCAAACCGATTGTTGAATACACCTACTCTACGGATCCTGGTGGACCGCAGCTCATGTCCTTGACAACTGCTCAACGGCTACAACTCGATGCGCGGGACATCAATAACGCTCCAGAGCCAAAGGCGCCCGCCAATGCCACGCTATTGACTTGCGACCATGACTCGGGCCTTGACTACCCATGCGTCATAACGCCCAATTTTGTTGGGGTATTTCAAAGCAACCCCCTAAAGACCGAGCAATACCAGACAGTCATAAAGGGTGGCGTTATGAATCCACTACCGGTGCCTGGAGGAGCCGCACTGTCTTTGAGGGGCACCATTATTGACAACTTCCATCAGAGTCCTCAGCCTAATAGTTCCATCACGAACATTGTCAATCAGCCAATCGACACACCGACTATTGGCCTGCCTGGTTGTCCCGGCTGCGTGCATATTCACTGGAGATGGAGCAGTGTACTCGATGCGGTTTCCCTATCTGGTATTTTCCAAAGCCTTGTCGGTGCACCAGTTGACACGAGATTTTATAACAACAAAGGGTTGCCTAATATCCCTCGAGGGTCGAATCAGGATGTAGCCATCGCCATCGAGACATCCGGCACAGAACACCCGAACGCACAGACGCGAGTTCAGGACTTGGTTTCTGCCACGAATTCTGTCCTGCCTACCGATCTAACGAAATCTCCGACGTTTTGGTACGAGGCGACGGGGCATCAGAATTCCGACACATTTTTCCAGCATGGAGGGGGATTTTCTTCGATTTACGTAAATAGAATCTTCTTCCCATCGCAAGGACCGCTCACTCTCAACATCGAGCACTCCAACGATGTCGACTATGTTATCCAAGCGGAGTTTCTGCAGCAGTTAGCGGGCAATTTCGTCGTTTCAACCAAGACTCAATACAAGGGCACCCTATCTGGAGCGGATGACATCACGATTGATGGGGCAAACCTATCAAGCTTTTTCCCTGCTGGATCTTCGTTTCCAGTAATTATTACAGTGCACCTCACTGATAAGCTGACTGGAGCCACCACGTCTGGAGTCTTTGGCTATTTAAGCCCTGACACTACTCCGATGGAGCCATAGCGAAATGGATCCCCATCCTAGTCAGCGGATAAGCATCGGAACATTCTGCTTGGCAATACTCCTGTGGGCTTGGTTCAGCATTCCTTTAGCACAACTGGTGACGCTATGGCGGTGGCATTATTCCCCTGAAGCGGTCCCGGAATATAGGCTTTATGCTGCCCAACCCGCCGAGCTAACTAGATACTATGTCCGACTCATTTGGGGTGCAATGGTGTTGAGCTTTGCAGGACCTGCCTTGATCTGGTCGTTGCCCAGGAGGTTCACGCGTTGGGCGGGTACCACCGTACTACTAGGTTTATTATTTGGGCTAATTGGTGCCGAGATGCTTGTTATCCATGTTTCTCCAACCGCTCCAAAGGTCCGAGACTATCCAATCAATTCTGTATATTTTATCTTCGCTTCAGCTTTCGCGGGTGCCGTGGTTGGTTATTTTCGTTCCGTCGCTGGCGATTCCACGTCGCGTCTCTCTGTCGGCATCCAGAAGGAGCGTTTTGTAGTCGAGGGTGTCATCGCCTGGTTTGCCGTCCTACAATTTTTTATGGTCTTCTGGCTGCTTTTTCAACAAAACGCTCACGACATGGAAGCACTACAGTTTAATATCGCCGTGCCCGCCATTCTTTGGACCTGGTTTTGTTCTGCTCTTGTCTGGAAGCGCCGCCCGGGGACGGTGTGGCGCAGTTTTCTGTGGGCCGCAGCGATTGCGATGCTTTTAACGAAGGTCGTAGGGCTTTCGCTACTTTTCGTAGGAATAGTCCTTCACATTCCTGCGGCAATGTCGTCTTGGTTTGTGGGGCAGTTGGAGCTTGGCAACAACGCTCGAGACAATGTCCTGGCGGTCTTCCTGATGTTTGGTCCGTCGCTAATTTGGGGCACCGTCATGGGACTCCGCCGCTGGCAATATCTGCAAGCCGAACCGAACCGACCTCCTACTGTTAGTGCGCACATCTAGGAGGCGACACAATTGGCGTGTCACAACGTATGGCTGTACGACGTCTCTGATCCGGATAAGCCGGCTCGTGTAGGTGCCGTCAGCGCCACCACCAGCGTCACGCAGGCGGGTTTTGCCCTGCGCCTGGCGATAAAGGACAAATTCCTGTACGCCAGCACGGTGTTTCAAGGCTTGCAGATGATCGATCTGCAGCAAGCGTTCAGCGATTACCAGCGAGCGCAGAGCAACCCGCTTCAGCTTACCAGTATTTCTGACAGCTCCGCTCGATCCAGGAGTCGATCTTTTGTCCATATTTCCTCTGGCGGCGAATGACGGCAGGGGGCTGGCGCTTTGGGGCAAGCTACCATTCACCACGCCTGCAGAGAATAATATTTTTGGCGATGCCTCAAGCCATTCTAATATCATTCGGCAGTGGGGGCGTGACCTGCTCCCCGTTTTTGGTCCAGTCATAAGTTAGCACTCCCGGGGTTCCCCAATCGATGCTCGGTCGGTTATCAGGTGGCTCGTGGTTCTCGAAACTCGTTGACTTATCCTGGATCGGTGTTGCTATTGGTGGCCGTTTTTATCTTCTCTTTGCCCTCGGGCTAAACGTCTTCTTGCTTTTCCGACGACAGACATCGATCTGGCTAAAGGCGCTAGTCTGGGCCCTTTTCGTTGTGTTCGTGCTTGGCGTGTTGGGCGTCGAAACAGAGCTCAAACACGTTCGTCACTAATTCTGAGCACAACCGGGCCGGCCCGGACGTTAAGTCTTGAGAAGAACTTGGGGTGCCGCATACGCGGGTGGCGTCTACCCCGACCCGATCGGGGCGTGTGCGGGTTTAGAGTGAAGTTCAAGGGCGTGTCAGCGAGCATCCTCTATTGGAGCAGTCGTCGGACTCTCGCAACCTCACCCAGTCGAGCACTAGACCGGATCTTGCAGTCAAATTCAAGCCGGCGTAGGATTCTTACATCTCTTCTCCTCGCAGGAGCTTTCCAGCCCGTCCCCGAGCTTCACCAAAAGGAGGTTCCCACCATGCCTATCACCAAGGAGTTCACAATCCGCTTAGAAGACCGGCCGGGAACGCTTGGCAAGCTCTGCCAGGCCCTCGCCGAACAAGACGTCAACATTCTCGCGTATCAACAGTTCCCTCACGAGAAGGGCAAGGGCTCCGTCCGTCTCGTAGTGGACAATCCGGACAAAACCAGGGCGACTCTGGATCGCCACCGCTCCGATTACACCGAGACTGAAGTCGCGAAGGTGACGCTAGCTAATCGTCCTGGGGAGCTCGCTCGCGTCGCGTCGCGCCTCGGCAATGAGGGAATAAACATCGACTACGGCTACTCCGGAGCTGAGCCGGGTGCCAACGCATCTTTCCTGATCCTGGGAGTCGCGGACGCGGGCAAAGCCGTAAAGCTCCTCGAACAGGCAGCCGCTGCGAGCGCGACAACCTAATTTGACTCTCGCTGAGGTCTAACCGTACCAAGATTCTCACCACGGGCAACCTGGCAATTCAGTAGTGCGCCAACGTTGAGAGGGAATCGCGAACGACTTCATCCTCTGGGGTGCCCAACTCATCGAAGTCGAGTCGGGCGACCTTCGCGCTACCAGTAAGCGCGGGAAAAAGACGCAGCCCTTCATCGGCAAATGAAAACCTCGCCCAGACGGGCTTCAATTCGATGATCAGATGAGTGTTGGTATCGAGAGGGATGAAAAGGGAGGCGCCCTCAATTCTGTGTGACATGATGCGGACCTCTGGCGAACCGCCATCGAGCAGGAGCGGCTGAATACGGCCATCCGCCATGACGACACAGTTGAATCCGGCACTTCCACACGCATTCTTTTCCGGAAGTTGACCATCCGTCATCCGCTGATTCGGCACGAAGCGCATGCGCAGCTGACGATAATCCCGGCCGGAACTGTCACGATTTCTCCCAACGCTTCTCGCGCATTCTGATCGCTAGTACCTCCCATGAGATCGACTTGCAGCGGTTGCTCCGCGAGCTGCGGAGCTAAATCCTGCCAATCAGGTGAATCGAGGGTGGGTGGATACGAACGCGATAAAACTTGAGTTAAGTACTATTTCTGTTATATATGACAATCGTTGCGCCTCCAATAGAGGCGAGAAAGCCGGAGGAGAACCTGATTCAGTCATCGGACCTCGCAGGAACAAAATTGCAAAACGAACTTCGGTAAGTCTTCTAAATAGAGACACTTAGGCTTTGCGGATGTGCCGCGGTTCTGGCATGTCAGCAGGCAAAGCAGCTTATTTGAATATTGAGTCGGATACCAATCAGGCTCCGTCGCGTTCCAATCATGCCGGTTTCAACAGCTCACCCAATCTTCCACCCATACGGCTAAAGCACTCCGCGCGTGAGAGGAGTGTTCGTGTCCGCGGGGTGCGGCTTGCCTGAATCGGAAAGCGCGAAAGAGCGGCAGGCGCAAGGGATAGATTTTGAGCTATCGCAGGAATCGCGAAAGATTTTGTAATATGCCTGCAATCCTCCGCGCTTCGTATCTCCTTGTGTTTCCTATGAGTAGCGCGGACTGCTTTATCCACGGTGCGGCTGGCTATATTCGAGCAATCGAATTCTCATGCGCACCATTGACACACCGCCAGCCGCACCGTAGCATCGCTTTCACCGGCCGCAATTCTCGCTCCCGAGCGCGCCGGAAGAGAGGCCTCTCATGAGCCTTCGCGACTTCATCTCCAAACAGTGGATCGATGTCATCGAATGGGTTGAGCCGGAAGAAGGCCTTCTGGCCTACCGCTACCCCATGCAAGATCGCGAGATCCAGAACGGCGGCAAGCTGACCGTCCGTGATTCGCAAGCCGCCATTTTTGTGAATGAAGGAAAAGTTGCGGACGTTTTTGGACCGGGACTCTACACGCTGAATACGCAGACGCTGCCCATTCTCACTTATCTCAAGAACTGGGACAAAGCGTTCAAGTCGCCTTTCAAGTCCGATGTCTATTTCTTCTCCGCGCGAATTCAGACCGACCAGCACTGGGGCACGCAAAATCCCATCTCCATCCGCGACAAGGAATTCGGCGCGATCCGTCTGCGCGGCTTCGGCATTTATTCCTATCACCTGAGCGATGCCAAATCGTTCTACAACAAAATCAGCGGAACGCGCGACACTTATCGCGTCGCGGATCTGGAAGGCCAGTTGCGGAACACCATCATCGCCAAGATGACCGATGCCTTCGCCGCCAGCCAGGTGCCCTTTCTCGACATGGCCGCGAATCAAGGCGCGCTTGCAGAAAAAATCAGCGAGGCCCTCAAACCATCCTTCACGGAATATGGGCTGACCCTGGACAGCTTTGTGGTCGAAAATCTTTCGCTGCCAGAGGAGCTGCAGAAAGTGCTCGACCAGCGCATCAGCATGAACGTACTCGGCGATATGGGCAAGTTCACGCAATACCAAGTGGCGCAGGCCATTCCCATCGCAGCCGCGAATGAAGGCGGAGGAGCGGTCGGAGTGGGTGCGGGCCTCGGTGCGGGCGTGGCCATGGGCCAGGCCATGATGGACGCCGTCAGGAAATCGACTTCGGCACCCGCTGGTGGAGCGGGCCCCGCTGCAGCCGGAGCTCCCGCTGCCGAAACCAAATTCTGCAGCGAGTGTGGCAAACCCATCGCGCGCAGCGCCAAATTCTGCCCGGAATGCGGAAAGCCCCAGGTGTAGTGCTACCGCGTGCCATGAGCGGAATCGAGTGGGTCGTTGAAGCCTTCGGATGCTCATCGCAGTCGCTGGGTGACCTTGCGGTCTTGCAGGATTTATTCAACAGCATCATCCGGGAGATGAAGCTCCGGCCCGTCGGCGAAACGCAGTGGCATCAGTTTCCCGGCACGGGTGGGATCACCGGCCTTTGCCTTCTCGCGGAGTCGCACCTCGCGTGTCACACGTTTCCGGAGCACCGCTCACTCTGCCTCAATCTCTTCTGTTGCGTTCCGCGCGCTGAATGGGATTTCGAAACTGTATTGCGGCAACTCTTTGACGCGCATTCCGTTTCGGTTCGCCGGCTGCCGCGGCCCTACGAATCCAAATGGCAGCAGGCCGCCGGTGACTGAGGTGAAACCTCTTCCCGCAAGCCCGGTGGGCCATTCGCGATGACCCAGCCCGTTGCCAACTGTCCAAATTGTGGCGCTAAGATTGTTTTTCGGTGGTCCAGCAGCGTACAGACCGTATGCGATTTTTGCAAGAGCATCCTCGTCCACACGGATGTGGACTTGAAAAAAGTCGGCCAGGTCGCCGATCTCCCGCCGGATAGCTCGCCGATTCAGATCAATACCGAAGGCAAGTACGGCAACAAGGCTTTCGTTGTGGTCGGCCGCATCCTTTATGAGTACGATCAAGGCGGCTGGAACGAATGGCACGTCATGATGAACGATGGCACCAGCGCATGGCTGTCCGACGCACAGAGTGAATACGCGCTGTCTTTGTCTTCGAAGGCGCAGAACCTTCCCGCCGTTGCGCAGGTCCAAGTTGGCCAGCAATTCACCTGGAACGGCCAACCCTATACCGTGAGCGTGATCACGCCGGCACATTATCGCGGCGTGGAAGGCGAATTGCCCTTTCAGTATTGGGATAAGACGGATGTCACCTTCGTTGACCTGCGCACGGAGTCCAGGAAATTCGCTACGCTCGACTACAGCGATCCTGAACCGGCTCTGTATCTCGGTGAATTCGTGGAATTCGATGATCTTAAACTGAAAAATCTGCGCAGTTTCGAGGGCTGGTGATGAGCGCAGGCACTCCGCCACTTTCCGGGCCTCCGAAGCCCCAAGCGAAGGCGCTGAATTGTCCCAAGTGCGGCGCGGCCATCACGCTGCGTTCGTTCGGGCAGGCCGAAACGGTGGTATGCGGGAGCTGCCACTCCATCCTCGACGCCAAAGATCCCAACCTGGCAATTCTTCAGCAATTCGAATCCGCCACACGTGAAGTCAAGCCACTGATTCCCCTTGGCACGCGTGGGAAGCTCCGCGGCACAGACTACGAGGTTATCGGCTTTCAGAGGCGCCACAGCGAGATTGAAGATATCTCCTACTATTGGCACGAATACGTTCTCTTTAATCCTTACAAGGGAATTCGCTACCTCAGCGAATACAACGGACATTGGAACGACATCAGTATTTGCAAACAGCTTCCGATGGACGAGGGAGGCGCTGCTAACTACCTTGGCGAGAGCTACAAACATTTTCAGACTTGCGATGCCGACACGGATTTCGTCCTCGGTGAATTTCCGTGGCAAGTTCGAGTTGGTGAGCAGGCGGCGGTCACTGACTACGTACACCCGCCTCGCGTCCTCTCCAGCGAAAAACTCGAAAAGGAAGTCACCTGGTCCATCGGCGAGTATATGTACGGCCGGGAAATCTGGGACGCCTTCAAGCTGCCGGGCGCCCCGCCGGAGCCGATGGGAGTCTACGAAAATCAGCCTTCTCCCGTCACAACGAATGTCACTAGCATGTGGCTCGCGTTCGCTGCATTTGCTGTATTCCTCCTGGCGCTCATGGCTATCTTCGACATGCGCGCGAAAAAGGAGCCGGTTCTCCAGAGGACCTATCGATCCAACCGCGCGGACGCGAAGGGCGAGGCCTCTTTCGTCACCGATGTTTTCGAACTTTCCGGCGGAACTTCAACCGTGGAAGTGAAAACTTCCGCTCCCGTCGACAACCACTGGATTTATTTCAACTACGCGCTCATCAATCAGGACACCGGACAAGCCTGGGACTTCGGCCGCGAAGTGAGCTATTACCATGGTTACGACAGCGATGGTTCCTGGAGCGAAGGGAAGCACAGTGACTCTGTCGTGATCCCCAGTGTCCCGCCCGGCAACTACTATCTGCGCATCGAGCCGGAGGCGGATCCTTCGCTTCCGCGCATTCCCTACGCCGTCGAAGTCATCCATGACGTCCCCGTCTTCGGAATCTACGGCATCGCCTTTGTCGCTTTGCTCGTGCCTGTAGTCATCATTTCCT
>Ga0209648_10003078_pt1 | contig 13945 bp, 16 predicted proteins | sample GraSoi2013_115cm_FD_185830 | JGI IMG/M metagenome (GOLD analysis project Ga0209648, IMG submission 185830) | Grasslands soil microbial communities from the Angelo Coastal Reserve, California, USA - Sample 9_17_2013_115cm (SPAdes) (version 2) | ecosystem: Environmental > Terrestrial > Soil >...
ACGACGCGCCGGGGAGATCCTGAGGTATCCCATGAGCGAAATCGGCCGCCGACGCTGGGCCATTGCCGAAGGCTACCTTCCGTCGGAAAGCTCGTTCTCGGATCGCGCGCTCGTCTCGCACGAGACCGCGTGCATCCTCAACGCGTGCGACCGGGACGCTCACATCTCCGTCACCTTGTTCTTCCAGGACCGCGAGCCGGTCGGACCGTATCGGCTGACGGTTGCGGCGCGGCGCACGTTGCATCTGCGCTTCAACGATCTGGACGATCCGCAACCGGTCCCGCGCGACACCGACTATGCCTCGGTGTTCGAATCGGACGTCCCCATCGTGGTGCAGCACACCAGGCTCGACTCGCGCAAAGCCGAGATCGCCCTGCTCTCCACGATGGCCTACGCCCAGGAATGATACGGCAGGCGGTATTGGCCGGGTTTGATCCTTGGTGGCCGGTTTTGAATGGGCTAGTGGCCGAAATTGCGATATTACCGCGCGAGGTGGAATGGCCACCTGGCAGGGAGGAAAGCTATGAAAACACATTACGTGGTAGCTTTGGCAATGTTTGCAGGCTTCGGACTCGGCGCTATTGCGGTCCAAGGTCTTCATGCACAGGCCAAAGCACCCGTTTATCTCGTCACCGAAATCGACGTGACGAACCCGGAAGCTTACGGAAAGGAGTTCGCCCCGAAAGCTCAGGCCACCATCAAAGCGGCTGGCGGTCGCCTCATCGCCATAGGAGGAACCGGCGGAGCCGGAGCAAAACCGGTGACAGCGTTTGATGGCACTGCGCCAAAGCGGGTCACCATTCAGGCATGGGATAGTATCGAACAATTAAAAGCTTGGTACAATAGCGCCGACTACCAAGCGGCGCTCAAGATTGGCGAAAAGTATGCGACATTCCGCAGATTCGCTGTTGAGGGCACACAATAATCGCGATCCAAGCCGCACTCATGTAATTGGAGGCCGCCTCAGTTGGCGGCCTCGTCATCCCAGCATTCGGCCGGCAACCGGGTAGGCGCCAGCCACGGCGTGTAACTCATAGCGCGCGGGCCAGATGCAAGCTCCCCGCCGGAGTCGCGCGCCGATCCGCCGCACGATCCGGAGCGAAGTGAACCGGATGGTGCGGTCAAGCCCGCGACGGCTGCCGCTCCCCGGAGCTGAGCGCGGCGGCGATCTCACGTTTGTTCAAAATCGTGCCGTCGTCGCCCTCGATCAGCAGCGCCACGCCGCCGTGATCGTGGACGTGCTGGGCCCAGCCGAGCGCGTCATCCAATGCGGCATACTCCTTGAACAGCCAGCGGTCCTTCTCGAGCGGAGACACGGATTCCGAGCCGCGCGGGCCGCTGTAAACCCGATATCGCATCGTAATCTCCTCCTTCGATCTACCTGTCAGGGGGGCTCGGCTAACGCCGGGCGGCTGCCTCGGTTCCCGCTTGGTGAGCGGCGCCTGCGGCGCGAATGGAATCGGCGAGAGACCCTGCCGCGCATCGAGAAGCACGCAGCCTGAGGCCCGAGCATCACTCGCCGGCGCGCCGCTTGGTTTCTCTCGCAGCGGAGGCGTCGGGCGCGGCCGCTTCCATCGCGGTGCGCGCCGACGCACGCAAGGCGACCTCGGCACGATGGCGCGGCAGAGCCTCTGGGTGCTCGTCGCGCAGAAACGACAGCAGCCTCTCGCGAACCTCGTTGCGCAGATCCCCGAGGGCGCCGGCGTTTTTCGCGCTGACGAGAGCGCGCACCAGGATCGTGGTTTCCTTGGCGTCGGCGACCTGCAGTTTGGCGACGCGGCCGTCCCACAGCGGCGACAGCGAGACGACCTCGCCCAGCTTTTCCCGGATGCGGTCGACCGGCGCCGCATAGTCGAGATAGAGGTCGACGGTGCCGATCAGCTCCGGGTGCTGCAGCGTCCAATTCTGGAACGGCTTTTCGATGAAATAGCTCAGCGGCACGATCAGCCGGCGCTGGTCCCAGACGCGGACCACCACATAGGCGGCGGCGATCTCCTCGATCCACCCGAATTCGTTCTCGACGACGACGGCGTCCTCGAGCCGGATCGGCTGGGTCATGGCGATCTGTACGCCGGCGATCAGATTGCTCAGCACCGGGCGGGCGGCGAGCCCGACCGCGAGCCCGACCACGCCCGCCGACGCGAACAGGCTGACGCCATATTGGCGGACCGATTCGAAGGTCACGAGCGCGGCCGCGAGCGTAATCACGACGATCAGAGTATCGGCCGAGCGCTGCAGGATGCCCACCTGGGTGACGTGCTTGCGGGCCAGCAGGTTGTCCGCGGTGTCCAGCTGGAAGCGCCGCAGATAGGTTTCCGCGGCCAGATGCACCGCGACGACCGCGAACCAGCCGACCAGCAGGATGAAGGCGACCAGCAGCACATGGCCGATCGCGGCGCGGACGGCCGGCTCGAACGGCGCCGCCTGCAACGCGCCGCTCACGACGAAGACGACGAACGCCAGCCGGGTCGCCGCGCCCGTGCGCACGACCAGCGCTCCGAGGAAGAAGCGGCGCCTCGCCACGATGCGGCGAACGATGCCGATCAGCACAAGATGCGCCAACACCGCCGCCGCCGCGGCGGCAACCAGGATCAGGATTCCGACAAGCCAGGCTGGCGCCCACGCCAGAATCGATTGCGCTTGCGACCAAATCGCCCGAGGGTCGAGCATCCTACGGCTCCCGTTTGCGACCAGCAGGACGGGGCCCGCGATAGCACCGAATCAAAGATTTGGCACGTTGATGGCTGATATCCTTCGCTCGGCGGTTCGCCAGACGTCACCCGTCGATGAGGCCCGGATGCTTCGGCGTCACGACGTCAGTGCCTCGGCGGCGTGTCGCGGGCTTGTCAGCAAGCGGCTCGCTTCGGCGAGCCGCCGCTCGAGCCGAGCTCCCGCCGCCAGCTTTCGATGGCCGCGAGTTTTGCTTCCCGCGGCACCAGGCGGCTTGCAAGCAGCCGGTTCACCAGCGTGTCCGTGAGCATCGCCGAGAGCCTCCTTTGGTACCGCAGACCGCGATTGCCGCGTCCGCGGCAGCTCGCCGGAGACCCGGCGCTCCACCTTGCCGCGCTCCGCCGATCGATCGGCGGCGGCACACCCCAATGCGCGCGGCGGGCATAGGTTCCGTTGCATACCGGGGGCCTGGGCGAAGCATACCGGCGAGCCCGCGCGAACCGCCGGTCGGGAAGAAACCTCGCTTTCGGCAGGCCATTCGCGTCAGAAAAGAACCCGCCGTCAAATCATGCCGCTTTGGCGAGCCGAGCGTCGCCGACGCGCCAATCGTGCTCCCGGCCGCACAGCGGACAACGGGCACGAACCGCGCTTCGTCGAATCCGCAACAGCGTCCCCAATTCGCTTTCGATGCCGACGGCGATCTCTTCGCCCGTGACGGGACAGCGGAAATACAGACGCGCCATCGCAAGGCTCCGCGCAGGCTCCCCGTCGGGCTTCCTCCCGCCGCCCCACACAAAGAAGTACCCCGGCCGGGCTGGACCAAACCGACCGGGGCTATGCCGAGCGGTGTGGGGACAGGGGGCTGGGGGACCCGCCCGGCACGACCGGAGAAAACATCGACGGCGCATCCGTTCCCGCCTGCTGCGCTTTGTCGCGGGCGCAGATGGCGCAGAAGGTTGCTCCGATCAACGGCCGATCGGAGACAGGCTCACCGGAGCCAAGCCGGTGAACCCGAGCTGGCCTGCGGCTGCCGGCGTGAGGTCGATGATTCTCCCGCGAGTGAACGGACCTCGATCGTTGATGCGCACCACCACGCTGCGGCTGTTGCGGCGATTGGTGACGCGCACCTTGGTGCCGAACGGCAACGAGCGATGCGCCGCCGTAAGTGCCCTTGGATTCGAAGGTTCTCCGCTGGACGTCCTCCCGCCGCGGTAGGAATAGACGGCCGCGATCCCGCTCTGCTCGGCCAAGGCTTCGTCGAACCCGAACCACAGCGCAGCCGCGACGGCTGCCAACAGCACCCCGTGTCGCATGTTCATCCCGGCCTCGCGAGCTGAATCGGGGCAAGAACCCGGCAAGTTGGGCGGTGTTCCGCGGTTGGATCGCGATTCGCTCACGGGATGCCTGGTATTTGCTCGAGGCATACCTCGCGGTGCGGAACACGGCGCAAGCGCGGGCGTTGTCCGGTCCAATCGTGGGGAACTCTCGATGCATGGACACGTGGCGTCGTTTTCCTGGGCGCCTGCCGCGGTGAACGGCGCGCTGAACCAGCCGACGCGTTCGATCCCGGCTGCGGGATAGGGCCGCGGCAACCGTCGGACCCATGCCGTTCCATCGGACCCGGCCCAGGTGGACGCGAGGACTGCGGCACTTCGCAAGCGGCGTAGCTTGCGGAGGACCGCTTGTGCTCGCCGCGTCCACCGCATGGGCCGCCGAGCCGGCGACCACATCATCCGGCGCTTCCGAGGTGGTGTTCCTCGCCCAAGTCGTTCTCCTGCTCCTCGTCGGCCGCCTGCTCGGCGAGGCGATGCAGCGCATCGGCCAGCCGGCGGTGATCGGTCAGCTCGTTGCCGGCATTCTGCTGGGTCCCTCGGTGTTCGGCCTGATCTGGCCGGAGGCGCAGCACGCGATCTTTCCGGCGAGCGGCGCGCAGAAGAGCATGATCGACGGGGTCTCTCAGCTCGGCATCCTGATGCTGCTGTTGCTGACGGGAATGGAAATCGACCTGCGCCTGGTCAGAAAGGTCGGCGCAGCGGCGGCAAGCGTCTCGCTCGCCGGCATCTCGCTGCCGTTCCTATGCGGGTTCACGCTCGGCGAATTCCTGCCCGATGCCATGCTGCCAAAGCCCGACCAGCGACTGATCACGTCGCTGTTTCTCGGCACCGCGCTGTCGATCTCCTCCATCAAGATCGTGGCCATGGTCGTGCGCGAGATGAACTTCATGCGCCGCACCGTCGGGCAGGTCATCGTGGCTTCGGCCATCATCGACGATTCGATCGGGTGGATCATCATTGCCATCACCTTCGGCCTCGCCGAGCACGGAACCGTCGACATGGCGACGCTCGCCCGCAGCGTGCTGGGAACGGCGGTGTTTCTCGCGCTCAGCCTGACCATCGGCCGCCGCATCGTGTTCAGCCTGATCCGCTGGACCAACGACAATTTTGTCAGCGAAGTCCCGGTGATCACCATGATCCTGATCATCATGGGCGTCATGGCGCTCACCACGCATCTGATCGGCGTTCACACCGTGCTCGGCGCGTTCGTGCGGGAATCCTGGTGGGCGAATCGCCGATCCTGACGCGCCACATCAGCGAACAGTTGCGCGGCCTGATCACCGCGCTGTTCGCGCCGGTGTTCTTCGGGGCTGGCGGGGCTCGGCACCGATCTGTCGGTCCTGAGGGACCCGTCTCTCGTCTGGCTGATGCTGGCGCTGATCGTGATCGCCAGCGCCGGCAAGTTCGGCGGCGCGTTCGTCGGCGGCAGGCTCGGCGGGCTGACGTTTCGCGAGTCGCTGGCGCTGGGGTGCGGAATGAACGCGCGGGGTCAGACCGAGGTCATCATCGCGACCATCGGCCTGTCGCTGGGCATGCTCAGCCACAGCTTGTTCACCCTGATCGTCGCCATGGCCGTGGTCACCACCACCGCGATGCCGCCGACCTTGCGGTGGGCGCTCGCCCGGCTGCCGCTCGGCGAGGAGGAGAGGCGGCGGCTCGAGCGGGAGGAATTCGAGGCCAAAGGCTTCGTCTCGAACATGGAGCGCCTGCTGATCGCGGTCGACGAGAGCGCCAACGGCAAGTTCGCGTCGCGCCTCGCCGGGCTCATCGCCGGGTCCAAGGGAATGCCCGCCACGGTCATTCATGCGCAGCCTGCCGATGGCTCCGCACCAAAACAGTCCGGCCACGTCAGCGGCGAGCATGCGATTCAAGCCGCCGCACAAGCGGCGCGGGGGATGGAGGCCGAGCAGGAAAGCGGCGCGCCCGCAAAGGTGAGCGTGATCACGCGAACCGGCGACGCCCCGGCCGAGGAAACCGTCGCCAGCGAGGCGCGCAAGGGCTACGACCTGTTGGTCATCGGCATCGAGAACGTCGCCCGCAAGGCCGAGTTTCACGAAGACGTCAACCGGATCGCGGCGGAATTCGAGGGGCCGCTGGCCATCGTCGTCGCCCGCGGCGTTCATCTCGAACGGCCGCTGCAAAGCGCGCTGAACATCCTGGTCCCGGTCACCGGAACCGAGGCCTCGCGTCGGGCGGCCGAGATCGGGGTCACCATCGCCCAAGCGACCGGAGCGCCGGTGACGGCGCTGTACGTCTCCACCGGAAGATCCAAGAGGGCGGCGCGCAGCCTTCGCAACGCTCTGCGCTCGCGCCGGCAGCACGAGGCGATCCTCAGAGACGTGGTGGAGATGGCCGAGCGCTACAACGTCGATGTGCGGACCGACGTCAAAGTCGATGTTGCCGCCGATGACGCCATCCTGCGGCACGCCAACGCCAACCGTAACACCCTGATCGTGATGGGGGTCAACCGTCGCCCCGGCGATACGCTGTTTTTCGGCAACGTGGCGGCGGCCATTCTGGAAAAGTCGCGGCGTTCGATCCTGTTCGTGTCGAGCGCCGGCTCGATCGGCTCGGCACAGGCGGCAGGGAAAACGGTCGGCAGGCCGGTCCGCGCCACGGCCAAATGACCCGGGGGCAGCGATCCGAGGCGCGGCCGCGCGCCACGGCCGGCCGCCCAATCCAGCACCGCGTGCTAGCGTCGCAAGGCTGCGAGCCGCGCCGGGTGTTCATTCTCGGCAATGCAGCGGCTCGGCACGCGCGAGAGCGAAGGCAACGTCAGAGGGCTGAACGCCGAATCGCAGCCGGGCGGCAGCTTGGGACGCTCCGGCGCGCGGACGGGGACCTCGATCGGCACGGGATTGACTGCGCTGCGCCCGCTGTCCCGGATGGTGATTTCCGGAAGGATCACGTCCTTGGCAACCAGCGTCGCATTGCTCAGGGGGTCGGTCCGGAACAGGACGCGGCCCTCGCGATCCCGATAGACGACCGCGGTATCGCGCAGGCCTACCACCTCCACTGCGGTAATCGCCGGCCGCTGCCCTGCCGCCGCACGGGCGGGCATCAGGCGATCGGCCTTGTGCGCGCGCTCGACGACGTTCGCCGCAACCGCGGGACCCCCAAGCCAGTCGGTCATCGCCGATCCGATGGAGGGAATTGCCACATGGTCGACGACCAGCACGGCGGCGAGCCCGCCGACGATATACGGAGCCAAACCGTACATGGGATTTCTCCAGGACGGCGTTGATTGTGCGAGAAACCCCTCCCCCGATGTGTCCGGCGGCTAAACGCCGCCGAGAGCGTTTGGTTCCACTAAATCGGGCGGGTGCGGCCCTCGCGCGGCGGGGAAAGCCGGCTGGCCGGAATGAGGATCCTGCAGCGCACGCCTTGCACGGCGAACGCCAGGTCGACCTCGGCGTCGAGCGAGCGGGGAAGGTTGCCTTCGATGACCAAAGTGCCGAAACCGCGCCGGGCCGGCGGGCCGACGCTCGGACCACCACTCTCGGCCCATAGCAGCTCCACCCCTTCGCCATCGCTTTGCGCCACGCGCCGCCACGCGATCGAGACCCGGCCGTCCGGAACCGAGAGCGCCCCGAACTTCTCGGCGTTGCTCGCAAGCTCGTGCAGCGCGAGCCCGAGGCTCTGCGCGACATCCGGCTTCAACAACACTCCATCGCCGACAATGAGGATCTGAGGCCCGGTGCGATCGAGATGAGAACCGAGCTGGGAACGCACCAGCTCGCCCAGCGACACGCCGTGCCAGCTCTCCTGGATCAGCAGATCGTGCGAGGTCGCCAGCGCCTGTAGCCGGGCGCCGAACCGGTCGAGGAAAGCTTCGATGGAACCCGCGTGCCGCGCGGTCTGCCGCGCCATCGCCTGGATCACCGCGAGCAGGTTCTTGGAGCGATGGGTGAGCTCGCGCAACAGCAGGCGCAGGTGGTCCTCTGCGCTGCGACGCGCGGTGATGTCGACGGCCGCGCAAGTCACGCCGACCACGGCTCCGGCGGCATCGAGCAGCGGCTCGACGTGGAAGTCGTACCAGCGCGCCGTCGGGCCTTTGCCGATGCTTACCTCACCGTCGGACGGCAGTCCGCTGTCGAGGGCTCGGCGTTTCAATGCGATGATTTCCTCGCGACTTTCGGCGGGAAGAATGTCCTCGTCCGTGCGGCCGACGATTTCGCCGATCCCCAAGCCCAGCATCGGCTCGGTGATCGCCAGATAGCGCAAGTTGCGGTCCTGCGAAGAGACGTACACCTTGGAGCCGCGCAGCGCGGTCTTGAAGCGTGCCGTGACCAGGCCGAGATCCTTGGTGCGTTCCGCAACCCGGCTCTCCAGATCCCGGCGAGCGGCTTCCAGCTCCAGCACCGTGGACTCATGGGCCGCCACCTCGCGGCGCAACCGTTCGTTGGCTTCGTGCAGCTGGCGCGCCGACGGCAGCCGCACGAGATTGGGCAACAACGGTACCATCGCGACGATGATCGCCGCGAATGCGAGCGCGGCCGAGGCCTTGCTCAGCACCAGCATTCCGGGGATCGGACGCCAAGTCGAGATTGCGTCCGCGAGCCGCGCAGCGGCGCTGAACACCAGGAAGCAACCGATCAGAAACGCCAGCAGCCGATGGTCGCGAACGAGGTCTGGGCGGCGGCGAAGAAACCAGATCAGTCCGGCGAGAATGACAAGATAGCTCGTCGCCAGGATCAGGTCGGATGCGGCTTGCGGAATGAGAATGTCCGGTCGTTGCAGCATGTCGCCTTCGAGCCGCGCTGCGCCGGCGGCCCCAAACAACCAATCCGAAATGGCGCTCATCGGCAAGCCTCGGACCGTCTGAAACGATTAGATCATATGGCCGCTACGAGGTCCAAATGTCGGCACGAGCCGAAGTCACGACAGTACCGGCCGGCCAGGCAGGGCTCTTGCTTCGGACCAATGACCCAAGGTCGGACCATTCACGCAATCGACGCTTTCCAAAGCGAAACGCAGAAGCAAATCGAATCGTTTCCGCCGCCTCCAGGCCGGCGGCCGGCCGCGGAACTTATTTTTCGGTGGAAGCTTATAGCTAGGACCGGCCGCATCCCCCTCCCCTCGTGCTCGGCCGGCCACCCTGGGCGTAGCCGGATTGTTGCCGGCTACGTCCTACTTTTGCGTGCTGTCGATAAAGCCGCAAGCAAGCAGGAGATGACGATGAATTGGGATCGCGTGGAGGGAAACTGGAAGCAAATAAAAGGTAAAGTGCAACAGCAATGGGGCAAGCTCACCAACGACGATCTCAATTTGGTCGAGGGCAAACGCACCGAGCTCGTCGGCCGGATCCAGGCGCGCTACGGCATTCAGCGCGACGAAGCCGAGCGGCAAATCGACAGCTGGTTGCGAAATTTGACCTGAGCCGATCGATCGACCGCGAGCAATGAACCGCGCCGCCGGGGGGTTGGCGCCTGCATAAACTCGCGTTATGGGCAAACAAATAGCGCGCGATCCCGAGGGTAAACCTGCGAGTCGGCACGAGTCGCAGGGATCGTAGCGTTGATCGCGGAGCGGGCTGGGCCGGGATACCGGAATTCCAAGGTGCGTCAGTTTGGATCGGGCGCAACCGGATTTGGCCCGACCGCATTCTTCCATCATGCAAGATTACGACTTGGACGACAGGCTGGTCGAGCGGATACGCCGCCTCCTCGATCTCGCCAGACGCCAGCGAGCGCAGCTTGAAACCGACTTGCAGCAGGCGACGGGATGATTCGGCGCTCGCGGGATCTGCTGAGAAAACTGCGCATGTGGCCGAAGACGAACGAGAGGAATCGCTAGAACAGCCGACCCGCCGGGCCGGAGAAGCTTCGCAGGCATGAGCCGCCTTGCTTACCGACCTCGGCCGGCGCGAGCGACACAGGGGTGGCGTACCAACGCGGCGCGTCCGTTTCGCGCGCCGGGCGCCCTCGATCACGCGGTCGCCCGCCGCTCCCGCGGCTTGGCTTTGCGCTCGAAAAACAAGGCCTGACTGATCACCGCGGAAACCGTGGCGGGCTGGAAGGGCTTGGCGATCAGGAATGCCGGTTCGGGGCGTTCGCCGGTGAGGAAGCGTTCGGGATAGGCGGTCACGAAGATGACCGGCACCTGCACGGATTGGATCAGCTCGTTGACGGCGTCCAGGCCGGAGCTGCCGTCTGCAAGCTTGATGTCCGCCAGAATCAGCCCGGGACGCTTTGCCTTGGCGAGGGTGACCGCTTCGGCATGGGTGCGAGCCACGCCGACGGTGCGATGGCCCAGACTTTCGACCAGTCCTTCGAGATCCATGGCGATGAAGGTCTCGTCTTCGATGATGAGCACATCGGTGGCGATTTCAGCCGCCAGCTCGCGGCCGGATTCTTCGACCAGCGCCCGCAGCGTCGGCACGTCAGTGTCCAGAACTCGCGCGGCGTCGTCCTCCGAAAAGCCCTCGAGCGCGATCAGCAGGAACGCCTGCCGCGCGCGCGGCGTGATGTGGGCGAGCCGCTGCTCCACCGGCAGACCTTGCTCTGCCGGCTCGACGGCCCCATTGACGCCGACCGAATTCCATATCTTTGTGAACAGGCGATAGAGAGCGACGCGGGGGCCGACGGTCTTCTCCAGGACCGCGGGATCTTCGATCAAGGCTTCGAGCGTGGCCGCCACATAGGCATCGCCGGAATGCTGGCTACCGGTCAGCGCCCGGGCGTAACGGCGAAGGTAAGGCAGGTGCTGCGCGACTGCTTGAGACGTGGACACGAAACCCTCCCGAAACTGTCCGAGCTGCCGGGGCCAACGCGGGCGTTGCAAAAAAGTTCCGGTAGCGTGGAACCAATCGGCACCGTGCGCGTTCGGGGTTGACATATGGGGAACCCCGTAGCCCGAATGTAGTATCATAGTATTTAGGGCGGGTGGCGAGGATTGAAATGAAGAATCCGAAATTGGCAGGGCATGGAGCGCGGACGCGAGAGGTGGCTGTCCCGGCCGAGCCCAGCCTCGGGCGGGACATTCAGACCAAAATCGGCCAACAGCTCCGGGCCATGTACGACGACGTGGTGAGCCAGGGCGTTCCGCCCCGCTTCGTCGATCTCCTGGACCGTCTCGAAAAGCGGGACGACAAGGGGTCATAAAGGCGACGAGGGGCCAACCCGTGAATCTCGATCCATCGGTGCGCGAGGCCGTCCTGACGGCGGTTCCGAACCTGCGAGCGTTCGCCATTTCGCTCAGCGGAAATGTCGACCGCGCCGACGACCTCGTGCAGGAAACCCTGTTGCGCGCCCTCGCCAATATCGATTCGTTCCAGCGCGGGACCAACATGTCCGCCTGGCTGTTCACGATTCTGCGCAACCTGTTTCGCTCCGAATATCGCAAGCGCCGGCGCGAAGTCGAAGACACGGACGGCAGCTACGCCGAACGATTGAAGTCGCAACCCGAGCAGACCGGAAGGGTGGAATTCATGGAGTTCCGCGCCGCGCTCGCCAAACTCCCGGCCGATCAACGCGAAGCCCTCATTCTCGTGGGCGCGTCCGGATTTTCCTACGAGGAGGCCGCCGAGATCTGCGGCTGCGCCGTGGGCACCATCAAGAGCCGCGTCAATCGCGCACGCGGCCGGCTGGCCGAGCTGATGTCCATCGAGAGCATGGATGATTTCGGTCCGGATCTGGCGACCCGGGCGGTCCTCGCCGGGAACGAGCAAGCTTAGCGTGCAAGCCCTAGCGTGGCGCCGCAGGGGATGCCGGCAGATGCGCGCCGCCGCAGCGGAGCTTCAACGCAAATTGCGCCGCGATCAATGCTCGCGGCGGCCGGTGGCGACCGACGGCTGAAGCACCGCAACCGGATCGGACGCCGGAAACGTCTCCTCCAGGCCGCGTTCGAGCGCCCACTCACGCCCCCGTCGCTTCTCGTTCTCGATCCGTGCGTCATCGGATCGACGCGAGGCGGAAGCTTCGGCTTGCGGGACCGCTTTCACCCTGTTTGTCCACCATTGTCGCGAACTTGCGTTCGCGAGGATCATAGCCGGGACTGCGATCAATGCAGCCCCAGCATGCCGTCGACCGAGCGGATCTCCGCCGGCCGGTTCAACGCCGAGTGCGCTACCACGACGGAATGCAGCGCGCCATCCAGCGATTTTCGCCAAAATGCCAGAAAATCCTGCAGGATCGGAAAGTCCGGCCAAGTGTCGTACTCCTGCCACACATAAGATTGCAGCAGCCACGGGTGACCCGGCCGGCGATAGAGGATATGCGCGGTAGTCAATCCGAAACCCGCAAGTTGGCGACGACAACTTTCAGAGATCATCTGCAGTTCTCCATTACGCGCCGACGCGACCCAGATGATCGCCTCCCTCCTACATCTGATCGTTTGTCGCGCACTCGCGAGCATTAACTCCAGGCATGCTTCAACTGTTCCGGAAGTTGCTTCCGGAGCGGCGCGGGACCCCGGCGGATCAACCAAGCATCGGCGCGGAACTATTGGGACCATGGTGCGTTGGTCCACGCCGATATCTTTCGCCTCGAAGCGAACACGGTGAGCTTATGGCCGCTGGAAGATCGCAATGGCTGCACCCCGCTTAGCACCGGCTTCGGCGGTCGCTTGCCCCGGCATGCGCGCCGGGACCGGCGCGCATGCCCACAAATCCCTGCGCCGCGCCAGCCAAACTGCACGCGAGAGCTCCGGCCGGGCGAAACCCGGCGCGGCCGATCCGGGTCGCCGAACGCGGAACGCGAAAGCGACGCAGGAAGTTTCGCTTGACGATGACCCCTCAATCTCGAGACAAGCGGAACGCGCCGATCGACCGCGACGTGCCGGCGAAAATCGGCCAGCAACCGCGGACCATGTACGCCGCATTGATCAGGCAACCGCTTCCGGAAATTCTGTGCGGACTGGTCCGGCGCCTGAGCGTGCCGCGGCAGCCGCAATGAACGGCGCGAACACTGCTTGGGCCCACGAGGCGATTCTGGCGGAAGTCCCCAAGCTGCGCGCCTTCGCGATTTCGTTATGTGGAAATTTGGACCAGGCCGACGATTTCGTGCAGGAGACGCTGCTGCGGGCGTGGACACATATCGATCAGTTTCAGCGCGGGACCAATATGGCCGCATGGTTGTTCACGATCCTGCGCAACAGCCTGCGCTCCAACTACCGCAAGTACCGGCGCGAGATCGAAGACGCGGACGGCAGCTATGCCGAAAAGATGATCACGCATCCCGAGCAGAACGGACGGCTCGAGTTCGAAGAACTACGCGGCGCGCTCGCCAAATTGCCTTCCGATCAACGCGAGACCCTGATCCTCGTGGTCGCTTCCGGCGCCTCCTACGAGGAGGCCGCGGAAATCTGCGGGTGCCGGGTCGGCACGATCAAAAGCCGGGTGCATCGGGCCCGCGCCCGGTTGGCGCAAATGCTGGCCATCGACAGCGTGGACGATTTCGCGCCGGACCGGACCACCCAGGCGGTGCTGCGGGGTGCCGCCAGTTGAGCCCCCGGGCGGGAGCCTTCACCCTGCATCCGGTCACGTAAAAGAAAAATCAAACCGAGCCCCGGAACCCGCGCCAAGATCGAACGTTGTGCCTGTGCCGGGCGGGTTCCCCCCATCCCCCGTCCCCCCGCCGCCCGGCACAGCCCTGGTCGGCTCCAGCGTGAGCCGGCCGGGGCTTTGTCTTCGCAGGCCCGGCTAAGTTCCTGGCGCGCCTCGGAATCGGTTTTCGAAGGAGGCAGCATGCCGAGAGTTCCGGTCCTGCGTCGATCCGATGCCCTCATTGCGGGACTTCGCCGGCAAGACCCCAATGATCGCATGGGCGCGGCCCGGTCGCTTGGCTCGGCCGCGGGGGCCCCGGCAATGACGATGATGTGAATGGCATCCCCCGACCTGGAACGGCTCAGGCTCGAGTTGGTCGGCGAGGGCGCGCGACCATGGCGAGAGTGATGCGAGGCGGGTCGCCATTCGCAACAGCGAAGCAGACCCGGTGCCGGGC
>Ga0209648_10003081_pt1 | contig 13931 bp, 13 predicted proteins | sample GraSoi2013_115cm_FD_185830 | JGI IMG/M metagenome (GOLD analysis project Ga0209648, IMG submission 185830) | Grasslands soil microbial communities from the Angelo Coastal Reserve, California, USA - Sample 9_17_2013_115cm (SPAdes) (version 2) | ecosystem: Environmental > Terrestrial > Soil >...
AAGTTCACCGTTCTTTCCGTCGCGACGCAGCGGTCGTGGAAGAACACCGACGACGAGTGGGCCTCGAAGACCGAGTGGCATCGCGTCTGCGTGTTCCGCCCGCGGCTGGCCGAATACGTGTCAACGACGATCAAGAAAGGCGCGCACGTGCTCGTCGAGGGCAGGGTCGCTGGACAGACTTACAAACGCTTGGGCCGCCGGAAAAGCGGGAGCCAGGCTCCCGCACTCCAAAAAGCGCCCGGCAATTTTTCACGGCTGCGGAAGATCCATTATTCGGTTACGTCAAAATCCACGGTCCGGTTCGGCGCCTGATTTTTCGCGCCGTCGACGGCCTGCATCATCAGGCGGTAAGCGCCCGGTTTCAGGCCGTCTACCTTCACCTTCAGACCGATGGGGATCACCGAATTTCCTTTTTGGATGAAATCATCAGCTCGAATGACTTCGGTAAAGAATACTTGCTTGTTGGTCGATCGCTCGAAAATGCGGTAGGCCATGCCCACCGCTGGCGGGGTCTCCGAGGTCAGCAGCGGTTCATAAATTTCGCTGTACAGAACAACGTTATCCGTTTGCTTAAAGCGATTACTGCCGGAAGGAACGATTTGAATGCCCTTGACCACCAGCGGGGTGCGGTCTTCGAGCAGGACGGAATCCAGGCCGGTCGGAATATCGTTCAGTCTTTGCGCGGCATTTGTCAACACCAGCCCGCTGAGACTGAAATGTTTTCCGTCATAGGGATCAATGGCGAGCGGCGATTCGAATTTGCCGAAGGCATCGCCTCCGGCGCTAAGTACAACGGTTAGCCTGTAAGTGCCCGGAGTGGCGTCGAATTGATTTTCGTAGTGATACGGCGACTTGGTGAACTCTTTCCATTCCTCCTTCTCCAAGTCCAGGTTGACGGTATCGCTGAATCGCGCCCCGACCGTCCCATCCGCGCGGTAGGCAATGCCCAGCACGTTCAAGTTGGCGTGATACTTTCCCTTTTCCTTATTGAATTGCAATGTATCCGAGGGAATCTCCATCGCCAGATTGACGCGCGCGGTCTCTGGCGCGGTGTAGAAATAGGGCGCCTGCAACACGCCATGAATCGAACCGGGCTGTGCACTGGTGGCGTGCGCTTCCAGCTGCTTCTCAAGCGGCTTCCCCTCCAGAACATTCGTGCTCCGTACGTTGCAATAATATGAGCGCGAGCGCACTTCCATGCCGCCGCGATTCAACTTTACTTTAAGACTGTGACAGCTTCCCTCCGCGGTGTCCGGGGGAACGTAGCCCAGAATGTAGAACTCGTTTTGTTCTCGCCCGATTCGCTCCAGCCCGGCGAGCAAATCGTTCGTGTTGAAAATCGTGAATCCCCCGGTACCTATCGCCAGGGACGCGAGCACCTGCTGGTTGGTAGCCGTTGAAGGCGGCAATTGCGGCAGGAAAGAGCGCGCCGGATTCAAGCCCGTGTTGTTGTAGTTGGAATTGGGATTGTAAACGGCACCGCGGGAGCCGCCACCACCGGAGCCACCCTTTCCTCCACTCCCTGTGCCTCCGCCGGAGCCGCCTTTACCGCCTGCTCCGGTCCCTCCGCCGGTACCACCGGATCCACCTCTACCGCCCCCTCCAGTGCCGCCGCCCGTACCTCCGCTCCCGCCGCGGCCACCACCGCCACCGGTTCCACCACCGCCGCCTCCGCCCGGCCGCTGCGGATCAGGCATGGCCATCGCGGGATAGGCCGCGAGCAAAATGTGCGGACGCGGTGAACTCTTCCGCCCGGGAACGTGCTTTGAAGCGGCACGGGTTTTGCCAGTCGACGTTTTCCTGCTGACGCTCCCGCCCGGGGCGGTCGCAACCAAACCACGAGCGTCCAGAGCGTAGACCGCCACATTCGACTTGTTGCAAGCATCAATGGTTGCAGTCAGTTCCGATTGGTTTTCCGTCGTCAGTGGGAACCCTCCCGAAAACAGCACCACCATTTTTCGGCCCGGGATGGTGCGCAGATTTTTGGCCAAGCTGCGCACCGCGAGCAGCATGCTGCGCGCCCCAAAATCCGCCTCCGCATTGCCGAGTGACGATAAACCGGTCGAAGCCACCGTGACGGGCACATCCGGCGCGGGCGCGTTGGGATCGACCGATGAGGTCTTCACTCCCGCTACCGCCGCGCGAAGCACGTTTGCGTTCGCCGTGAAATTCTGCACGATGCGGAGCGAGCCGCCAAAATCCACGACGGCCATGAAACGATCGGGGGCGGCGTTCGCCTCGATGAACCTGGTAGCGGCGCTCCGGGCTTGGATCTGATCCGGAGCTGCCATTGTGGAATTGTCGAAAAACAAAATCAGATAGCGGCGTTGCCCGTTCGCCTGGGTAGCTGCGTCGGTGCCGGTGGAAAAAGTGGAAACCGTCTGTTCCTTGTTATCTTCGAAAACCTTGAAATCATTCTGTGTCAGATCGCGAACGTAGTTGCCCTTCTTGTCCCTCACCACTGAATCGACGAGCACCAGCTTGGATTCTTTCTTGATCACGACGGCCGATTGCTGCTCTGCCGGTGAGGCCGCCTGGGGCGGTGGTGGCGGGGCGGGCTGCCCCTGCGCCCGCGAAGGAGCAGGAACTGCGCAGAGGGCTCCGGCAGCCAACCACGCGGCCCATCGAAATGTTCGCTTGAAGTTCGTCGGCGTATCCATGTTTCCCCCACCACACTCACTTGACTTCAATAGGGAATCACAACTGCTCCGTTGCGCGCCGCCATCTGCGCACCCAAGGCGTCGCGCACGACCAGGCGCACAAGATAGGTGCCCGGCTTGACATCAAAACTGGTTTTCACTGTCAGCCCCGAGCGGCTCAACCGGCTGTAGGTGGTGTCGAGCAAGTTCATGTCCACAACCTTGGAGAGACCGGTGACAAAATTTCCATTCTCGTCAAAGATTCCGGTGACGATCGTCAATTGATCATTGTTACGTCCTTGCACCTTCCGGAAGTGGATGCCCCTCACGTCAAGACGCGTCAAGACTGCTAGGCGCGCCTGGGCTTCATCCTTCTTGAAGAATTGCGTTTGCAGCTCCACCGGCAGGTCGCGGATCTCCTCTTGCGAGAACAAAGCTTCCTGCATTTCCAATTTTGCCGATTCGGCAGGGTCGGTGAGCGTCTTCGGTGCGAAGTAACCATGCCGCGCCTGGATGTCGAATTTTCCCTTGCTCGTGAGCACGACCTTCAGCGTGTGAAACCGTCCGTCGATCTTCAGGTTTTGCGGTGAAAATCCGAGCAAATAGGAGAACGATGGCGCCGCGCCCGCCTCGCGCATGGCTTCATCCACGTCGTTGCGGTTGTGGAAGAACTTGCCGCCTGTGCCGTCAGCCAACTGCGCCAGAACCTCCTCTTGCGCAGATTGCGCCGCTACGCGGTAGGAGGTTTTGAAACCGGCGGTACGGATGGTGTCTTTCGGTGGATCGGCGATGTCCCCCAGCACATCCGGGACGTAGAGGCCGCGCGCGTCAATGGTATTGATCACGATATTGGCGCGGGTTGCGCGATCGACCATTTCGGAAGCTTCGGATTGCAACGTTGTCGAGAGGAAGCCAGGCGATACCAGAACGAGCACGCGTTGACCGGGCATGCTCGCCAGGCGCCTTATGACCTCTTCCAGATGGCTGTAAGCATACAGTGTCTCGCTGTCTCCGCGCGCTACTGCCCGATCCGCCGCGACTTGCGCCAGGCTCTGCGCCGCCGCGGTCATCCTGTTGTCCCCCTGGAAAGCGCACTGGAGCGCCTCTTCCGTGGCAACGGCGAGCGCCTGCTGTTCCAACTTATTCACGATTAGGTCGGCCTGGTAATAATTTACGTCAGGGCAATCATGAAAACCGCCCCCCGTCACAGAACGGGGGACGATTCCGAGCAGCGCTTTGGCGAGTTTTTCGTGAGCATCGGTGAACTCTTGCGTTAACTGGCCGGAGGTGGTGTTCAGCGAAACGCGATCGCTCGCCGCCAAAGCTCCGAAGAAACGTGTAGCCGAATCACGGACGAATACAGAGTCTTCTAACGAGAGGTGCACATCGTCGAACACCATGGAGACAAATCGCTGCGGCAAAACGACGGCTTTGCCGCCAGCGGCATCCGCACTCGACGAGAACCCCGCCTCTGCCGGGGATGCTACCGCTGAGGCGGTGTGCATCTCAGGCGTCTCCACATTAAAAGAAGAGATGGCCTGTAGTTTTCGATTGTCGTAAAGCTGAAAATCTTCCTTCTTAAGATGGGATACGACCTTGCCTTGCGAATCGCGAACCACAACGCGTACCAGCACCAGATTGACGCGCACTTTGAAAGTAGTCTGCGTATCGTGGCTGTATACTTCCTCATTCTGGCCTGGTGTCGGTGCTGGCGAGGGCGTCGCTGTCGAATCGGTCTTTGCGGGCGCTTCCTGCAGCGGTGGGAGTGGTTCGGGCGTCTGAGCAGACACTCGATTTATAGACATCAATAGCCAGCAAGCGAAAACTACCAAAACGATTAGGCGGAACCCGGGGAGTGGCCGTGAATGGAACATCCCTGCCCTTCAGAAACTCGCAGCCTGAGGCGTCCGAGAATCCGAAAGCGACGAAACCAGGGGATGCCTTGCTGCGAAGTGGCGATTTGACTATACGCTGGGCACAAATTTTGTGTCAATCATTTGGCTGCTCGATATCCGCCCTTCGATCCGTCTTTGTTTAGAACGGGCGGGCACGGCCGGTGTTGGCGAGGTCACGCTGGAACTTTGGCCACGGACTGTTCATTAATCCACCGTGCGTCCCCGCGAACGCAATGATTTTGCCTCCGTGCGATGCAACGTAGATGGTCCCATCAGGCGCCAAAGTGGGGGAGGACTCCACGCCACCGCTGATAGGGACTCTCGCAAGCACTTTACCTTCCGGAGACACGGCGATTAATGCCGTGCCATTCGCAAAGTAGATTGTTCCATCTTCTGCGAGCATCGGTGTGGATGCCGCGATCCCGCCGCCAGTGTCAACGGCCCATTTCTGCGTTCCGCCGGAATTCAATGCGTACAGACTTCCGTCACCGCTTGCGAAATAGATCGTTCCATCCGCAGCAATCACCGGGTTGGCCGAGTTAATGGCGTTCGGCTTCGTTTTAAACTGCCACAGGTATGTTCCGGTAGGCGCAAATGCAATGAGTCCCGAATCATGGACGCCAGCGTAGAATGTGCCGTCGGCTGCAACAGCAATTCCCGACCCCAGCCAGAAATTGCCTGACGGAGGGTGACCGCCATTGCTTACGAGCGTGTCCGTGGATAACGGAGGATCCATCACAGGATACTGCCATACAGTTATTCCGCTGGAATCCACGGCATCGACTCTTCCGACTCCGGGATAAACGATCAGTCCACCGGGAAGAATGCCCACCGAACCACCCCGCTCAAAGCCCATACCGGCAGGCCACTCAAAGGCTCCGGTGCTCAAGCGAATTGCGCGAAGCTGGCCGCGCCACGGAGTATATAGATAGTTCTGATCGATCGCGGCGGCTATCCTGCCCATCTGCTTGTCCGCATACGGGCCGCCTCCATTCGCCCATTGCTGGGTGCCCGTGCGATTGATAGCGAAGATACGTTGATCCTTATTGGTAACGTAGATTGTTCCGTCCGCTCCAATAGTCGGTCCCGCGATCATCGGCCCGGCATCAAATTTCCATTGCGAGGTGCCATAGGAATCCAGGGCATAAACGAACCCATCTTCGCTGGCAGCGTAGAGCGTCCCGTCTTCGCCGAGCGCAAGTGCCCCGATAATGACTCCCGTGGCTGTGAATTGCCATTTCTCTGGGATTGCTGGGTTTTGCTTGTGAGTGGCCGGTTTAGTGGAAAACAGATGCGGCGATCGCGCACCAATGATGATACGGCCAATTAAGATAACCGAGCCGATAAGTATATATAGGAGAATATCTCTAGCTCTTCTTAATTTCGCCGCTTGTTTCAATTCCCCATCCAGGATTTCCGTTCTAGTTTCTGCTCCGGGCGCCAACATACACTCGATTGCCATGCAACACAATGTCAAGGTGCCGCTCGATATCCGGCAAGGGTCCAGACATCCTGCGCTTCTTCATGGCGCAGCAGGTAACGGTCACCACCGTCCACTCGCACGCGAAAGTAAGTTGCGCCGGGCGAGTACCAGCGGTCCTCGATCGCCACAACCTCTCTGGCTCCGTCTGTCAGATTCAGCCGCAGGGGACGTTCGTCCGCCTTATATCCGGAATAGCACTCCACGCGGATCACTTGTTCACCCATGGGCTTGCGCTCCCTTGCGGCTCTCCGCCAGCTCCGCGTTCCAGGCCGCGCCCAGGAAAATAATCACCGCGGAAAGCTGCATCCAGATGATCAGGCCGATCACCGCCGCCAGCCCGCCGTACACGACGCTGTAAGGAACGCGGCGAACGTAAACTCCAAACAGTACATCCACCAGCCACCACAGCAGCGTCGCGACCATCGCACCGGGCAGGACGTTGCGCATGCGGTCCTCGCGGGGCCGCGCCACGCGATAAATCACCGTCAGCGCCAACATGGCCAGCACCATCGCCGCAGCCGGAAAAAAGAAATTCCACCATCCTTGCAAAATGCCGTGCTTGCCGACTTCATGGGTGATCCATCGCCGCAGCGGCCGACCCAGAACGCCGAGGACGGCCGCTCCCAGCAGCGGAGCGATCGTCGCCAGCAGCAACATCAAGCCGCGAACTTGCCGGTGCACAAACCCCAGTTTTTCCGTATCTCCGTAAATGATGTGAATTCCCTGCATCACCAGCTTCATTACCTGCGAGCCGGCGAGCAACGTCCCCGTCCATCCCAGGGCCGCGATCTTCCACGCATCCGGTCCTCGCTTCACCAAAAACTCTGAGACGATCGCCTGGCTCCCCGGGGGTAGAAACTGTGTGAGACCTCCGATCAGATCGAAGAGACTCGTCCTGCCGCCAATCCGGCTGGTTGCCAACGCCACGGCAATCAGCAGTGCTGGAAAAAACGCTAGGAAAAGATTGAAGGCAATCGCCTGCGAAATCACACTGCAGCGCGGGAATACCCGCACAAACATTCCGTACGCCCGCCGAAGGAACACCGCCGCTGAACTCATAGCCGGGGATTATACCTGCCGGAGCCAGCTCGTGTCTGAAGCCAGTGAAACTCACCGCTCCGGAGGTGGGCAACAATGGCAGATCAAGCTTCATGCGTGCTTCTCCATGTGGATCACAGGGAGCGATTCGCCATTTGACAATGGGATCGAGATGGGTTTCACGGCGATATAGCCCTTTACGCCGAAGAGCTTTGCCCCGGTCAGCGTCGCGCCCATCTCGTAGCGAGTAAATCCGGCGGACCTCGCAGCATCTTCGCAAGCCTGCAGGATCATGCTGCCGACTCCCCGGCGCGCCCAATCCGGATGGATGAAGAAAGCGCGAATCTTTGCCGCATCGCGAAGAGGGTCCAGCAGCGCGTCTTCGCGCCCCACCCAATGATCGCTCCCGTAGAGCGTCTTGCGCTTGCTCCAGCCGCCGCAACCGACGATCATCAACCCAGATTTCGCCTCCTTGGGGTCCGAGGGCTCGATAGCGCTGGATTCGGCCTCTGCCACGATATACGTTCCGTCAGCGATGAGCTGGCTATCGACACCAAAAACGGTCTTGAGCGCGCCTTCAATCTGCGCTGGAGTATAGTCCTGCGTTTGCAAACCACGGACGGACGCGTCGATCAGTTCGCGGAGGACGGGAACATCTTCGGGAACAGCGAGGCGGAAGTTAATGTTCGCTTGCATCATCCTTCGAATGCGTGGGTGGCGAAAAGGCGCCCAGCGCACCAGCATTGGCCGGAGTTTTTAACTTCACCTCCACGCTCTTGCCACCGCGCGATAGCCGGTTTTCACTCGTGCAGGACCACGCTTAGGAGGGAGCTGTGAACCTGAAGTCCGCCATTGTAATGAATGAAGCCCAATTTCCTGAATTTATTCATAAAAAAATTGACCCGAGAGCGAGTTGTGCCGATCATCTCCGCCAACAACTCCTGGGAAACTTCGGGGCGCACCTTCTGAGGTTCGGATTCGCTGCCATAGCGTGCGAGCAGCAAAAGAGTCCGGGCCAGCCGCTTCTCGCTGGAGTTAAAAAGCTGATCGATCAAATCCTCCTCGATGCGGATGTTCCGCGAAAGAATGTAAGACATGAAGCGGTCGGAGAGCGCATGTTCCGCGTGGAGCACGCGCATCATCTCGTTTTTTTCAATAACCAGTATGTCCGTGGGGGCAATGGCGGAGGCCGTCCCCATACGGATTTCTTGACCTGCCAGGCACCCCTCACCAAAAAAATCGGTGGGCCCGAGGATGGCGACGACTGCTTCTTTGCCGACCGCATTGACAACAGACAGTTTTACACCGCCTTCTTGGATGTACATCACACTCGTGGCGGCATCACCTTGGGAGTAGATCTTCTGCGACCTTCGATACTGCACCACTTTTCTCGCCACCCCGGCCGAATCGAGAAAAGCCTGGGCATCGAAGGCGGGCTCTTCCTTGAGTTTTCTTTTGGATTTTTTATTGCCTGGACTCGCGATTGCGTTCATAACATCACCGCTTAATATGATTTGTAGCACAATCAGGTGACTCGAAGCAAGAGAAGATAAGCTCTTTGAACGTGGCTCAGGGAGTTGAACGATAGGACACAATTAGACCGGCTCCAGGAAAGACTCGGAATTGGCTGGCCGTGGCGCGATTAAATAGACGGCTGCGCGGAGGGTATCCCCAATTCAGTCTAACTACTTTTTCAAAGCTCGCTCGCGAAATTACTCTTTACTTGTTCACGAACGGGCCGTTTTCTTAATTTGGCCAATAGCCCCTGCGAGTCGAGATTGTCGTACTCTTCGCGTGCGGATTTGGCCACGCGTGGCTTCGCCATTTCTCTCTTGACGCCGGCAAGTGTCGCTTTGCCCGATCTTTTCGTAGATTCCTTCATAGGCATGCATTCATGGTGAACCGGATAACGAAACCATTCTGTTCAATTTGGAACAGGTGAGAGGTGGGCCAATAAGGGCTACAGGACTGCTCTAGCCAAATGTAGAAGGCCGAGATGCCATGCCGCCGGATTGCGAAACAAGTCTACCGTCAAGCAACGGTGTGCCTGGACTCTGCAGGCAAGATTCTTTGCTGCTTCATCGAGTAAAGCGCCGAATCGGCTTCGCGCAAGAGCTTCTCAATCGTATCTCCGTCTTGGGGATAGACGGCGAGACCCGCGCTAACGGAAAGCTTTGGTCCATTGCTGTCATTGGCAATGCTCTCGCAGATGCGCCGTGCCACCAGGTTGGCCTCCTCTGCGCTGGTCTCCGGCAAGACCACAGCAAACTCGTCCCCGCCGAAGCGCGCGGGAGTATCTATGTCCCGGCAACAGGAGCTCAAGACATCCGCCAACCGGCAAAGCGCTTGGCCCCCGATCATATGCCCGTAGCGGTCGTTGATTCGTTTCAATCCGTCCATGTCAAAGAACAACAAGGCAAACTCCCGGCTGGTGCGGCTGCTACGCTTGATTTCCCCATCAAGCACATCTACGAGGTGGCGATAGTTGGCCAGACCGGTCAGTGAATCGCTGGCTGCCTGACGGCGGAGGTGATCCTCCAGCTCTCGCTGCCGGGTGACGTCTTCGGCGATGACTTCGTAGGCTTCCAACTCGCCCTGCTCGCTGAGGACTTCTCGTCCGCTGAGCCGGACCTTCAGGGTCGTATGGTTCTTCCTCTCCCATTCTACTTCGACTGGATCGATGAGGGCATCCGCGTCCGATTGACCCAGCAATTGCGCTCGTCTGCCAGGATCTTGAAGAATGTCTCGCGCAAGGTCTCGAGCCAGGAGTTCCTCTCTTGACTCATAGCCGAGCATCCTCGTCATTGCTTCGTTCACTTCCAGAAACGTACCGTGTAGACTGCAGCGGCAAATTCCGTAGTTTAGATTTCCCGCTAGGGCGCGGTAATGTGCTTCCGATCGCCGCAAATCCTTCTCGGCGCGGTCGCGTTGATCGCGCAACGCCTTCTCATCGAGAGCTCGATGCACGGCCACCGGCAGGTGGCTGATCCTGTCCATTTCGATACAATCGGCGGCGCCTTTCAGGATGAACTCCGCGGCAGTTTCGCGTTTCAAGCCGTAGACCAAAAAGATGACCGGGATGTCCTTCTTCATCTCATGAAGAACGTCCAGTACTTGTGTTTCTTGCCAGTTGGGGCTGGGGTGCTCGGCCACCACGAGGTCATAGGGGTCCGAACGGAGCCGTTCGGCGAACTGTTCGGGAGTTACAACTACCTCTGAACTGACGATGAATCGTACCTTCTTGAGTTCATACAAGCAGTGCTCAATCTCCCCCAGGAAACGATGAACAAAGAGGATTCGCACAAGATTTCGCCTAAGTCCAAGTGCGTCGAGGGCCGAGGCCCGTTCCACTTGCTCCAAGTTCGGTCTTGAGTTCAGCGACATGACAAGCGATTCAACATCCCGGGGGCGGCAGCTCCTTTCAGCGCCAAACCGCCCCCAGTTGAGTCATAGTTTCTTCATAGATAGCCTATGTATTAAGCTTTCCGCCGTCTGTTCAATTTTGCACAATAAGTACTAGTCCGTTACTCGATACGGCACATTCCCGCCTGCTTCAATTCGATACCGAGAGGAGGTTAAGAAATGGAAAACGAATGTGCCCGCCGTAAAGTTAATGCAGGTGATGCCCCGGGGTCGCGGGTCGATCGAGCTTGTTTCATTACTTCGTTCTTTGTTTCCTTCCGCGCTCTGCCTTGCCGCCTTCAACACCCCGTCGTACACTCAGAGCATCCTAAAGATCGCATGAGGACTCATCCGTGACCGCACCCGCACATTTCGTTCCTGCATCGCAGCTCGCCCGCAGCGAGCGCAGCGAGGAAGTCGTCGCCAAACACAAGAAATATCTGTGGCCTTCGGTGACCAATTACTTCCAGCAACCGCTGGTGGCCGACCGCGGCGAGATGCAACACCTTTGGGACCTGGAAGGCAACAAGTATCTCGATTTCTTCGGTGGCATCCTGACGGTCTCTGTGGGGCATTGCAACCCGAAGATCTCCAGCAAAGTGAGCGCCCAAGTCAACCGGCTACAGCACACTTCGACGCTGTATCCCAACGAGCACATCGTGGCGCTGGCGGAAAAAATCGCGCAAATCACGCCGGGAAACTTGCAGCAGAGCTTTTTCACGAACTCCGGCACCGAAGCCAACGAAGCCGCCATTCTGCTCGCGCGCATGTCCACCGGCAGCTACGACGTGGTGGCGCTGCGTCATGCCTATTCCGGCGGCTCGGCGCTCGCCAAGGCCGTCACCGCGCATGCGCCGTATCGGAAGGGTGGCGTCATCAGCGTGGGCATTTCCCATGCCGTGAATCCCTACTGCTATCGCTGCCCGCTGCACTTGAAATATCCCGATTGCGAAGTGGCCTGCGCCGAGGATGTGGAAAATCTCATTCAAACGGGTACCAGCGGGAACATCGCCGCCTTCATCGGCGAACCGATTCAAGGGGTCGGTGGATTCATCACTCCGCCGAAGGAGTATTACAAGATTGTCTTCAAGATCGTAAAGAAATACGGCGGCCTCTTCATCGCCGACGAAGTGCAAACCGGATGGGGACGCACCGGAAAGAAATGGTTCGGCATCGAGCAGTGGGAGGTCATTCCGGACATGATCACTAGCGCGAAAGGCATGGCCAATGGAGTGCCCGTGGGCTTGACGGTGACGACACCGGAAATCGCTGGCAACTTCCAGGGAATGAACATCGCTACCTTCGGCGGCAACCCCGTGACGAGCGTAGCCGCAAGGGCCACTATCGAGCTGATTGAAGAAGAAAATTTGCTCGAGAACGCGGACGTGGTCGGATCATACTTCCGCGGGAAGCTCGAAGAGCTGCAGCAGAAATATTCGCTCATCGGCGACGTGCGCGGCATGGGACTCATGCAGGCACTCGAGCTGGTGAAAGACCGCAAGACGAAGGAGCCAGCTCCCGAAGCCGCCACGCAAGTGATGGAGCGCGCGCGCCAGAACGGTCTGCTCATCGGCAAGGGCGGGCTTTACGGCAACACCCTCCGCCTCGCTCCCATGCTGAATACCACCAAGCCCGACGTCGACGAAGCCATCAAGCTCCTCGACAAGTCGTTTAGCGAGGTCAGGAATTGAGAATCAGAAGTTTGTCGGCGATACTGGTCATCCTTACTTCGGCGATCTGCGCTTCGCCCTCTAAAACGCGGTCGCAGTTAGCTGAAAAGAAGCCTCTTTGGAAGTCGGTCGCGTTTGCGATCGTGAAGTTCAATGACGAGGCACCAAAATCCTGGAACATCTATCACACGGAGAAAAAGGGTCTGTTGCTGGTGCACCTGTGGAAGCGGTATTTGCTGGTCGATGTGAAGGAACAGGAAGCGTATGAAATCGATCCGCAAACGGTCAAGCAGCACGGCGAAGATGTGGAATGGTCACCCGCCGACAAGCCGGAGCAGCCGATCGAGACTCCCGATTGGAAAAGGCGCGACGTTGGCAGTCTGCAATTAGTGCGATTTCGCCTCGGCAAAGATGGCCACATCCTGGAGCTGCAAGTCCCGCTTCTGATCAATGGCAAGCCGGCATACTAGGTGCTCGTAGGGGCGCAGCTTGCTGCGCCCTTACCACCGATGTGACTGGCGTTGATAGAAGGTAGGGACCCTTGAGAGCGCGCGGAGAAACTGGGGTCTTAGCGGCGGTACACGCCGAAATACCACGGAATGCCGAGCGCGCCCGGTTCGACCCCCACAACCACAGAATCGCCAGCGCGAAAACGATCGTAGTCATCGAAATCCACGGCCAACCGTTCGATTTTCTGTCCTTCGCGCCAGGAATGAACAAACAACCGGCGTGTGCCACGGACGATTCCCGGCATGTTGTAGCGGCTATCCACGGTGGTGGGGTGGTAGGCCACGTTCTTTCGCGAGTCCAGTTTTCCATTCACAAGCAGTGTGGCGGCCAAAATCCACGGCAGCGGCATGAATCCCGAGTACACGCGCTTTAGCACTTCGAGTTCCCGGCGATTTCGCGCGCGACGGTCGAGGACCACGGCGAGGGCCAGCGCGACAAAGAAAAGCACGCCGAAGAAGACCAGCATGAGGTCCAGATCGAGCGGCGGATAGATCTGGCTGACGTAGGGAAACGCCAGCGACCCGGCGAGAAATACCGCCGTGCGCTTGAGCAGGCGCCGGCGGAACATGACTTCAGCGGCCGCCGAAGTCAGGCCGCAGGACGGACACTGATCCGTAATCCTCTCGGAGCCGCAATCAAGGCAGCGTGTCATTCCGTTTAGTATAAAACGGGATTAGGAGCCGGTGTTGGAGAGTGCGGAAAGCAAGTCCCGGTAGAGCTTCTGGCTTTCGGACTCGGAAACAGCCACCGATACGCCCATGCCCTTCCCTGGCTCGATTCGTTTCACGAAACAGTCGAGTTTCAAGGGGCGATCGAGAGTCAGTCGCGCGGTGAAGCCGGCACCCACCCAGAGCGGATCGGTGGCTTCGATAAACATGCCGTTCGCGCTGATGTCGCGCGTGCTTCCGCGAAGGACCGCGGAGCCCCATTCTATCTCGAGGTCGGCGCGGAACGAGTAGCGCTGCGCCCAGCGGCGTTCGAGCCGCCGCGCCGTATGATCCCCACTGCCCATTAATAAAGTGCAACCCCCTGCCAGGGATTACGTGCCGCGGCGCTCGGGCGAAATCGCCGCTTCGCTGTTGCAAGCATACGCCTTCTTTCGTCACAACACATACGACGCCGCACACGCATGTATTGTTCCCAGCATCGTGATTTTCGCTTGTGGCGAGGCTGCCCCCTTGGCATTCGAGGCGTACGTATGGAAAAACGCAAACTTACTCTCGATCATTCGAGGAAGGGTCTTTGGCGGGAGCACGCTCACTGGCCGGTTTTTCTCCAGCGCGAAGGCGACGCT
>Ga0209648_10003082_pt1 | contig 13931 bp, 11 predicted proteins | sample GraSoi2013_115cm_FD_185830 | JGI IMG/M metagenome (GOLD analysis project Ga0209648, IMG submission 185830) | Grasslands soil microbial communities from the Angelo Coastal Reserve, California, USA - Sample 9_17_2013_115cm (SPAdes) (version 2) | ecosystem: Environmental > Terrestrial > Soil >...
AGAGATCCCGAGGAAGTATCCTCTGCCATGCCGCTCCAGGGGGTTCTCACCGTCCAATCGCCGAGATCGCCGTAATCGCGCGTGATCGCCGTGATCGGCAGAGCCAGATTCCGGCGATGTCGGCGATCCCGGGCGATTCCGGCGATCTTGGTCAGAACTCCCTGCAACAGCATGGCAAAGGAAGCTCCTTCGGGATCTCTCCACTCCGCGCCATACATTCTTTATGGAACCAGATCCCGGCGGCGCTCCGGTCGAGATGACAGCCCCTCAGTAGATTTCGAAAATTGGATGCCAGACGACATTGGTAATTGAGTCAAGGTTGCGAGGTTAGCGAGTGGTCTGCCAGCTTAGATGCTCTCGTACCGCGGAACGCTCGGCTGAACGCGCAGCGATCGGCGGGTGAAATCCAAGCACTGCGCGGTCCTGATAGTTTTCGAGAACCATGATGCTGAGGACCTCTGTCTTAGGAATGAACAGCTTCACCGACCGTCCCTCCAGGACTGAGGGATAGAACGTGATGCTCAGAAAAGTGCCGTCCGATAGATCGAATTCGGTGACCGGAATAATCATTACATCTTGAACGATATGGCTCTCGGTTGTGGCTTCCAGCAAAGGGTAGACCGCAGCCCTATTAGCCCACTCTGTGCTAATAAGGAATGTAGCCTTGATCGGTATTCCAGCGACTTTTTCTGTGGGGACAGACATCATTGTCTCCTGGCTTAGATCGTTTGCGGGGAACCCTCTGATTCGAGCGACCAATACCCCGCATGGGTTGCCCTGTCAGGTGACTGCAGCCGCGACGGCACGGGGAGACCCACGTCCAGCAGGATAAAATCAAGCAATGTCGATTGGGGATTCTACGCAGCGGTTCTCGTCGCGAGTGGCGGATTACGTGCGCTATCGGCCGGGCTATCCGCCGGAGATTGTGCAGACTCTGAAAAGCGACTGTGCGCTCACCGCAGCCTCGGTGATCGCTGACGTGGGCTCCGGGACGGGCTTCTTAGCGAGAGTCTTTCTCGAAAACGGCAATCGCGTCTACGGGATCGAGCCCAACAAAGAAATGCGAGAGGCCGGCGAGCAATTGCTTAAGGGGTGGCCAGAGTATATAAGCGTTTCCGGGACAGCCGAGGCCACGACGCTGGCGGCCGAGAACGTCGATTTTGTCACCGCTGGGCAGGCGGCACACTGGTTCCACCGCGAGCACGCACGCCGGGAGTTTCTGCGAATCCTAAGGCCGGGCGGCTGGCTGGTCCTGGTGTGGAACGATCGCGCCACCGATTCCACGCCGCTCCTGCGTGCCTACGAACAACTTCTTCAATCGCATTGTCCGGACTACCCAGAAGTACGGCGGATCGATGCACGCGCCGCATCGGGCATCGAAAGATTTTTTTCGCCAGCGCCAATGCGCAAGAAGACCTTTCCGAGTTACCAGGTACTCGATTACGAAGGCCTGAAGGGAAGACTGCTTTCTTCCTCTTACGCCCCGCAGGAGCGCCATCCCAACCATCTGCCTATGATCAGTGAGCTGCGTGCCATCTTCGCCCAGTACCAGGTCGATGGCCGAGTGATCTTTGGGTACGAGACCAGGATGTACTACGGCAAGCTTAGAACAGTCAGCTTTTTCTGAAATCCCGTGAAACGTGCCATCCCGAGCCGAAGGCGAGGGATCGGCTCCGCAGCCCCGTGGGGTTTACACAAAACGCGCGCCTCTGGTCCAGCAGGAGCCGATTCCTCGCTGCACTCGTGATGAACAACCTAAGTACCAACCGCACTTACTTTAACCGCGGAGACGCGGAGGCGCGGAGAAAGATCTGGTCAGAGGTGGCCAATTTGCGTTCCGGCAGAGTCATCGTCACCTATAGCCCGAACCTCCCAATCGTCCTCCGCGTCTCCGCGCCTCCGCGGTTTAAGACCTTTTGTTCATTCCTGTTTCAACCTGCCCTGGGCAGGTGGGTGGCTCGGAATGACACGTCGCTCCGTGCCTACGCTCAAAGACCCTGCCTAAGAAGAAACGGCCTTTGCTTTGCCTGGTGCAAAAAGCGCCCTCCCGGCCAAGAACAGAGCTCCAACGACGATGGCACTATCGGCCACGTTGAACGGCGGCCAATGGTGTCTGCCAAGATAGACGTCCAGGAAGTCAGTAACTTGGCCCTGGACCAGCCGGTCCCAAAGGTTACCAAGCGCACCCCCTAAGACCAGGCAGAGAGAAACCGAGGTGACGCTGAGTGAGCCTTTACTTCTCCACAGCAGAATGGAGATTACGACAACCGCCGTGAGTGAGAACAAGACCAACAAACGCCCGGCCCAGGGCCCCGGAGAATCGGCAAAGAGGCTGAATGCAGCGCCGGTGTTTTCGAGATGGGTCAAACGGAAAAATCCAGGCACGAGATCCACGCTGGTGTAGAGGGGAATCGTTCGTATGATCAGCCACTTGCTAAAGCGGTCGAGGGCTAGAACGGCAACGATGATGAGCAGATAATGTTTGCGCATGAAAGCAATTGGCAATTAGCAAATAGCAATTAGCTGCAATTAGCAAATAGTAATTAGCAACCGGACGAAGGGCACTAGTGTTTTTGAAGGTCTCAATGGTCGCAGAGAAAAAAGTCTTAGTCGACCGCAGCATGCCTTGGCTAATTGCTATTTGCTAATTGCTTTCCTATTGGCTTACAACTTTTTCTTCCTGGGGCGCCATGAATATCTCGCTCAGCAACAGCAGTGCACCCACGACGATGGCGCTATCGGCAACGTTGAAGGCCGGCCAATGGTGTGAGCCCAGGTAGAAATCCATGAAGTCGATGACCCGGCCGCTGGAGACGCGATCCCAAAGATTCCCCAAAGCGCCACCGAACACCAACGATAACGCGATAGCCGTGGCATTCATGGCGTTGCCGTTCTTCCAAAGCAGAGCGGAAACAACACCCAGCGCGGCCACAGAAAATAGAATCAGCACGCCGACTTTGAACTCCGACGGGGATTCGGAGAATAGACCGAAAGCTGCACCTTGGTTTTGCACGTGGGTGAGGCGTAATAGGCCTGGGATCACGTCCACACTGTCATGAAGGGCGATCTTCTGCGCAATCAGCCCTTTGGTGAGGCGATCGAAAATGACCACCAAGCCGGCGATGATAATGTGATACTTGCGCATAGCTGTTTAACTCATCGTCCTCTGGCCCAGCACCTTAGCTTGGCTTTCTTGTGATCAACTTGCTGCTCCGCTCTGTACCGGCGCTTTGCTTTCTCCATCGATTTCTTCGAGAGCCGCCACGCACCGCTCACAGAGCCCTGGATACCTACTGCTTTTGCCCACCAAAACCGAATAGTTCCAGCACCGTTCGCATTTGTTCCCCGGTGCTTTGCCTACTTCCACGTGCAAGGGTGACTTGCCGTTCCCAGAGTTTTTCACATCCACGGCAGATACGATAAACAAGTAACGCAAGTCCTTCTTGTAGCGTTCCATGAGTTGATAACGTTCTGCCGGCGCCTGAATCGTGACCATCGCTTCCAGTCCGCTGCCGATCAGCTTTTCCTTGCGCGCGACCTCCAGCGCTTTCAATACGTCATCGCGCACGGCCATCAATGCGTCAAAGTCGGTGCGCAGCGCCGCAAGATGACCCAGCCCCGAGACGTCGCCGGTCAGGTCTTCTGCCTTGGGGAAGTGTGCCAGATGCACGCTCTCCTGGCGATCGGAAGCTTTGGGCAGAGAGCACCAGACCTCATCCGCGGTGAAACTCATGATCGGAGCCAGAAGGCGTACCAGCGCCTCGCCGATTAGCCACACGGCAGTCTGGGCTGAACGTCGCGCGCGCGAGTTGGGCGCCGCAGTGTAGAGGCGATCCTTAAGTACGTCAAAGTACACCGCGCTCAGATCCGTCGTGCAGAACTCGTTCAGATGATGGTATATCCGGTGGAACTCAAAAGATTCATACCAGCGGCGTGCTTGCTCGACCACTTCGGCAGCGCGCAGAAGCATGTACTGGTCCAAAGCCGGCATGTCTTTGAATTCCACCTTGTTGTCCTGGGGATCAAAGTCGTAAAGATTGCTGAGGACGTAGCGGAAGGTGTTGCGGAGCTTGCGATAGTTTTCGGCCACCCTTTGCATCAGCTCATCCGACACCGTGACGTCCTCCTGAAAATCTACCGAGGCCACCCATAATCTGACGATCTCGCCGCCCAGACGTTTGGCTATTTCGATGGGATCAACCCCGTTACCGAGCGATTTCGATGTCGCCCGTCCCTGAGGGTCAAGCGTCCAGCCGTTCGTGGCGACGCTGCGATAGGGCGCTCGATCGCGTGTGCCCACGGCGCAGAGCAGGGAAGAGTGGAACCAGCCCCGGTACTGATCGCCGCCCTCCAGATAGAGATCGGCGGGCCAGGGTAGTCCAGGCTCGCGGCCCAGAACTGCCGCGTGACTGCAGCCGGATTCAAACCACACGTCGATAATGTCGCTTTCCTTTCGAAAGCTCGTGCTCCCGCAGGCACACTTCGTCCCTGGAGGGAGAATCTCCTGCGCCGGATACTTGTACCAAGAATCCGAACCTTCGCGGGCAAACAGATCCACTACAGCTTGATTCACCTGCTTAGATTCAAGCAATGTGCCGCAGGCTTCACAGAAGAAGACGGCAATCGGTACACCCCAGACGCGCTGGCGCGAGATGCACCAGTCCGGCCTGGTGGCAATCATGTTGGAGATTCGCTCTTCACCCCAGGCCGGTATCCACTTCACTTTCTTGATCTCGTCAAGCGCGCGCTGGCGCAACGTGCTTGAGCCTACAGGAGACTCCATGGAGATAAACCACTGCTCTGTGGCCCGGAAGATCACCGGATTGTGACAGCGCCAGCAATGCGGGTAGGAGTGCTCGATCTTGGCTTCGGCCAAGAGGGCCCCGCGCGCCTTCAATAGCTCGATGATCGGATGGTTGGCCTGAAAAACCTTCTTGCCGTCATATTCCGGCAGGCCGTTGCGGAGGAAGCCGCCTTCATCGACGTTGCAGCTCTGGTCCAGCTTGTACTTCACTCCGGTGTAGAAGTCGTCGGCGCCATGCGAAGGCGCCGTATGCACGGCTCCAGTGCCTTGATCGGTCGTGACATAGTCGGCCAGCACCCCCAGGACTTGCCGGTCCAGAAACGGATGAGCGAAGGTCGCATATTCCAGGTTGCTCCCCAGAAAACGCGCAATCTCTGACGCTCCTGTGAGTTTGCAGTTCTCGATAGTTTGCTGAGCCAGGGCGTCGGCCACGATATAGACCCGGCCCCCATGTTCCAGGGCAACGTATTCGAGCTTGGGATGAAAGGCCACCGCCATGGAAGCCGGCAGAGTCCAAGGAGTGGTGGTCCAGATGATGGTCGAAATGTTCTTGCCCGCCAGCCGCGGATCGATTTTCGCCGCGTCACTAGTCAGGTCATACTTGACCCACACACTGGGGCTGGTATGCATTTCGTATTCAACTTCGGCTTCTGCGAGCGCCGTTTTGTCGTGCATGCACCAATAGACCGGCTTGAGCCCCTTGTAGACCGCTTCCTTTTCCATGAAGTCGAACAAGGTGCGCACGATGACGGACTCGTATTCGGGTGTCATGGTTGAGTAGGGATGATCAAAGCGTCCAAATACAGCCAGGCGTTTGAATTGCTCGCGCTGCAAGTCTAGATATTTTTGCGCGTATTTGCGGCAGGCCTGGCGTACATCGAGCGGGGCCATCTCCAGTTTCTTGCGGCCGAGCGATTCGTCCACTTTGATTTCGATGGGGAGGCCGTGGCAGTCCCAGCCGGGGACGTAGGGGGCATCAAAGCCGGCCATGGTCTTGGACTTGACCACGAAATCCTTCAGCGACTTGTTGAGCGCATGGCCTTCGTGAAGCGCGCCGTTGGCGTAGGGAGGACCATCGTGCAGGACGTAGATAGGCGCGCCTTTCCGCGACTCCCGGATTTTTTGGTAGATACCCATTTTTTCCCATTTTTCCAGCCATTTGGGTTCATTTTGGGGGAGATTGGCTTTCATGGGAAAGTCAGTCTTGGGAAGGTTCAAAGTTTTTTTTGCGTCGAGCGGCGCTGCCATCGTGTTTGCGGTCCTCAGATTCTCCGTACTTCATTATAACCAGGAATTTCCGGACGCTCGTCATGGGCGGCTTCACCAGGGAGCTCGGGCACAAGAATGGAGTGTTCCTCAAAAGCTACGGTTAGAAAGCGCATCTTGTTCGGGAAAGTTTACTAATTCTTTACATTGACAAGTCGAAGTACCTAAGTGCTTGACCCAGAAGCGCTACTGGTCTGTTGGCGTGCGCTGCGAGAGGGGAAAGTTTTGCTGGGAGTGCAACTTACCCACTTGTTTGCTCATCTTTGTTGAATGAATCCTAACCACAAGAGCGTGGAAAAAAGGCAGAACCCAGGTCGGCTATGGCAAATCAGGTAATTGCTCCCCGTCATCAACCTCCTGCGCGCGAGACGGAACGAAAGCCCCGTCCGCAATTGTTGCCTGGCCCCGGTAGTGTGCCCAGGTTCACGTTGCCGGAAGTGCACCAGTCGATGCTGCATTCGCTGATCGTGAACATCAAGGAGAGTCTGTTTCCGGAGAGACTTCCCCCACTGCAGCTTACGTCCCGTCCAATCGCAGTGCGGGAAATATGGAGCAAGACCAACAAGAAACGGTCGACCATTGGCTCGCTCGTTCTGCATGGAATCGGAATCGGAGCACTCATTGCGCTCTCGGTGATGGCGCTGCGTACCAAGCCGGCGGTAAAACCACAGCAGACCATCACTATGCTTGCTCCTATCAGCGACTATCAACCGGTCATGCAGCCGAAGGCAGCCGTCAAACCGCTCGCCGGAGGCGGCGGCGGCGGCGAGCACGCAAAAGTTTTCGAATCGAAGGGACGTCTTCCCAAGATAGCCAAGGAGCAGTTCACTCCTCCGACGGTCGAGATACGTAATGAAAAGCCAAAGTTGGCCATTGAGCCCACGGTGGTGGCGCCGCCGACCGTCAAACTGCCCGATAATCCGCAAATGCCCAATCTTGGCAATCCCATGTCAGCCCGTGTAACTGGACCGCTCTCCAACGGCCCTGGCTCAGGCGGTGGCATTGGGTCGGGAACCAGCAACGGCGTTGGTTCGGGTACCGGCCCTGGACACGGACCCGGGCAGGGAGGCGGATACGGCGGGGGTATTTACCGGCTGGGCGACATCGGCGTAACGGCGCCGGTCGCGAAATTCACGCCCGAGCCCGATTTTTCCGAAGAAGCCCGGAAAGCAAAGTATCAAGGAACTGTGACCTTGTCAGCGATTATCGGCCCCGACGGCCGCCCGCGTAACCTCAAAATAGTTCGCAGTCTGGGGATGGGCTTGGATGAGAAAGCACTCGACAAAGTTCGCACCTGGCTGTTCGAGCCGGGCAAGCGGAACGGTCAACCCGTTAGCGTAGCCATGACGTTGGAAGTGGATTTTCGATTGTTCTAACCTGTTTAGTCGCACAACTAGAAAAGAGGAGAAGCGAACCTGCTTCTCCTCTTTTCGCTTCTTTAGCCACGCTGAGTGTTTACGCGTTGGCATGCTCTTGTTTGGCGGCCATGTGCGAGTAAGACAACGACGAAGCGCCGGAGGCGCGAAATGAGTTAGCCCAGGCCGTGAGGCCTGGGTAAGGTGGGAAAAGGATCGAGCCCCGGAGGGGCGACACATTCTAGATTTCTGTGTGCCACCCCTCCGGGGCTCGCCGCTCTGCTGCATTCTACCCAGCGCTGACGCGCTGGGCTAACTCATTTCGCGCCTCCGGCGCTGGAGCATTCGCAGGGGCAAATTTACTTTCGCGTGTGAGCCCTGCCTGGCAGAGGAACTCGACGATTTGTTGACGCGGTCAAGCCCCTAGTTATTTTTTCGGCGCCAATACTCCATCATGCCCGTCGACCTTCCCGGCCTTCGCCGCCGAACAGCATTCACCAGCAGGGATGGGGCTGCCGTGCGGGCAGGTACGCGGATGTCCCAGGAAAGAACAGATGCTGTCCGTCGCTTCCGGTGAGAGGATGTGTTCGAACTTGCAGGCCTGTTCTTCAACTTCACGCTCGTCATTCACGTGGAACGTCTCGGTGAACAGCCGCTCCGCCAACCGATGACGCCGGATAACATCTTCTGCGCGCTTGCGGCCCTTTTCGGTGAAGACAATCATGCGCTCGCCATGACCGGGGACCTCGGTGCCGGGGCGGAAAGCAACATGGCAACGGTTGACCACCGGCTTGTGCACGTGCGGCTCAGAGGTGTGTGCCGGCAGGTCCACCAGCCCCAAACCCTGCATGCGTTCCAGAGCCAAGCCCATGGGCAAGGAGCCCTCTACCTCAACGCGACCCAACTCGGCCGGCTCACCGTTTTCGGCCAGCACCCATAACTCCTCCAGCACCTCGTCGAATTGCTCTTCGTCGGAGATGACGAAGCTTTCCTGCGAAGCGATCTTACCGTGGTGGAGTTCGAGCAGACGATCGGCGAGACGAGCGACTGCCGGATCATGCGTGACCATGATGATGGTGCGGCCCTGGGCATGGAGTTCACGCAACTTGCGTAGAACGATCTCTTCATTCTGGGCGTCAAGGTTGCCGGTGGGCTCATCCGCGAGCACGATTTGCGGATCGTTAATCAGCGCGCGGGCAATGCACACGCGTTGTTGCTCGCCGCCGGATAGCTGTGACGGCAGGTGATCAGCGCGATCGCCGAGGCCCACGCGCTCCAAGGCGGCCAGAGCCTCTCCCTTGTCGGTCATGCTGTGGAAGTACTGCGCCAGCATCACGTTCTCTACCGCCGTGAGGTAGGGAATCAAGTGGAACTGCTGGAAGATGAATCCGATCTTTTCCGCCCGGAAACGGTTTAGTTCCGCCGCTGACATGTTCGAGACTTGAGTTCCGTGAATCATGATTTCGCCGCTGGTGGGTCGATCGAGACAGCCAAGCAGGTTCACCAGTGTGGACTTGCCCGACCCGGAGGGTCCCATGATCGCGAGCCACTCGCCCGGCGCCACCGAGAGCGAGACGTTGTCAAGCGCACGCACCTCGACGTTGCTCTTGTAAACGCGCGTGACGTTCTTTAGCTCGATCCCCATCATTCGCCTCGAAGGATTCCCGCCGGTTGTACCTGTCGCAGCAACCGCAACGGCGTTGTTGTCGCCAGCAGAGCCATCGCCATGCTTCCCAAAAGAACCGGTCCTAACAACACCGGCTGGGGCAGGATAGCAGCATCAAAGTTTGCTTTGCCAATCCAATATGCGAGGCCGCTTCCTACCACGAATCCGGCAACAGCACCTGCCAGACCCAGCAAAACAGATTCAGAAGCAAAGAGAAGACTCAATGTCCGATTGGCCGCGCCCAACGCTTTCATCACCGCAAAATCTTTCCGCCGGTCCAAGACTGAATTCGTCAGCGTGGCGATCATACACAGCATGATCAGAGTGACAATCACAGCGGATGCAGCGAGCACCAGCGAACGAGTCCGACCCACGACCGCGGCTTGCGCTTGGGTGATCTGGCGCACTGGCGTGATCTCAAGGTTTGGAAAAGTCGCGCTCAGCCTAGTGATGGCGTCTTGAATCTCTCGCGGGCGGCCCTCGATCCGCACCAAAGCCGTGTTCGCCTGCACGCCGGTTAGCGTCTGGAATCTCTCGAGATCGATATACACACGGCTGTCATCGTCAGCGCCAGAATCAAAAACGAGCTCGGGCTTTAGTGTAGTCTGACGATCGCCAAAAGAGAGGGTGAACGCGTCGCCTTGGGGAGAGAGTACGCGCGCCGCCCGCGAACCCAGCAAAACTTGGGTGCGACCGTTGCCACTATCGTGCACCGACCACCAGGAGTTCAGCTCGCGAAAAGCGGGAATGTTCGTGCCGCCGATAACGACTCTCGATCCATCGGCAGTCGTGGCGATAGCATAAGCAACCGGAACAATCTGCAGCTTGGAAGCCAAAGAAGCGTTGTGCTGGGAGAGAACATATGGAATCTTGGCCAGGCTATATTGGGTCAAAGCGTTGTGCACGTCGCTGATGATCACATTCGCGCCGAAGCCGCGAAAGTCACGGCTCAGCTTGTTCTCAAGATCGGAATTTACGGTTAGAGCTGCAGTGGCGATGGTGGCAACAACAGCCGCCGAGATTAGAACCGTTAACGCGCGGTCTTTGCGAACCCAGGCTGCCTTGAACAGCATTCGCAGGAAGAGACTGCGCCGGTTCATGCGTCGCCTCGTAACACGACTGCGGGATCAAGGCGCATCGCTTTGCGCACAGCCCCGGTGCTGCCAGCCACTGTAACCAGGAGAGCGACGCCGATCACCAAGGCCAGAACCACGGGATGAACTTCAATCGAGGAACCAAAGATACTCTGGCCGACGCGATGCGCCAGGACCGTGCCGGCGGCGAAGCCGATTGCGCCTCCCGCGACCGCCAGCAAGCCGGCTTCGGTCAGGAAAAGCGAGGCGACGGCAAGGTTGCTGGCGCCGAGTGACTTCATCAGTCCAACTTCGTGCCGGCGCTCGAGGATCGTTCCGGCCATAGCCGCAGATACTGCGAGCATCGAGGCCAGCAGCGCTGCCAGGGTCAATAGCAGCATGAGTCCGGAGACCCGGGAAAGTATCCTGCCTTGGGTTTGCTCCACCGGACGAACCTGCTCAACATGGACATTCGGTAAAGCCTCACGGATCTGAAGCGCGATCGAGTTGGCGTAAGGTGAGCAGTACCAGCGGTCACGTGTCGCTGGTGACATGGTGCTGGGATCGCGGCGAGCGAAAGCGTCTTCCGGTTTCGTCTTGGCGCTCACCAGCACGCGCCGCACTGCGTTCGGGTGTCCGAGAACCTGCTGGACGATGTGCAGAGGCGCCACGATAGCCATATCCTCAGCCCCGCCGGTGTTCAAGATTCCGCTGACGCGCAGGTTTTTGCCCAAGACGTAGATTTGATCGCCCACCACCAAGCCGGTTGTCTGAGCCAGCTTGTTTCCGGCGAGAACATCGGCCGGTCTCTGTCTAGGCCACTCTGAATAGTCTTGCGGCCAGGCGCCACTGACCTGCCACCAGGAGTTCACGCTACGTGCGCCGGTTGTAAAACTGTCTTTGCCATAGCGGAAGGCCTGAGAGAAGTAGGTTCCGATCAGCTCGGCGTCGAACATGCTGTCCTGTTTTCTGAACGTGGCCGGGGCATCAAGGAAGGGAACGAAGCCATTGATGTTGTTTCGCCAGAAGATGCTCTTGAGCTTGGGCAGATCCGATTCTGCGATGAACGCGCCTTCGCTCGCAGGCTTGAGGTCTACACCGCCAAGATTTATGTCGAGCGTGTCTTCAATCGGAGTAAGGATCAGGTTCGCGCCGGTGGCACGCAATTCCTGGCTGACTTTATCGCCAACGCCGGCTGCCATCGCGATCATGGCCGTGGCAATGGCCATGCCCAGAGCAATGGAGAGCAGGGCTACGGTCTTGCGCCGCTTTTGCCGCCAGAATGACTCGAAAAGAAGCCGGAAGAACATTTCAACGCGAGAGGTCCTTCGCCCGCTCGGCCAAGTCAGCGACCGCGATCACCACGGAGTCGTTGTCACTGGTTAGGGTTGAGTGCAACGGAATCGGATTGCAGCCCCCAGATTGGCCCACACTCTGTGGGTTGACCGGAGCCGCACAGTTTTTGCAGACAAGACCATTCGCGCTTTTGTAAAAGCCAACAGCGCCGCAGATCGCGCAGGCATCAAAGACGGAGGCGACCTTGCCATCCGGCTTGCGATAGAGCAGAAAACGCACATTGACTCGCTGGACCTCGACGCTGTACCGCCGCAACTCTCCCTCGGGCAGATCTTTCACGGAGATGATCGCTCGGCCATCCTTATCGAACGAAATATTTGTCGCTTCGGAAAGACGCGCCTCGACTCGAGTGGTGTAGGCGAACTCCGCGGTCACCAAGAGAATAAAGACGAATGCGCTGGCCACGACGAGTTTAGCCCACAGGCGCTCGCGGCGGGCTGTCCACTGTTGCCGTCGCTCTTCGGCCTTGGACGCGGCTTGTGCCGCAGTCTGCGCGCTGCGCCGGCCATATTCCAGCAATACCATGAGCGCCACCAGCGCGAGCATGGTGACGGGAAAGAAGAAGTCGTTGCGCACAATCGGACCGAGCAGAGCCATCTCGCGCTTGCTGGAGGGAAGGACTCCGCTCTCGGAGAGTTCGTGCAGACCGGAGAGCACCAGTTGCGCGGCCACGAAGAACAGGATCACGGTGGTGACGCGGAAGAACTTTCGTAGATCGATGCGCACGCTGCCTTTGACGAACATCACGCCGAAGACGACTGCCAGAGCCACGCCCAGCAGAGTTCCGAGAAAGCTCATCAGTTCACTCGAGTTGAGCGTGACGCCGGAGAGGATCACTACCGTCTCGATGCCTTCGCGAAAGACCATCAGGAAGATAAACGCGAACAGACCCCACTGGGACCCGGTCCCGGCCAGCGATCCAACTTTGGTTTCAATCTGTCCCCGCAGCGTGCGCGCCGCGCGCATCATGAAGAGAATCATGCCTACTACCAGCACGGCCGCTACCAGCATTACCCAACCTTCGATTTTGTCCTGGTTGATAGGCAGGTAAGAAAGGACGACAGCGCCGGCCACGCTGCCGATCAGAGCCGCGACCAGAGCCGCATAGACCGTGCGTCGCAGATCGGGACGCCCAATCTTGGCCAGATATACCAAGGCGATGCCGACGATAAGCGCGGCTTCAACGCCTTCCCGCAATGTCACCACAAGGGCTTGGAACATAAATTAGCCAGCAGGCACAGGAATGATTTTGAAAATGAATTTCAATTTCAATTTCAATTAGGATTGTACGCGAGCCCGGAAAACAACGTCAACAAATTGAAAATGCGCCGCCTTAGCCTGCGTCAAAAGCCCCCGAGCGAGGGTAAATCCAGCCACTCGGTTGCTCTAACCATCCTTTGCCGGAGGCCGTGCCTCCAAAGAGGGTAGCGCCCGTGCAGATTATCGTCGCCAGGTCCGCGCAACAAATGGCGGGGCTTCGTCCTGTGTGGGAAGCGCTTTGCCTTCCCGGTAAGACTACCATTTTTCAAGATTTTCACTGGAACCTGCTGGCCTTCACCATGTTCGCCGGCAGAGAAGAGCCGTACGTGGTTTGCGTGAAGGCGTCGTACGGCGTGGCCATCGTTCCAGCGGTGATTCGTCGCCGCAGTTTGTCTTTGCGGCTGCTGGGCGAAGAGCTGTTCGACTACCGCAATGTCCTTCACCACGGCGATGCCGAAGTCTTGGGCTGTGCTCTGGCTTCGCTGGCCCCGTTGACGCTCCCTCTGGAGGTAGTGGCAATGCGCGCCCAAGATCGCGTGCCGCTCTTTGACCGTCTTGACATCGTTCCATTCTCTTCGGCGCCCGCGGTTTCCTATCCCGACTCGCCTCCGGAAGCGTTCGCAACCGCTCACAGAAGATTGGCACGCAACCTGCGCCGCATGCTCCGGCTGGGCTTTGCAGTGAGAACTTACGACGGCAACAATTCCACGCTTCTCCGTTCCATTTACCAGCGCAAGGCCGAACAAGATTCGACCAACTTGTTTCACGATCCCGTGCGCATCGAATTCGTCGTCAACGCCGCGCTATTTCATCCCAAGAGCTTTGAGATATTCACGCTGGAACGCGGCTCTCAGTTGGCGGCGGCGCTAGTAACCTTGCGCGACGGCCCCTATCGGCGCTTTTATACCGGATGGTTTGATCCCGAATTTGAAACACTGTCCCCGGCGATGACCCTGATCTACGAGGTGTCTTGGCGGTCCTTGGCCGAGGGCATGGACTGCGATTACATGACCGGCGAGCAAGCCTACAAGATGCGCCTGGCGACCGCATCTTTGCCGCTTTATCGTCTGCGAGCGACTCCGGCACAACTCGCCGCGTTAGGCCAAACCGCCGCCGCCCCCGCGTTGCGGCCGGCTGCATGACGAAGCGCC
>Ga0209648_10003084_pt1 | contig 13923 bp, 13 predicted proteins | sample GraSoi2013_115cm_FD_185830 | JGI IMG/M metagenome (GOLD analysis project Ga0209648, IMG submission 185830) | Grasslands soil microbial communities from the Angelo Coastal Reserve, California, USA - Sample 9_17_2013_115cm (SPAdes) (version 2) | ecosystem: Environmental > Terrestrial > Soil >...
CGCGTGAGCAACGGTCTCCAGTTCCTCGCGCACTACACCTTCTCCCGCGCCTACGCATACGACGGCGATTATTTCTCCGTAGACAAGAAGATTGCTTGGGGTCCAAACCAAAACAACCGCAATCAGGTGTTTGTGGCCAACGTGATCTACGAGTTGCCCGTAGGCAAGGGCAAAATGTTCATGGGTGATGCTGGCCGTATCGCAGACTTGGCATTTGGTGGCTGGCAAGTGACCGACACCCTGACCTACGGCACCGGTCTTCCGTGGACTCCCGGTATCAACGAGTGCGGCGCGCTCAAGGACGCCGGTCCATGCCGTCCCGACAAAGGCTCTGGCTCTCTTTCTACTGGGCTCAGTCATAAGAACGGTGCTACCTACTGGTTCACCCCAGTTGCCCCGCTTTCGTATGGCAGCCAGGTTTCGCCAGCCAATGTTGGTGTGGACTCCTGCACGTTCGCTCGGCCGGTCTCCGGTCCGTTCGTTCTTCCCGCTTGCGGACAGATTGGTAACGTAGGAGTTAATTCCTACCGGGGTCCGCATGCCTTCTACGACGACATGGCGTTGTCGAAGAACTTCATCATCACGGAGCGCGTCAAAGCACAGTTCCGCTTCGATGCTTACAACCTCTTCAACCATCCCGTACTGGCCCTGCCCAACAGTTGCATAGATTGCGGCGGCCAGGCTGGCCAGATCACGGACATCGAGGCCGATTCCGCCCCGGGTGCCCCCATTGGCATGCGTCAACTGCAGTTCGGCTTCCGTGTCACTTTCTAACAAGGACGAGGAAGGAAACCCCACACCCCGACGGGGAGCCCTAACGGGCTCCCCGTTTTTTTGCTCCAAAGTTCCGTTAAGCTGGTTTGGGGATTGATGAAGTGAAAGCATTAAGCACGTATTTTCTGTTTGCCGTGACGGGCTTGCTTGCGCTCAACCACTTTGGCGGGGTCCGAACGCTCGTGGCGCAAGCGGCCGGTCAGGCAATCGATGCGCCCAAACCAAAAGAAGGCGCGCTGCTGGACAGTTCACTCCATGAGGCGCGGAGGCTTTCGCAGGAGGGGAAATTCGATGAGGCGATTGGGAAGCTCGAAGCGCTCGCGCTGAAAGAACCGGAATTGAAGGGGCTCGCTCGCGAGCTAGGGGTTACTTACTACAAGAAGAGTGACTATCTGAAGGCGGTGGCCAGTTTTAAGAAAGCACTGGAGGAGGATCCTAGGGATAACGAAGCGGTGCAATTGATGGGGCTGTCGTATTACCTTGCTGGGCGGCCTGCAGAGGCGATTGGGCCGCTTGAGAAGGTGCAGACGTGGTATCCCAGTGCGAATGTGGATGCCACCTACATTCTAGGCATCTGCTACATGCAGACGAAGGACTACCCCAGCGCGCGCAAAGCTTTCGCGAAGATGTTTGCCGTGCCGGCCGATTCGGCGGCCAGTTATCTGTTTACGGGACGAATGCTGCTGAGGCAGGACTTTGCACCCATTGCGGAGGAGTATGCGAAGAAGGCCGTGGAACTCGATCCCAAGCTTCCGCGCGTGCATCTGTTGCTCGGGGAGATCTACCTTTACAAGTCCCGGATTCCGGAAGCTGTCGAGCAGTTTCAAAAAGAGCTGGAGCTGAACCCGGGCGAAGCCGCGGTTTACTACAAGCTGGCGGATGCTTATAGCCGGTTGCAGAAATACGAGGAGGCAGAAAAGCTCCTGCAGCGATCGATCTGGCTGGATGCCACGTCGACGGGGCCATACATATTGATGGGAAAGGTCCTGCAGAAGAAAGGCGAGACCGCGCTTGCCGTGCGCTTCCTACAGCGCGCCATCGCGATGGACCCCAACAACCCCATGCCGCACCATTTGCTCGGACAGGCCTACCGCGAAATGGGCAGGACGGAAGAGGCGGAGCGCGAGCTTAAGTTGTCGGAACAATTGCAGATTCGTGAAAACGCAAAACCTTGAGGAGCGCTGCCGACGAGTCGCATAGACAGGGAGATCAAACGTGTGGAACCGCGCTAAGTTTATCTTTGCGATTGTTACGATTGGGCTTTGTCTTTCGGCGAATCCGAGCCTGGCGCAACAGGCGGCGTCCCAAGTTTCGAAAGCAGAGCACGCTCATTCGAAGGCCCAGGATCCGTGGTGGAAGCAGGCGGTCATATACGAGATATATCCACGCAGCTTTCAGGATTCGAATGGGGACGGCGTTGGCGACATCAACGGAATTACGTCGCGGCTGGATTACCTTCGGGACCTGGGCATCGACGCCATCTGGATAAGCCCTATGTATCCGTCGCCGCTGGTGGATTTCGGATACGACATTTCAGATTATACGGCCATCGATCCGCTCTATGGCTCTCTCGCGGATTTCGATCGGTTGGTGAGCGAAGCGAAGAAGCGCGGCATTCGCGTGATCATGGATTTTGTTCCCAATCACACCTCGGACCAACATCCCTGGTTTGCGGAATCGCGTTCATCGCGTACCGTTCCGAAGCGTGACTGGTACATCTGGCGCGACGGCAAGGGGCCGGGGCAGCCTCCCAACAACTGGCAATCGTGGTTTGGCCATTCGGCGTGGAAGTTCGACCCAACCACCAATCAGTATTACTACCACCATTTCTACACGGAACAGCCGGATCTGAACTGGCGCAATCCACAAGTGCGGAAGGCCATGTACGACGCCATGCGCTTCTGGCTCGACCGCGGCGTGGCCGGGTTTCGAATTGATGCCGTCTCACGATTGTTTGAAGACCCCGATCTGCACGACGACCCGATTCTGCCCGGGAAAAACGCTTATGGCGATCCGAATATCGCGCACAAATACACAGACAACTTGCCGGAAGTTCATGAAGTGCTGCGCGAAATGAGAAAGGTAGTGAACGAGTATCCCGGAAATCCGGTGCTGATCAGCGAGGCCGATGAACCAAATATCGCAGAGCTCACCAAGATGTACGGCGGCAAGGATGATGAGGTTCAGTTGCCGATGGATTTTCAGATTGCTGACGTCAACAAGCGCTCGGCACCGGAGTTTCGCCGGCTGCTGAATGAAATAGACAAGAATGCGGCAGGCGGGCAGCCGCACTATTTTTTCAGCAATCACGATCAGGTGCGCCAGTGGGATCGTTACGGAGACGGCGTGCACAACGATCAAATTGCCAAGCTGATTGCCGCGCTCCTTCTCACCACGCGGGCGACGCCGCTGATGTACTACGGCGAAGAGATCGGCATGCGGACAACGGATCCCGTTCGAAAGGAAGACGTCCAGGATCCCATCGGGAAAATCGGCTGGCCGGAGGAGAAGGGCCGCGACGGTGAACGCACACCCATGCAATGGGACGCATCGAAGAACGCCGGGTTCAGCGCGGCGCAGCGCCCTTGGCTGCCCGTGCCGCCCAGTTCAACGGAATACAATGTGAAGGCCGAATCGAAGGATCCCAACTCCATTCTGTCCTTTTACAAACGGCTGCTCGCGTTGCGCCAAAGCAAGCCCGCGCTACGGGATGGACTTTATCTGCCACTGATTGGAGAAGATCCGTACGTCCTTGCCTATTTACGCAAGAAACCAAACAACAGCGATGTGATTCTGGTGGTGCTCAACATGAGCGCGGAACCAAGGACGGTCAAGTTTGATCTCGCTGCCGAAGGAATCGGAGACAGTTCGGCGAAACCCTTGATTGCTTCCCCGGAGATGGGACACGATTCAACGCTACTTTCGCATTTTACCATCCCCGAATTCGGGGTCTTTATCGGGTCTGTTCACTGAGGTGATCGACGATTTCTTGGGATAAGCCGCTGCTACAAATCAACAATTCCTTGTTGCTCCCTTCAAAATAGTTTGTTGTGTTTCAGATTCTGCGCGTTTTCATCTGCTGGCTGATGTATTCAGCCTGACGCAGCGCCAAGGCCACAATGGTCAAGGTGGGATTTGCCGCCCCGGGCGTAGTCAAAACGCTGCCGTCGGAAATAAACAGGTTCTTGACATCGTGCGTTTGGCCCCAGGCATTTGTGACGCCGTCGCGTGGATCGGCACTCATGCGTGCGGCGCAGAGGTTATGGGTTGCGGGAGGGGTCGGGCCGAGGATGATGCGTTTCGCGCCGATGGCATCGTACAACTTACTCATTTGGCCTTGCGCGTGTATGCGCATGGCCTGGTCGTTCGAATGCTCGTCCACGTGGACATTTGCGACCGGCAGACCGTATGCGTCCTTCACATTGGAATTCAGCGTGATGCGATTGTCGGCGCGGGGCAGATCTTCGCCATTGATGAACATTCCGGCCATATTCTTGTAGCTTTCCATGATGGATGCAAAGTCCCGGCCCCATCCGTAGGACAAGCCCACCAGTGGAAAAGTCGGCAGATCGAGTGTAAGGAGTTCGAGACGATATCCGCCAACAAATCCGCGGCGGGGCTCGTTGATCACCTCGTCTTCAACAACGCCGGCCAGCGTGGCTCCGCGCCAGGAATAGACGGGCTTGTCAAAAATTCCCCAAACGAAGCCGGTAATCTGGTGACAGTAGTTCCGTCCCACCTGTCCGGTGGAATTGCCGAGACCTTGCGGAAACTTTGATGATGAAGAGAGCAACAGCAAACGAGCGGTCTCGATGGCATTGCCCGCGACGCAGACCAGGCGGGCTTTTTGTCGCTGATCTTTACCCTGACCATCCCGGTAAACGACCGCGCTGACGCGGCCGTCGGCGCCGTGCTCGATTTTCGTGGCCGTGGACTCAATTCGCAGATCGAGGTTTCCGGTGGCTTCGGCGCGCGGGATTTCTGTGTAGAGCGTGCTCCACTTCGCGCCCATCTTGCAGCCTTGCACGCAGAAGCCCTGTTGAATGCAGGCGCCGCGACCGTCGAAAGCCCGCGAATTGATGGCCATGTGGCCCGTGTGCACTTGCTTATAGCCGAGTTTTTTCGCGCCCGCATACATGACTTTGAAATTGTTCGAAGCAGGCAAACCGGGAACGCCGTTGCGGCGCGTCACGCCGAGACGACGCTCCGCGATCTCGTAATACCTCTCGAGTTCTTCGTAAGAAATCGGCCAGTCGATCAGCGAAGCGCCGGCAACATCTCCATAGGTGGTTTTCACACGTAGTTCCCAGGGCTGCAGACGCGGCGCGGATGCGGTCCAGTGAACCGTTGTGCCGCCGACGGTTTTGCAGTGCCAAACCGGCAGAGAAGGGAAGTCGCGCGCGACGCCCCAATTGCCGCTCTGCGTGCGCGCATCGAGCCAGGTCAATTGAAGGAAGGCTTCTCCTGGCACCTGTGAAAAAGTTTCAGTGGATTGGCGCTTGCCGGCTTCCAGCAAAACTACCTTGATGCCACGGCGGGTCAGTTCATGCGCCAGTGTCCCGCCTCCGGCACCTGAGCCGATAATGACCACGGCGCTCGAGTTATGGAGATCGATGTGAGCCATTTGGAAGTTCTTTACCGCCTACGAGCTGACCGGCATCGGGCCGCTATCCTGCAGAGGCACTTCTGGCAACCAGCGCAGATCGTTGAATCCGCGCAGAAGATAGCCGCCCTTGGAGAATGCTTCGCCCTCATAACCAAAATAAGCATACGCAATGGGAGTGGCGTAGAGGACCTGCACCGTCTTCAGACGCATCGCTTGAAAGAACGCGGATGATTCTATTTTTTTAAGCGCCGCGACGCGGTCGTTTTCCACGGTTGCTGCAAATCCCGGGCCGAGTGCAGCGAGGCCACCTTTGAGCATCTTGCGAGTGTTCTCATCCTTGCTTGCATCGCTGTCGATGGCCCGGATGACCATAGCGTACGCGGCGTCATCCAGCTTGTCGTGCGGCGCGATGGTGCGCGCCACGGCCATAAGTTCCGTTCCCTCGGCGCTCGTGAGGGCCGTGAGATCGACGGCCCATGCAGGCCCGCGCGCGACCAGGGCAAAGGGACTTCCGGCGACAACCAAACCCGTGAGCATACCGGTAGTCGTTTTGAGAAGTTCCCGGCGATTCATGTTTGTCAGCTCATCCATGGATTCTCTTCCTCAGGGCAGATTACCTCGGGGGCTGAAGTTGCCTGCCCGTCCTCAGCCATAGTTCGGCGGATTTGCAGATTGATCCATCCCCATGCAGGTCTGCCCGCCTTTCGCGACATTGACGCAGATCAAGCGCGGTCCCCGCGACGCGAAAGCTTGTTTAAGCGCAGGCTCGAGATCTTCGGGCCGTTCGACTTCCTTTGCGGCCATGCCGTAGCCCTCGGCGAGCTTCACCATGTTAATGCCGGGCAAATCCATGCCGGGAACATTTCGTCCGACATTCGTGAAATCGCAGAACCCTTTCAAGGCGGAGTAATCGGCATTCCGCAGCACCACAAAAATCACCTCCGCATTGTATTGAACCGCGCTCCAGAGCGTTTGGATCGAGTACTGGATGGATCCGTCACCGACGGGGCAAACCACTCTCCTCTCCGGATTCGCGAGTTGCAGCCCGACGGCCGCAGGCAGAGCGAAGCCCAGAATTCCTGTGCGCACCGAGTAAAACGAGCCCGGCTGGTCCAGGCGAAGATACCGGTCGAGATCCCCTTTTGACGACGGGCATTCTTCGCAGACAACCGCATCGCGGGGCATGACGCGGTTCAACACACTGAAAAGAAATCCGGGCGTAATGGGATATTCGGGTTTGGGTTCGAGCGGCGGAGGCTGCGGCGAAATCGAGTTTCTTTTTCTTGCCGCGGCGCGGCTGCGAATGTATTTCATCGCGGAAGCGAGGTTGCCCACGATGCTGGTTCCGGCGAGCGCAGCAGAAGCGTCGAGCGGCGAATTGGTGATCTGGAACAGCTTGGTTCCCGGCTGAATCGGATTGCCGGGCACATAAGCGTAATAAAGAAAAATGGGCGCGCCCAAAACCACAACCGTGTCATGAGCGGCAAGTTGATCGGCCAGCGGCTGCTGTGCGGGCAAGAGATTTCCACGAAAGAGGGGATGCGTTCGCGGGAAGGCCACTCTTGGCGCGATCGGTTCCTGGTAGACATCGATATTGAGATGTTCCGCAAGCGCGATGACTTCGTGCCACCCGCGGTCTTCTTCAATCTGTGAGCCGGCGACGATTGCAGGATTGCCGCTGGAATCGAGTGCGCGAACCACGGCATCGAGCGCAATGGGATCCGGCAAGACACATGGATGCACTTCGCGGGAATCCACGGACGGACATTCGTGCGTCCAGTCGTCCATGGGAATGGAAAGGAATACCGGTCCCATGGGCGGCTGCATCGCGAGATGATACCCGCGCACGATGGCCGCCGGCACGTCCTCCGCCCGGAGCGGTTCGCAGGCCCATTTCACGCAGGGCTTGACGACTTCCACGGCGCGGCTCACGAGAAACGGTTCCGCCAATACCTGGCGGCGATCCTGCTGTCCGGCGGTGACGACCAACGGAACGTGGCTGTACGCGGAATCGATGATGGCAGAAAGCCCATTACCGGCGCTGGCAATCGAGTGCAGGTTGACGAAAGCCGCTTTGCCGCGGGCCATGGCGTATCCAAGCGCCATGCCCGCTGCAGATCGTTCGTGCAGTCCGAGGACATATCTAAAATCCGCAGGCATGTCGCGCAAAAAGGGCAATTCCGTCGAGCCAGGATTGCCGAAGATCACTGTCATCTCCAGCTTGCGCAAGAGTTCATAAGTAATTTCTCTGACCGTGCTCAACACCGCGCTCCGGATTTGCAGGACTTCGAGTAATGAGACGCGGAAGTTATACCATTTTGAGTGCGGCCGCGCGGTTGAATTCTACTTTCGACCCTTGCCACGGCGTTCGGCACGAGATATTCGGAGAGACAAACGGAGAGCGTCCAGGAAGGCGCATTGTCGTGATTCAAGAGGAAGATAAAGTGAAGAGGGAAATGGAGAAACTCAGAAATTCGGAGAAGCGGCGCGTGCCGCAAGGTGACCTTCAGAGGAAGCTATGGATTGGGCGAGCGTGAGGCGCGGAGCGCGCAACAGCAGGAAGAGTTCACCGGCCCAGAGTAAAATATCCAGTAGGCGTCCGCGCTGAAGATTGGTCAGACTTTGCGACTGCAGGCTGATGTCCAGCGCCTTTCGCGAGCATTCTTCGATGAAGGCTCGCATGTAGACCAAGTCGACTGCCTCAGGGCTGAACCTGCGGCCTCGCGGATCAAGGCCTTCAAGCTTTTCATAACAACGCAGCAGGAAGTGGTTCAGGCAGAGAGCATGGTGATCCAGTGTAGTAATCGCGGCCCCGCCACAAGAACCCACCCTGCAGTTTCGTTTCCCAAGCATCGTACCCATCCTACCCAGGCCCATTGATTCAACTCTACGACCGATCTCATTCTTCTCCGGATCTTTCTTCAATGTATATAAGATGCGCTATGCCACGCAAACGGTTTCATCCTCGGAAACAAGCTCCTGCATCATAGAACACTCACCGGCGTCATTTGTTTCCGGACTATTCAGCGGCAGCATTGGCAAGTGCGCGACCATGGTTTGCACCCGCAGGCAGCGGTCGAGATAGGGCGCCAGCAGTGCGCGCACCCAGCGCACGTTCTGGCTGCAGCGTTTCGCGCGGTCATCTCCAGCCCAAAGCGTAACCACCGTGACGAGGCGCGCTTCTTGGTCGGAAATCATCACCAGGCATCCGGCGAATCCGGCTACGTCCTTCAGCGCACCAGCGATAGCGGCTGGAATCGCGGCTTCCACGCGGCGCGCTTCCTGGGGCTTGGCCACAAATTCAACGCTTAGAGCTGTAACAGGAGAAGCCCCAGATTTGCCATTCGCAGGCGGCGGCTGATTCAACGCGGCGGTTTGGGGGAATGGATAAGCGACATTTTTTGTCATACTTGGGTAACGTACCGAACTTGCCAAAGTTCCTCCAATGAACAGGCCCACCCTTGAGAGAGGGGAGGCGCATCCTCGCCCGTTCAGGGCGGGCCAGAATGCGCCCACTGGGGCACGTGGGGACCGGGGAGGGTTCCCCACGGATAAGGACTCCCGAGCGTTCCGGGGTTCCTACGAACGAGTAGTGCATCTGCCCGCGATTCCGTTTCAAAGCTATGTTGATGAATCATAAGTATTATTGCCCTCGGAGGGGGGGCGAAGCTATACTCCTCCCCCAAGAATCCGAGGCTGGCGTGGAGTTCTTCGCTTTTGATGGAGCATACGTGGAAAGGCTGCGGGCGGGGGATCCCTCGACCGAGCAGCACTTTGTCGCTTATTTTGGGCAGCTTCTGCGCATCAAGCTGCGCTCCCGGCTGCTGCCTTCCGACAAAGTAGAGGATTTGCAGCAGGAGACCTTTATTCGAGTCATTGCCAACCTGCGAAAAGATGGCGGCGTGCGGCAACCGGAGCGCTTCGGAGCTTTCGTTAACTCCATTTGTAACCACGTCTTACAGGAGCATTATCGGTCTAACACCAAATACCAGCCAATGGAGGAGGCGCACATGGATATACCGGATAAAGTGCTGGACCTGGAGGGCATGCTCGTTACCAAGCAATCCGCGGAACGGGTGCGCCGGATCCTGGATGGAATGCCAAAACGGGACCGGGACCTGCTTCGCGCTATCTTCCTGGAAGAAAGGGAGAAGGACAGCGTCTGCCGCGAATTGGGCGTCGATCGCGAATACCTGCGGGTGCTGGTCTATCGCGCCAAAGATAAGTTCAAGGCCCTCTATGAGAAAGGCCAGCTTGGGATTGCCCGGCGGGCGACTGGCTTGGGAAACCAGTGAAACGTTTTAGCTCCCCCTCGCACTACCTTACGGATGGCACAAATGGACCATAACGAGGCAATACGACTGCAAGCAGCAGTAAAGTATGTGCTCGGCGAACTCTCCCAAGTGCAGCGGGAGGAGTACGAAGAGCATTATTTCGATTGTGCCGAGTGCGCCATTGATCTGAAGGCGCTGGCTACTTTTGCCGACACGACACGCGAAGTCTTGCGGCAAGAGAAAGCGGACCAACTCGCGAAAGATCTCGTTCCGGCGCGCGGTGGCTGGCTGCGCTGGCTACAGCCTATTACGGCGGTACCCGCGTTCGCTGCTCTGTTGCTGATTGTCGCCTATCAGAATACCGTCACGATTCCCCAAGCGAGGGTAGCGGCTTCTTCCGGTGCGGCACAGCTATACGTCTCTTCTCATGCGCCCAAAATGGCCATTACGCGCGGCGGCGAAGCGACCGCAAAATACTTGGTTGGCTCGAACGAGAGCCTACCGCTCAAGTTCGACTTCACACCTTCTACATCTTTTGACGCTTACGTTTGCCAGCTTCAGGACGAAGCAGGCCGCTCCCTTCTTCAGCTTCGCGTCGCGGGATCGTTCACCAACAAGGAGCTGAATCTGATTGTTCCGGCAGGCGTCGTCAAGCCCGGCAAATACGCGCTGGTGTTCACCGGCGACCTAGGCTTAAAAGGGCAGCCCACCAAGGACGAAGTCCTGCGCCTCAGCTTTGCTATTGAATTTCTCCCGTAGATGAAAGAGTATCGGGCCTCCAATTAGCTAATCGAGGTGTCTGAATGACCCCGAATCAAGAAAGCCGCTTCTTCTTTCATGCCGAGGGCCACGCCTTCAGCGGACAGTTTCATCGTCCCGTTTGCGTTCCCATCGAAGCTCTAGCCTCGATATCCCTGCCGACCATCGGCGGCCATGCACACACACGGGTTGACAACTTCCACATCCCGCGCTTGGCGACCTTCAAATCTGCTCATACCCATGTCTCGGGAAGCCAGATCGGTGAAGACACTTATACCACGCAGATCACCACGGTCATCGAAGGCTTGCGCATTCTGGACTTCCTGACCGCAGACCGGATCGTTGCCCGTCTGACCTCCGAGCGGAAACGCAGGGACAAAGAGAGTCACATTCTGGCCCTCGGCAGTACTTTCGAGAATCTTCGGATTGGCGGCTACGAAGTGAAGGTTATTCTTCGTCATGACCTATTTCTTCAGTGCAAAACTTACGCCGATCTAGCAAAAGAGGTTGCATCCGACAAGAAATCCGGGAAAATAGCTGCTACCTCTGGCGGAGCGACAGTTTGTTCCCTAGTCGAGAAAATCGAGACAGACTTCCCTGGACTGGACAAAACGAAGCACGTCCTGGAGATCCCTCATTTTGGAGTTATCTCGCTGGCCGAAATCTTTGCAGAACCGAGCAGACGAGTCCTCACCATGCTTGGCTTGAAACTTGGTTCTCCGGACGGAGCCGACCTCGTAGCCGCCCAAGCTGCCACCAACGGACAAACCTGGCCCTGAGATTGTTCATCGTCCTGGGGCTGACGCTATCCGGATTGGGGTGTCGACCCCTACGGGACACTTCTCTGAGTGAGACCTACCGGAATACTTGGCTGAAGCTGAATCGGGGCGATTTGCAAGGTGCCGCAGCAGAGGTCGAGAACGTTCTTCGTAGGAGTCCGTCGCCACATTCGGAATGGCACTGGCGCTTCACGTCCCTCAAGGCTGAGATTTTGGTCAGGATGCGTTTGAGCGCAGAAGCGCTCGAGCTGCTGAAACCAGATCTCCCTGTTTTTTTGGCTAAGACGGACATTGCTGTGTGGCGAAAGCTAACCCAGGGGACGGCCTATTGTTACCTATCCGAATTCGACTCCTCCGGCCAGTTTCTGAGTCACGCCGAGACTCTTGCGAGAGCAGAACATCCAGAGCTGCTGGGCGAAGTGGCCCTCCGCACGGGTACGTTGGCCTATTGGCGCGGCGACTATACTGCCGCAGATTCTAAGTACCATACTGCTCTTCAGATCTCCCGAGAGCAAAAGGAACCCTTCCTCGAGGCTGCTGCGCTCGGGAGTCTGGGGCTAGTCGCAACCAAGAGAGAGCGCTATGACGAGTCCATTGAGTGGAATCAGGCGGCTCTGCGGCTGTCTCGAACCATCGGCGCGCAGAGCTCCGTCGCCCGAATACTTGGGAATTTGGGTTGGAGCTATTTCGTAATGGGAGATTACGAGAATGCTCTGGACCTGGCCCAGCAGGCAGAGGAGTCCTTCGGGAATGCAGGGTTGGTCGGAAATCAGATCAACTGGCTGATCAATATAGGAAAGGCCGATTACTATCTACGCGAGTATGCTGCCGTCGAAGAGAAGTCTCTGAAATCTCTGGCTTTAGCTCGCAAGCTGGATGACAAAGTGGCGATCGCGCAGTCCCTGAATAACCTATCCAACGTGGCGCTGGTGAAAAGACAATTTGACGCTGCGGAGAAGTATAATCTGGAGGCCCTCGAAGTTTCGCGATTCGCGAAAGATCATTCCGACGAAGTTTCCTCGAAACTGATTGCCGGTCGAATCGAATCAGCGCAGGGGGAGTATCACAAGGCAAGAGATTTCTTCGCAGAGGTTCTCCAGGACTCCGCAGCGGAGGCGTCATCGAGGTGGCAGGCAGAGGCGCGACTGGCAAGAATCTACGGAGATGAGGGCCAGTCAGCGAATGCTGAAAAAGAATATCGCAGGGCGATTGGGACCATCGAAGCTGCCCGCGCGTCCGTTAGCCGAGACGAATTTCGGCTGACGTTTCTTTCCAGCGCGATTGAGTTTTACGACGATTATGTCGATTTTCTTGTCGCCCACGGCAGGCCGGACGATGCGCTAAAGGTAGCTGAATTGAGCCGCGCGCGAACGCTGGCCGAAGGCTTGGCTTCAACAACTGAAGCTGCCTCCCTCGCTACGCGGGGCCTTCGGCCGCAGCAGATCGCCCAAAAATTGAATGCCTCGCTCCTTTTCTACTGGGTAGCGCACAACCAATCTTATCTCTGGGTGATCACATCGGCGAAAACGACCTATTTCAAGTTGCCGAAGGCCGCAGACATCGAACCTGTCGTAAAGGCATATCGCGAAGCGCTTCCAAACGTAGATGATGCCCAAGACGCTGCCGCTTCCGACGGGAAAAAGTTGTACGCGATGCTGGTCGAGCCGGCGAAGAAGTTGATACCTCCCGGGTCCCGGTTGATTCTGCTCCCGGCGGAGAGTTTGTATCGGCTGAACTTCGAGACCCTCATCGTCCCTGATCCCAAGCCCCACTTCTGGATCGAAGACGTTACCTTGACCACCGCGAACTCGCTTACGTTACTAGACACTTCAATCCGGCGCCCCGCCATAACGGGGAAGAACCTCCTTCTGGTCGGAAACGCGGTTCCCACGCCAGGCTATCCCGCGTTGCCCCAGGCGCCCGTGGAGATTCAGAAAGTGGGCCACTACTTTTCGGTCCAGAATCGTAAAGTCCTGGAAGCGAAGCAGGCCACAGCTACGGCATACCTCAGCAGCAATCCCGAACAGTTTGCCTATCTTCACTTTGTCACCCACGGGACCGCCAGCCTCACTCGTCCCCTGGAATCGGCGGTGATCTTGAGCCCCGAACGCGACTCTTACAAACTGTATGCGCGCGATATCGTCACCCACCATCTCAACGCGCAACTCGTCACCATCTCGGCTTGCAACGGTTCCGGCAAACGCACTCTCTCCGGCGAGGGCGTGGTGGGCCTCTCCTGGGCGTTCCTGCGAGCCGGCGCGCACAACGTCATTGGCGCGCTGTGGGAGGTGAGCGACGCCTCTACACCACAGTTGATGGATGCGTTTTACCGCGAATTATTTCAGGGCAAGGACACCGCCACGGCCCTGCGAGACGCCAAGCTCGGGCTGCTCCATACCTCCGACCCTGACTCCGTTTTCAAGAAGCCCAACTACTGGGCGCCCTTCCAGCTCTACGCCGGCTCGTAGTCGATGCTGGTTGACTCCCCAAAGCGAAGTTGGATTACGAGGGCAGCAGCGCCGTCATTCTTGATGAAACGATTTCGCAAGTTTGGCCACCCGCGGCGCGAATGCCCTTAGCCAAAACAAGCCCGGCGGCTATCGCGTTGCGAGCGCTACCGAGGGAGCATCGGAATCCAGTCGCAGGAAAATCGGAGTATTTACCGGCAGTTCGACGTTTGAACCCTTAGTGATGAATGCATCGCAAAGTCTCTTTGCGGCGCCAAAGTATC
>Ga0209648_10003086_pt1 | contig 13922 bp, 10 predicted proteins | sample GraSoi2013_115cm_FD_185830 | JGI IMG/M metagenome (GOLD analysis project Ga0209648, IMG submission 185830) | Grasslands soil microbial communities from the Angelo Coastal Reserve, California, USA - Sample 9_17_2013_115cm (SPAdes) (version 2) | ecosystem: Environmental > Terrestrial > Soil >...
GCCGGTCACCTCCCTGGCGCCACGGCTGGTCGCTGCGATTCTCCCTGCGTCATCCAGGAGCAGGAGTGGTTCGCTGATGGATTCCAATAATGCGTGTTGCCGGTCGGCGAGCTTCGACTCCTCTTCTTTCTGGCGTCGCAGGCGGAGAGCGGACGCCGCCAGAATCGCGCGCAACTCCAGACGGTCAAGAGTAGCGAGTGAGGCCGCGCTGCCCGGCAATCCCGTGACAAGCGTTCCGAATAGCTGCCCTTCCGACTCCAGAGGAAACGCGACGATTCGAGAGACGGATCCGTGCATCCAACCCGCCTCAGACCCGGTTCCAACCACCCTCCGCGCCTCCAGGGCCCGCCGCCACACACTCGCCAGTGGTTCGGTTTCGATCGCGCGCGCCCACGACTTATCTCCACTGTACCAATGGAACTCGATGGGAAAACTTTCGCTGGACTTTTCCCGGTCAAGCCGCAAAGCGCCAAGCGCTGCGAACACCGCGCCGACGCCTTCCTCATTCGCAGGCGTCCCGGTGCAGGATTCCACCAAGTTAGAGAGAACCGCCTCGAGGGAAGTATCGGATAACTGTTTCGAGAGAAATCGCCGGACTGCGCCGAGGTCCGCATCTCGCAAGCGAGCAATTCTTTGCTCCTCCTCAAGTCCCAAAGCGAGCGCGAGTTCTGCGGCGACCGATTCCGCGTGTTCGCGGGAAATGGCCGGCAGTTTTCCCGTGCTTCCCGCGAGGATTACCCCTTTCAATTGTTCTTTTCTGGCGACGGGAACCCACAGCGCGTAACGCAGGCCGACAAGCGGGCCGAGGATAGGATTCGAGGGAGGAGCTTCCAGGTCTTGTTCGACACTTTTTCCGCGTAGAAGCAGTTTGCCCGGGAGCGGAGGTTCAACGGAAAGATGGATCCATTCCTTGGGAGTCTCGGTGCTTCCGCCGTCCCACACAACTCCGTGAAACTCTGAAATACTCTCGTTCTGAGGGCTGGCGCTGGAATCCGTCGCAAGCCAAACACCGATGCGACCCGTGAGTCCCCCTTGCGTGAGAGCCTTCAGCGCTTCGCGCAGTAATTCCTCGCGAGAAGCGCCGTCCAGGGCCGCGCGCGCCACACCTCGCCCATTTGATTCTTTCTCCGTTTTTTTCCTCCAAATCTTCATGCGCTGGCGCAACCTTCCGGGGCTCTCGCAAAGTCCGCACAGCAGTCGCGCAGGACACGCAACCGAAGGCGGAGAGCCTGCAGTAACCGTTCTTGCATCGGCGGGCCCATCCGGAGTGTCAGTTTCGCTTGACAAATCAACGACTTAGAGGAGGGGGTGGACGGTGAGAAATTCCATGTCGAGACTTTGTAGGGGGTTCTTCCCAGAGTGGACCGTCACGGGGGAGTGGCGCGTCATTGCGTTCCCAATCCAGAAGTCCTTGTACGTAGAGCGCAGCCCGCCGCGGCAGGCGTTCCCACAATGAAACTCAACTCTGCTGCGCGCGGATCGTTTAGAGGAGCTGGGGCTGCTTCACCGGACGGGGATTGTCGCGTTCGAAAACGGTTAAGAAGAGAATCGCAATGCCAATCGCGCTCATGAAAGAATCGTGCGGGGGCTTTGTGGCCCTACTACTCGGCATGCTCCATGTGGTACTGCTTCAGCTTGCGGTACAGAGTGGTCTTCCCGATGCCGAGCATGCGCGCCGTTGAAAGCTTGTCGCCGCCCGTTTCACGCAAGGTGCGTAAAATCGCGCGCCGCTCCAGTTCCTCGAGAGGCAAGATCTCATCCTTCTCAGGCGCTCTTTCGGTGGTGGGATACTGGAGGTTGGATGGCAGGTCTCCCACATGGACGATGGGCCCAGAACCCAGCGCGACCGCCCGCTCGATGGCGTTTTCCAGCTCCCGTACATTTCCCGGCCAATCATAGGCGATCAGCCGGCGCATGGCGTCTTCGGAAATCGTGCGCACCGGGCCATTAGGGTCGGAGAACTTCTCCAGAAATGCCGTCACCAGAATGGGGATGTCGCTCTTGCGGTCCCGGAGCGGCGGCAGCTTGACCTGCACAACGTTTAGCCGGAAATACAAATCCTGCCGGAAGGTTGCCGAGCGGATGGCGGTTTCCAGATCCCGGTGGGTGGCGGCAATGATGCGTACGTTGATTGGCCGACGTTCCGTCGAACCGACGGGCTTGACTTCACGCTCTTGCAGCGCCCGCAGGAGCTTGGCTTGCAGGTCCACGGGCATATCTCCAATTTCATCGAGAAAGAGCGTGCCCCCTTGGGCAGCCTCGAGCAATCCCTGCTTGGCCTGCACGGCACCCGTGAAGGCGCCCTTGACGTACCCGAACAGCTCGGACTCGATCAGCGTGGGCACCAGCGCTGAACAGTCCACCGGCGCAAAAGGCCGGTCCCGGCGCGGCCCCGAAAAATGAATGCTGCGGGCTACCAGCTCTTTCCCCGTTCCGCTCTCCCCGAGGACCAGCACGGGATACTCGTGCTGGCTCACCTTTTCGATCATTTTGTAAACGCGCTGCATTTTCATGGAGACGCCAATCAGCCCGCCGAAACCCGGGCGCGTCCGCAACTGTTCGCGCAGCAGCCGGTTCTCCAGCTGCAGCTCTACCGCCCTTGCCACGCGTTCGAGCCGGGAACGCAACTCTTCGATGCGGAACGGTTTTGTCACATAGTCGACGGCGCCCATGCGAGTGACCTCTACTGCCGACTCGATGGTGCCGTACTGCGTCAGCACCACTACGGCGACGTCCGGATGCAGGCCGTGTACCTGTTTCAGCAATTCCACGCCGTTCGTTTGCGGGAGCTTTAAATCCGTCAATAAAATGTCTATCGCCGAATGTTCCAGGACCTCCAGCGCCTCTTCGGCGGTGGCCACGGCAAAAGCCTTCATCCCGCATTGCTCGGAGACCGTTGCACAGGTCTCGCGGATAGACTGCTCGTCATCCACGATGAGAATGTTCATCGCGACGGCCTCGCGGCGTACAGCTACTTCCTCACTCATGACAGGCATCCTGAAAGTATCCGCCTAGTGGTTTTATATGCATCTCAAGTTCCGTTTCAGGAAATCCTTCCCAACCCATTCATAAATCATACATTAGTCAAATGACTACCCGGGTGCAAGTTCCATTTTGGAACTCAAGCCCTCCCTTTTTGTTCCGATTTGGGAAAGAGCCACGCAGGTTCCGCCACTCGCACGCCCCAAAACGAAGCGGACTCCTGTCTGTTTACTTTCGTGTGCCTTTCGGTTTCTTCACGACAGGCTATGGGTTACACCCCGTCAGGTCTTCCCGCGCGATTGCCTGGCTTCTAGGGCTTGGCCTTTTTCGCCGGCCCTGGAGCGGGTGCTTTCTTCTTGGGTGTTTCACCGCTGCCCCTGCCAAGCAGCGTCAAGGCATCCTTGGCACTAAAGGGGAAGCGGCGAACGGACTGTTCGCCGGTGGTACTCAAGGTGACATCAACGCGCCGGTTGTTGGCCAAGCGCACGGTTAGCAAGTTTTTCAGAATCTTCTGTTTTTCCGCCGGGCTCAGGTCGGTTTCCGCTTCGATCAGCTTCTGCACCTCTTCGGAGGTCATGTTCTTTTCAAAGCCAAATGCCCGGGTCTCGAGATGGTCCGCGGGAACGCCCTTTTCCACGAGGTAGCTCTTGGTTCGTTCGACGCGCCGTTCGGACAGCTTGACGTTATAGTCTTTGGCCCCGCGCACGTCGGCATGGCCTTCGAGAATCAACTTGGCGTCCGGTTTGAACGTCAAATACTGTTTGTAGTCGCTCGCCAGCTGCTCCAATGTCGCTGCCTGGCTGGCCAGCAGACCGCCCATGGGCTTGGCCACGGTGGGCTGGGCCGTCGGGAAGTAAATGCTGTGCAGCGCCAGCTTGGCTTCCAGTTGCTTGACCTGCGGGGGCTCCGGGGGCCGATTCACTTCCACGTTGCCGGAAGCGTCGGCCGTGCCGCCGCGGCCATCGTTCACCGTGCACTTGACGCTGTAGCTCCCGGGCTGAAGGCCTGTGGCATCAAATTGCACATTCGAGCCGCTTCCCACGACCTGTCCGCCGTTCGTGGTGTAGCTGTAGTTCAGCGGATCGTTGTCCGGGTCGCTGCCGCTGCAAGTGACGCCGGTGCGTTCGCCCGGCAGAATGGGGCTGCGCTCCACGGAGAGTGCTGCCGTGGGCGGGTGATTGGGTTTCTCCTCCACCTTGATGTCCACTGCACACGAGGCCGAACCGCCCTTCCCGTCGTCCACTTTCACATTCACGGTGTACGAGCCAACGGCTACGCCCGCGGAATTCCAGCGCCCCTCCGGTCCCGTGCCCTCGACCGCGCCGCCCGTGGCCGAGTAGCTGTAAGTCAATGGATCGTTATCCGGGTCACTGGCGTTCACGTGCACCGCCACGCTCTCGCCCGAACCTGCATAGACTGATGCCGGAATTACGGAGCACGCAGCCACCGGCGGGTGGTTTGGCGGAGGCGGAGGATTCGGAATCCCGAAACGGAACACCAGGCCGGTGCCGGCGCGGAAGCTGTTCTGCCGGGCGCTTGCGTTAACAAAGGGACCCGAGAAAGTCGTCATCAAATAATCCAACTGCACGAAGCGCCAAGCCAGGTTCTTGGTCAGCACGAGATCGACGCCGCCACCGGCAGCCAGCGCAAACGTGTTCTGCGTGCCGCTGCCAATCACCGCCTGACCGGCATGCGCGGCACCGAACAGAAATTCCCCGAACGGCACAAAGTAATCGAACTTGCGCCAATTCAACCGGGGACCAAACAAGTAACTTTGTATGGTTCCGTTGAGCGGGCTACCTCCGACGTTGCGGTCCTTGAAGCGATACCATCCGGCCTCGGCCGCCAAGCCCAGCACCCGCGAAGCGTTATAAGTGAAGGAACCCGCCGCGCCGTGGTTGCTAAAATCCGTGAAAGGACCACTGGGCTCGAAATTTACGTAGTCGTACATGGCCGCGAGTTCGTACCGCGGAACGAGCGTGCCTGGGGCACGCGTGTCCGCAGAGGTGGCCGGTCCCGGGAAGGGGGTTGGGCGCGGCATGGCGGGCAACGCGAGCACGCCCTTTGCCCCTACCGCTTTACTGCTTCCCGTGGCCTTGCTGGAAGACGCCCTCTTCTCCGCGCCCGCTGCGGTGTTCGTCGTTTCGCCGCCCGCTCCGCTGTTCTTCTGCTGGGCGCACAACGGCAAAGCCAAGAGCGCGCTCATTGCGAGTACAGCACACCCATTGCGCATCACATTCCTCCTGAGCTTGATGATGAATCGAATTCCGTTTGGTTCACGCGCCTGCCTGGTGACCGCCCGCAGTTCCCTGCGGGCTCCGTTAAGCGCATTACAACTCTTCCCGTTGTCGCTTCTTCGTCTCCCGGCACCCACTTCTCCCACACCCATGTCCCGACCCAAGGAGAAAAACCGAGGAAAAAAGGACGCAGCGCAGTAAGGTTATTCCACAATTCGCTTTCGACGCAACTACTTCCTCGCTCTCCCGCAGCAGTTTTGCATGCTGGCTGTACATTTTCCCGCGAATTTAGTGACTTTGGTCTGCCGGGCTGACTCGCCGCTTGGCTTTCAACAGCACGTCCACGGAATCAGGCCGCGCATTCCAGAAATCGAGCCGGATGCGCCCGTCTGAAAGTTGCGTGATCGTCCCTGGGATGGCGCTGGCGGTCAAATACCATCCGGCGGGTAGAACGATGGCGTTACGAGGGCGGCCAAGGCCGCGGTCAAAAACCAGTTCGTCCGCGTCCAAACGATAGCTGGCGGCAGCGGTGTAAGTCTCTGAGATTCGCAAGCGAATCGATTGGCCTTTTTTCACCGCAGAGAATGGAATCACTACGATCTGCGTGGCTGGCTGTACTGGCTCCTCGGATTCGATTTTTGCGGCAACGAGTTCCGCGCCGGTCATCAGCCGGGTGGAAAGTTTTTCGCCGGTGTCGAGGAGGTACGCCGATGGATCGGAAACAGTGCTGCCCTCGCGAACGACGTTGAGATACTTGTCGACGCCCGGACGCGACTCCGTGTAATCGTGATACAGGCGGAACGCGTGGGTCTCTGGATGCTGCAGGAAGTAGACGATATCGCGGTCCTGACGCGCTCGTTCGGAGAGCCGTTCTCGCTCCGTTTCTCCGCGGAAGGGCGCTTCCCAACTGCGCGTTTGCGTCAGTGGATGGGGCGCGGCGGACGGCCCAGTCTGCGCGCCTGGCCTTGCGCGGAGAATCAGGGGCGCTTCACGCGTGCCGGCATTCATGAAGCTGATGGCAATGCGCCCATCCGGTTCCGACAGGACTTGCGACGGCACGTTACAGCCCACCAATTCGAATCCTTTGGGCAGGATGACGCTGTTCCGTTTGATGCCCAGCCCGCGATTGAAAACGATGGCGTCGCCATCGCGATAGTAGCTCTTCGCATCTTTGTACGTCTTGACGATGAGGATGCGGCCCTGTCCTTCCGGAGGAACGGGGCGCGCGAGTTGCACCTTGATGTAACTACCGGAGGGATCGGCAGCGGCCATCAGCGGGTCTTTGTGAGCCTCGGCGCCGCTGACGACTTCGAAACGCAGGGGCTCTCCGGTCATGGAATCGTAAACCGCTTCGTCGCTCGCGGTACTGCCCTTGCGGATCGGATTGAAGTACACCGTGGCGCCGGCGGTCGTTGCGGTTACTTCATAATAGATCTTGAAGCTGGCGGTCTCTGGCGCGAGCAATTCGTAGCGCGTGTACTCGTCAGTTTCCGTTTGCTGCGCGGCGGGAGGGGCTGGAATGGCAGCCGGCTGTTGCGCATGCAACGCTGCGCCGCTGAAAAGCAAAGTGAGAATGGCAACGGTAGCTGGCTTGGTCATCAAGTTCTCTCCACTCGTGGCAAGAAATCCGCATTCAGCCCCAGCATGATCTCCGATTCGAGAGGTGGAGTAAATGGACGGGATTCTGCAATGGGCCAAGCAGCAATCCCCGCATGACTCAGGACGCGGGGCCTCGTGTCCGATTCGCACGCAGCACGACTCGATTTTTCGCCTTCGTCCCTCCTGAGCTACACTTACCGTTCGCCATGCACGCGATCACCACGCTCGACAATCTCTGGATGGGCCGGCCGCGTTCCATCGCCGCGGGGCTCCTGGAATCGGACGGCCACCGCGCCATTGTCGATCCTGGTCCTGGCTCCACGCTTGAGACTTTGCGCCACGGGCTACAGGTCCATGGCCTCGGCCTGGGCGATCTCGACGCCATCCTTCTCACGCACATCCACCTGGACCACGCCGGCGCTACCGGCGCGCTGGTCCGCGAAAATCCTCGCCTGGCCGTGTATGTCCATAAGAATGGCGCGCCGCATGTGGTTGATCCGTCCAAACTTCTTGCCAGCGCCCAGCGCCTCTGGCCCAACGAACTGCAGCGCCTGTTCGGCGAAACTCTTCCCGTTCCGGGGGAGAATTTGCGCATCCTCGAGGGCGGTGAAACCCTCACGCTCGGCTCTCGGCGAGTCGAAGTCGTCTACACGCCGGGCCATGCCTCGCACCACGTCAGCTACTTCGATAAGACGGAAGACGTCGCCTTCGTTGGCGATACCACGGGAGTGCGCATCGAGGGGAATTCCTTTGTCATGCCCGCCACTCCACCGCCCGACATCGATCTCGGGATCTGGGATACTTCCTTCGCCGCAATCCTCGAGCGTAAACCCGCGCGGCTCTTTCTCACGCACTTCGGTTACTCCGATAATCCTTCCGAACACATTTTGCTGTTTCGCGAACGGCTGCATCGCTGGGCCGAGCTCACCGCAGAAATCCTACGCACCGCAACCAGCGATTCCGCGGCGATGGACGCCTTCATGTCCGCCACCCATGCCGAAATCTCACAGCATCTCCCCGCTGGCGAAGCCGACCACTACGCCTTCAGCGCGGGCCTGAATCTCTCATTTCTGGGCCTCGCGCGGTATCTGCGCAAGCGTGCCACTGCCGCTTCCTGAACCGCGCGGCAATTTTTTCGTGGTTAAAAACGAAATGCAGAAGATTTAGGCGGTCGTACCGGACGAGGACATTTCTTCGGGACCCGCCGCGGGCTCTGCCGCGGGTGCGGTAAGAGCTTCGAGGCGGGCGGAGAGCGCTTCGACCAGCAAATCGACGAGCTTCTTTGCGCCGGTGCCTTCAGGATCTTTGTCAGGATTGTACTGCGCCACATCGAGGCCCAGAAGATTCTTGTGTTTCACAAATTCCATGAAGGATGCGCGGACGTCATCGAAGCCCAATCCGCCGCTGCCGGGAACATTCACGGCGGGGAACTCTTCCTCCGTGATGACGTCGGTATCCAGATGGAGGACGAATTCGCGCGCGTCGGCATGCACCTGGGCCAGCGCTTCGTGCGCCGCCTTGCTGGCGCCTTTGGATTGAATGTCACCGGCGTGGATGTGCCGCATCGGCGATTTGCTGAGGAACTCCTGCTCTGGTGGGTCGAGCCGTTCCAGTCCGAAGAGGGTCACGTCCGGTTCGCGCACCAGCGGGGCTTCGCTCCAGAAGCGTACCAGCTCCGGTGCGCCCTTGCCGATGATGTGGGCCACAACCATTCCGTCAATGCGGCCGGAGGGAGTGCTGGCGGGAGTATTCAGATCGGCGTCGCGATCGAACCAGAGAAGATTTACATGCTTGTAGTAGCGCCGAGCGCCGGTTAGCAAGCCGATGACCTGGGCGCAGTCGCCGCCCAGGACCAGCACGAGCGCCCCGCTTTTTACTGCGAGCTCGGCGTGAGTCTTCAAATCGTTCAGGCCGGCAACAATTTCGGCTAGATTGCGGGCGCGGCGATGCTCGTCGTCGTCCGCGAAGAGGCGTGGAGCGCAATCGCCGAAATCCGCGACTTCATAGCCGGCGGCCAGCAACTTTTCGGAAAGCCCGGCCGCGCGCAGCGCCGCAGGAGCTTTCTCGCTGCCCGCGGAAAATGCCGCGGCGCTCGAGGGCGCGCCAATCAAGGCAATCTTCTTCGGCTGACGGACGATTTTGACCGCCAAGGTCTGGCTCCTTAGTCTGGTGTTTCTCGTCTACCGCGCTAGGGTACCGATGACCGGGTCATTTATAGCTCAGGCCGGCGGATCATCCCAGTCATACAAAACATCCCCCCTGCCGGGCACTGCAAACTCTTTAGCGGCGCGGCGCCGGCGCGATAGTCGCTAGTTCCGGAGGCAGCGTGAAACGCACGTCCTCGCGAATCAAATCCAAATCGCGCTGATCCGTGAAACCGAATTCCGCCAGCCGTTCGCTTACCTGCTCCACGAGGACTTCCGGAGCGGACGCTCCAGCGGTCAAGCCGACGCGGGAAACGCCTTCGAGCCACTTCACATCGATGTCCTTCGCCGAATCAATCAGTTGAGCTTTGACGCCGCTGCGCTGGGCCACTTCCACGAGGCGGTTGGAATTCGAGCTGTTCGGGGAACCCACCACCAGGATCAAATCGACGTCCTTCGCGACTTGCTCGACCGCTTCCTGGCGGTTCTGCGTGGCATAACAAATGTCGTCGCTCGCTGGACCCTGGATGAATGGGAACTTCTGGCGCAGCCGCGCCACGATTTCCTGCGTATCGTAAAGGCTCAAGGTCGTTTGAGTGAGAAAGGAGAGCTTGTTAGGGGCGTCAACTTCGAGAGCATCCACGGCGGCGACAGAATCCACCACGATGGTGCGGTCCGGCGCTTCTCCCGATGTGCCGACAATCTCCTGATGGTCTCGGTGGCCAATCAGAATAATGGTGCGTTTTTCGCGGGCAAACTTCAGGGCCTCGAGGTGGACTTTAGTCACTAGCGGGCAGGTAGCGTCAATCACTTTCAGCGCACGCGACTTGGCTTCATCGCGGACCGTTGGTGGAACGCCGTGGGCGCTGAAAACCAGCACGGCGCCGTGCGGCACTTCCTCGATGGCTTCGACAAAAATCGCGCCGCGGCGGCGCAACTGCTCCACAACGTACGTGTTATGAACGATCTCGTGGTGCACATAGACGGGTGCGCCATAGGCTTCCAGCGCCAGCTCGACGATATCAACCGCGCGCACTACGCCCGCGCAGAATCCCCGCGGCCTTACCCTCAGCAATACCTTTCCATTCGTCGCAGTCAGCATTGTCATCCTGATGAGTCAATTTCAGTAGACTCTATCATACCTCACGCCGCGCCCCACCCGCATCCCGTTTCCTTGAGATTCCAATCCTTAAAGTTTTGAGTTGAGCATTTCACTGCATTTCAGGAGTGGAATGGAGCAAAGAGACCACAGCAGGCATCAATCAGTCCCTGTTTCTTGTAAATCTGCGGCAGGCTTCCATGTAAATGGCGAAGAGGGACCGAAAGTAGGTAGGGAGGACGCCCGGCATCGGGTAAACCTAGGAGAAAGCATGAAAATAATTCCTAGCAACCGGCGCACGGTTCTGACAATTGGACCGCAAAACCAGAATTTTGAGTCACTTAGTGGGTTTTGGTTTTGGCACTCCAAGAGCATACTGTACCTCTGCCAAGCCACCTTATCCCTTCTCGTCCCCAGGAGCGGAGGATAAAGTCCTCCGCACGCAGGGATTGGAGATCGCAAGCAAGTCCAATCCTTTAAGAACTTTCTATCACGCGCGAGGAGTGGTGTCTCTGACCCTCCCCAACGTGCCGAGGAATGACGAGGGACCGATGAACTCAGCCATCTTGCTTCTTGTGGACGCCGTTGCGGAAAGCCGCGATTCTTGGAAATCATTCCTACAGAATCAGAACTACGACGTATTTACGGCAGAAGATGGAGAGTCGGCTCTGCGGGAGTGTGTTCAGCTCCAGCCTGATCTGATCCTCCTGCATGACGGCCTGCCGGACGTCGGCTGCTTCGACCTCTGTAGCCGGATGAAGGGAAACCCGCTCAATCATCAGATCCCTATCGTGTTGATCAAGCCTTCCCCGGATCCCGAGGATGCCGCCCGAGGACGCGAAGCAGGTGCTGCAGACTTTTGGGGAACTTGCAACTCGCTCGGCGAAGCGCTCAGCCGCGTACAGTCGCTCCTGCGGCTAAAGAAGTACATCGATGAGCAGGCGAAGTCCGTAGTGCTTTCGCTGGCGCGCAGCATCGAAGCGAAAAGCCCGCTAATGAACGGGCATTCCGACCGGATCGTTGATTACGCAGGGCAACTCGGCAGGAGCCTGGATCTGCCGGAAGAAGATTTGCAGGATTTACGAATCGCGTGCTTGCTTCACGACGTCGGGAAGGTAGCGGTACCAGATGAGATTCTTCTCAAGCCCGGGCCGTTGACTGTGGAGGAAATGCAGGTCGTCAGGCAGCATCCTGCCGTTGGGGAGAGCATCTGTGCGCCGCTGAAGTCGCTGCGCCGCATCCTGCCGGCGATTCGGCATCACCATGAGCGAATGGACGGAAGTGGGTATCCAGACGGCCTCAGTGGAGATCAGATCCCGTTGCTGGCGCGGATTCTCCAAATTGCGGACATCTATGATGCGCTTGTCACGGATCGCCCATACCGGGACGCGCTTACTTCAGAGGACGCCTTGGAAACTCTCCGCACAGAGGCGGGCTACGGCTGGCTCGATACTTCCCTGGTGTGGAAGTTTTCGCGGATTTGCCGAGAAGGCGAATACTTTCCAGCGAGGGGAAGGACGATGCTAGCCTCCTACTACGCGTAACGGCACATCGTTCGTGCATTTCTTCCGTTTTCAATCCATATCCAAATTGGCGCTCGCTGAGCTTGCGCGGTGAGCCGTAAAATACTCCCATCATGGCTACGGAGATGGCCGTCTCACCGGTTCTGCTGGAAGGCGCGCACGTGCGGCTGGAGCCGCTGGTGAAGGAGCACCTCGCGGGGCTGGCCGCAGTTGGTTTGGACGAGGAATTGTGGCGCTGGATTCCCACACCCGTTCGAACGCAGGAGGAAATGGCTGCCTACATTGAGGCTGCGCTCAACGAGCAAGAGCGGGGCCTGGCCCTGCCGTTTGCGATCGTCGAGAAAGCCACGGGTCGCGCCATCGGAAGCACGCGTTACGCAAATATCGACCGCATGCATCATCGCGTGGAGATTGGCTGGACATGGGTCGCTCGCGACTGGCAGCGCACGCCCATGAATACGGAGGCGAAGTACCTCTTGCTGAGGCACGCATTCGAAACCCTGGGCTGCATGCGCGTGGAGCTAAAAACGGATTCACTGAACGAACGCTCGCGCGCGGCGATCTTGCGCATTGGGGCGCGGGAAGAGGGTATCTTCCGGAACCACATGATTACGGCGAGCGGACGCGTCCGGCATACCGTTTATTTCAGCATTATCGATTCCGAGTGGCCGGCCGTGAAAGCTCGCCTCGAAGCAAAGCTGAGATCCTCCAAAAACTAGAGCCACCAGTGCCGTCGTGAGGCCCTACCTCTTGCGCAACGACCCCCGTTTAGGTAGCGTCCCGACACGTTCCACTAGGGTAAGATTCATCTGAGAATCCAGATGATTCCTTGGCTGGCTTCTCGATAGTCCCGCGAGTTCGCGGACTTAATCCTGGGAGATGAACTTGGCCAGTCAGTCCAATCCGACGAACCGCCGGCGAAGCGAACGCGTGATGCTCCAGATGAAAGTCACGGTGATCGCCGAAGACGTCCAGCACAAACCGCGCCAGGAAGAAGCGATGACGCTGGTGGTGAACGCCCACGGCGGCCTGCTGAAACTGAAATTGGACGTGCACGTCGGCCAGCCCATGCGTCTGGTGAACCCGAAGAACAAAGTGGAGCAAAACTGCCGGGTGATCCGCGTGGACGATACTTCGTCTGAATTTTTCTCAGTGGCCTTCGAGTTTGACGAACCGAACCCCAAGTTCTGGCCGGTAGTTTTTCCACCCTTGGATTGGGCCGCTCCCCCCGCGTGATACTCCGCCGGGCAAATTGATGCCACCCAGAATCGCTTTCTTCCTTGTTTTACCCGTTGTAATACGTCCCTCCAGCCGCAACTTTTCCAGACCCTCAGTGTTCTACAGAAATGGAAAGGTATTCGCTTTGGAGGACGCTCTGATGAAGCACCGGATTTACAGCGTTGGATGGTCGCCGCTACTGGCGGCTTCCGTTTTGATTTGCGGGCTGCTATTCGCCGGTTGCGACGACCGCATCACGGTGACTCGCGATCCGGACATCCCCATGGTGAAGGGGAGCACCTGGGCCTGGAAGCCCGTCGCGCCACCCAAAGACGCGGACCGTCGTCCGGTCGTCTCGCGAGACGTAATCGCACGAGGTGAAACCGTCGCGCGCGACCCCGGCGCCAACAACGAAATCGTTCGTCAGCGCATCCGCATCGCGATCGAGCAGACGCTGTCGTCCAAAGGATTGCGGCAAGTCAGCGACCCCCAAGCTGCGGATTTCCTGGTGGATTATCACGTCGCCGTGCGGCGCCATGAGGTCACGGTGGGACGCGTCTACCCGGGCGGATACCCGGGCCTCGTTTGCGGCCCTTTTGGATGCTGGGAATCGTGGGGCTGGGGACCGGCGGGAGTCAGCTATGAAAATATTCGCTTCCGCGAAGGCACCGTGGTTTTCGACCTCGTGAAGCAATCGAACAACCGGCTGGCGTATCGCGCGGTCGGCCAGAAGCCCGTGCACCGCGATACGTTCAACCAGGGCGAAATAAACGAATTCGTGCATCACATGCTCGAGAAGCTGAAGACCAACGGGTAAATTTGATCCTCATTCGCTGCGTTATCGCGGTTTGAACGCCTGACCAGCTCCGTTGCTCCTCTTGATCGCGCCAGCGCTACAAATCAGTCCTATTTACGTCCGCGCGCTTCCTCTCTATCCTCTTACCGCATGCCTAATCCACAACAAGTTGTTCTCATCACCGGCGCGAGCAGCGGCTTTGGCCGGCTTATCGCGGAAACACTGGCGCGCAAGAAATTCCAGGTCTTCGCCACGATGCGCAACGTGAACGGCGGAAACGCGGCAGCGGCGCGCGAGTTCCATGAACTTGCCAAGCGCGAATCC
>Ga0209648_10003091_pt1 | contig 13914 bp, 13 predicted proteins | sample GraSoi2013_115cm_FD_185830 | JGI IMG/M metagenome (GOLD analysis project Ga0209648, IMG submission 185830) | Grasslands soil microbial communities from the Angelo Coastal Reserve, California, USA - Sample 9_17_2013_115cm (SPAdes) (version 2) | ecosystem: Environmental > Terrestrial > Soil >...
GTTCGATCGCGCCATAAAGCTCTTCCTCAGCCACTTGCAGCCGGAACCGGTCGCCCGTGCGCGTCGCCTTCGACAGCAGCGGCGCACTGTTCGCTCCCGGCAGCTCAAATAGAATCTCCATCCCCTGCGTCTTCATCTCCACAATCTGTCCGGGCGCGCCCGCGCCGCGGAGCCTTCCGCCGACAATCACGCCTACCCGGTCGCACAACATTTCCGCGTCGGAAAGGATGTGCGTGGAAAACATTACCGTCTTGCCCTCGCGCTTCAATTCCAGAATGATGTCGCGCACTTCGCGCCGGCCTACCGGGTCTAGTCCCGACATCGGCTCATCCAGAATCACCACCTTCGGATCGTGCAGAATCGCCTGCGCCAGCCCGACCCGCTGCAGCATCCCCTTCGAGTACTTACGAAGCTGAATCTTCCGCGCGGTTTCCAGCCCCACCTTCTTCAACATCCGCTGCACGCGCTCCTTCCGGTCCGCCGCAGTCAAGTCGTGAAATCGGGCGAAATAGTCGAGCAATTCCGCCGCGGTCAGGTAGTCGTAAAAGTACGGCTGCTCCGGCAGGTAACCGACGTCCCGGTGCATTTCCACATCGCTGATCGCTTTGCCCAGGATTCGCGCGCTTCCCGCGGTCGGAAAAATCAGGCCCATCAGGAGTTTGATGGTCGTGGACTTACCGGCCCCGTTCGGTCCGATAAAACCGAACACTTCGCCCGTCTCCACCTGCATGTTGAGCCCTTCGAGCGATGTCTTCTTCTTCAGGTGCAGAAACCCGAAGGGATATTCTTTCGTCAGATTCTCAATTTCGATTGCTAAATCGGGCATACGTTTATTCTTGGCGAGCAAAGCCGGACCGTCAATCGGATAGCCGTCGTGTTGTGCGCGGAGCGAAAATAGACGAAAGAAAACGGCTTAGATCACGCAGTTCAAAATCAGGAGTCACCGCGCATGGATCCGATCTTCACCAGCTCCGGTTGCGGCCCGGATTGTGGCATCGGCGGTGTCATCGGCATGGGCTTCAAGTGCTGCGGCGCGCGCCAATTGTCCAGCAGGCCCACCTGCTGCACGCAAGAAACCGTGCACATTGGCGCGCAAAATTTAGTCGTAAAAAACTCGCGCCGCCGCATCTCCGGCGTGTACTGCTCGAGCGGAATCCCCGGATAACCCCTCTGCTGCGAGCACCAGTGCACCAGGCCGTCCTCGCAAACGTACAGATACCGAGAGCCCGACCGGCAGCGCCAGTTATTCTCCCGCCCGCGCGCCACGTTATGTTGAAATTGGTTGAACCGCGAGAACGACCGCTTGCTCAGCGTCATGACCTCTTCGAAGATCTCGATCTCTCGCGGCCCCAGCGGTTTCAACTGCCCGTCGTGGTCGTGAATGATCCCGACCGTGCTCGTCAGCCCCAGGTCCACCGCGCGGTGCGCGATGCGCAGCGCGTCCTCCGGATCCTTCACGCCGCTTCCCAGCACGGAATTGATGTTCACCTGGAAATACGCGTACCTCCCCAGCAGCTCGAGTTTCTGATCCAGCGTCTTCAGGCTTTTCTTGGAAACCTCATCCGGCATCGTGTTGTCGATGCTGATTTGCAGGTGCTCCAGCCCCGCGCGGTTCAGTTGCTCGATGCGCTCTTTCGTTAGCAGAAATCCGTTCGTGATCATTCCCGCGATCATGCCGCGCCGTCGGATGTGCCGGATAATCTCGTCCAGCTCCGGGTGCAGTAGTGGTTCGCCTCCGCTGATGGTGATGATGGAAGTCCCCATGCCCGCCAGGATATCCAGGCGTTTCTTCATTTCCTCCACGGCCACCGGCTGTGAAAAATCGTCGAATTCGTTGCAATACGTGCACGCCAGGTTGCATCGCCGCGTGGGGATGATGTGCACCAGGAAAGGATGCTTCGTCGAAATCAGCGCCTTCGCAATCGCGCGCAATTCGCGCACGCGCGTGTGGAAGAAGCGCTCCGCGCGCCAGAACCACACCCTCAGCGAGGCCTTCGATTTCCCGAATCCCTGTCTCATGAATCTTTGGCTTTCCCCAGCCCTTTATTATACACAACGCCTAGTTTCCTACTCCCTCTTGCGCCTCAGGCGATACTAGTAGGCCATTGCCTGCGCGATTGCTCGGGTGTATGTTGGTCTCCCGGCTAACTGTTTTTTTTCTAGCGAAATATGCGTGCCACGCGGAACCCGGCCCGTCTGCTGGCCTGCCCTGCTTGGAATACATTGCCGCCTGACTGGGGAGACCATTACCATGAAAGCTCTCGCCGCATTTTGGATGCGTCTGCTGGCGTTCACTCTGCTCGCTCTGATTGCCGCAACCGTACTCTTTGAGAAGCAGTCTCCGCCCAAAACTAGTATCGGCGGCGATGGCCTTCCATCCGCCGGTACTTTAGGTCCTGTTTATGCTTCACCAACCCAGGTCAAGCTTGTGGACCTCATTCCCGCAAGTCTCAGCGGCGAAGCCAATCAAGACAGCGAACCTTTCCTCGCTATCCAAACCGCCAACCCGCAGGTCATGGTCGCCTCGGCATTCACCCCCAATCCCGTTTCGAGCACGGGCAATGCCCCCGTCTATGTTTCCCAGGACGGTGGCAGCAGTTGGGTCCTGAACGCCATCACTCCGGTTCCGCGGATGACTTGCGACATTACCCACGCCATGCCCACTGGCGAGAACCATCCGCGCGGCGATCTCCACGCCGGCACGCTGGCTTGCGCCGCATCCATCACCCTTGACGAGTCGGAATCAAACGACGTTTCTTCCAGCGCCGTCATGAACGTGCAGTCCACACGCAGCAATGTGGACCAGCCCTTCGTCCGCGCACTCGGCATTTCCAATGCCGACCACATCTATGTCGGTGTCAACGATTTCAATCAGCCCAATGGCCGCACCGCAACCGTGGACGTCTCCGTGGATGGCGGCGCCACCTACAAATCTTTTTCCATCGAAGCGCGCAACAACGCGGGACAGGATGGACCTTCCGTTCGCCCGGCCGTCGCCGCCGACAATACCGTCTACGCGGCCTTTTTCGGCTGGCGTAAATTTAACGGCAAAACCGCCACCAGCGACGTCGTGGTCGTCCGCGACGATGCCGGAGGCACTGGCCCCAATCCTTTCCAGGCGCTCAGAGACCCGTCCGATAAACTTCCGGGCCGCCTCGTCGTCAAGCGCGTCTCCATCCCTTGGTCCAATGCGCCCACGCTGGGTCAGGAACGCATCGGTTCCACGCTTTCCATCGCCGTCGATCCCAATAACAGTTCCACGGTCTACGTGGGCTGGGCGGATCGCGGGCGCAAAGGCGACATTTATACCCTCCACGTGCGCCGCTCGACCGACCGCGGTCTGACTTGGTCGAAGGCGGACCTGCCCCATACGACCATCAGCAACGCCACGAACATTGCTCTTGCAGTGGCCAACAATGGCGTCGTCGGTTTTCTCTACCAGCAACTTTCTGGCGGCCGTTGGGTTACACATATTGTGCAATCGCACGATGGCTTCGCAACTGTTCAGGACGTCATTCTCGCGAATGTCCCGGCCAATACTCCCGTACAGCAGTTCTTGCCTTATCTGGGGGACTACGATTATTTGCTTTCTGTTGGGAATGAGTTCCGCGGCGTTTTTTGCGCTAACAACTCACCGGACCTTGCCGATTTCCCTCAAGGCGTAACCTACCAGCGCGCCGCCGATTTCAACACAAAGACCCTCACGGATGGCTCAGGCAACCCGGTGCCTGTTTCCATCGATCCATTCTATTTTAGCGTTCCGGTGATTCCCTGAAGCGCGTTCCCGCCATGACGCGGAAGAAGGAGGCGCACATGAATTTTTCGTCAAGCTTCTTTGCCGGCATCCTTTGGACTGCCTTGCTTGCGCCCGCGGTCGTCGGGTTCCCGCAAGAGCAGAACAGCCAGGCTGCTCTTGCCAAACAATCGAGCATCGTCTTTTCGGGCACGGTTAGCCAGCTCGGCGCAGTTTCGTTTGCCGGCGTCCCGCAATCGACGCAAACGATAGTCGTTCGCGTGGACTCCGTCTTGAAAAAGCCCCCGGCCGTTTCGCTGAAAAAGGGCGACAACGTCACCGTCGAGCTGAAAGACCCATCCGCTTTCCAGCAAGGCACGCAAGCAACGTTCTACACGGAAGGCTGGATCTTTGGTTCCGGTGTGGCCGTCAAAGAACTGGGCCACGACTTCAACCCGGGCGGCGCGTCTGCCCCGGGAGCCGGTAGGGGCGAGACCGCGCCCGGCTACACTCAAGAGCAAATCAGCGATCAAGAGCTGCGAGACCGGCTGAACTCGGCGGACTTCGTCGTCATCGGGCGCGTCACGGACGTTCATCGGTGGACTGTGCCCAAGTCGGCCACTCCTCATCGCGTCTCCGAACACGATCCGGACTGGCATGAAGCCGTCGTCCAGGTCCAGTCCGTCCTCAAGGGCGCGCAAGTCAAAGGGAACAAGGTCGTTGTCCGGTTTCCAGGACGCAACGATGTGGCCTGGGTACACTCACCCAAGTTCGAGAAGAATCAGCAGGGCATCTTCTGCCTGAATAGAGATCAGACTTCCGGTGTACCCACCGAGAAGGTAGGAGGCCGCCAGGTGAGCGTATACACTTGTCTGGGACATGGCGATTCGCTTCCCCTGTCGGACGCCCCCCGCGTACGCTCTCTTCTCAAGAAGTAAGCAGGAGGCTGCCGCGTCCTATATCCCTGGGCGGGGATGCGCGCCCTGCCATTTTGCCGCTGCCAGCTTGAGCAGGCTTTGCCATATCCTCCAGTAAACAAACCACTTACAAGTAATTACTTGACAAACAGTACCGATATGCTATAATAGCTTTGTTGTATTCGGCACGATTCCTCAGTGCCCTGCGAACCATGCCCGCCCGCCACGCTGTCCCTCTAACTCCTTCAAAATCAGTCCGTCCACTTCCGCGACCTCCTTATAAACAATTCGCGCCTGTAAGTCCTTTGTTTTCAGCACTGGCAAAGAGTGTGCAACCTTCTCATTTCAAAGGCTTTAGCTTTCCTTTATTTTCATACACTTACAGACTCTTTTGCACTTGCCAAAAACTCAACCCCTTTCTTTTCATGCAATTCCGGACTCTTTGCCAAAAACACCCGGGTGGGGGTGGGGCGGTTCGGCTCTTGAAGGATCGGACTCCTTATCTCTCTTCACTGTCTCGGTCACGACTAGGCCGAGAGGTGTGTTTTCCTCCAGTCACCAGTCACGAGTCACCGGCCTGCCCCGAGCGGGAGCGAGGGGGCACTTGCTGCTAGAATCATGGCAGCAGCCTCACAAGGAGCTTCCCATGTCTGAAGCTACCAAATCCGCCATGAAGACGCCGACCCGCACCGAATCCGACTCCATGGGCAAGATCGAAGTCCCTGCCGACCGCTATTACGGCGCGCAGACCGCCCGCTCGCTCATCCACTTCGCCATCGGCAAGGACACCATGCCGCCCGAGCTCATTCGCGCCTTCGGCATCCTCAAGAAAGCCGCCGCGCTCGTCAATCAGGATCTCGGCAAGCTCCCCGCCGAAAAAGCCAAGCTCATCGTCCAGGCCGCCGATGAAGTCATCGCCGGAAAACTCAACGACCACTTCCCTCTGCGTGTCTGGCAAACCGGCAGCGGCACGCAAACGAACATGAACGTCAACGAGGTCATCTCCAATCGCGCCATCGAAATTGCCGGCGGCGTCATGGGCAGCAAGAAGCCTATTCACCCCAACGACGACGTCAACATGTCGCAGTCCTCCAACGACACGTTCCCCTCCGCCATGCACATCGCTGCCGCCACGGAAACCGCGCGCCGCTTGCTCCCCGCCGTGAAAAATCTTCGCGATGCCCTCGACGCCAAAGCCAAGGAATACGCCGGCATCGTCAAAATCGGCCGCACGCATTTGCAGGACGCCACGCCGCTCACGCTCGGCCAGGAATTTTCCGGCTATGTAAGTCTCCTCGACCGCGACGGCGGCCGCGTCGCCGTCGCTCTCGATGGTCTCTACGATCTCGCCATCGGCGGCACCGCCGTCGGCACCGGCCTCAACGCTCATCCCGAATTTGCCGAGCGCGCTGCCCGCAAAATCGCCGAGCTCACCGGCTTGCCCTTCCGCTCGCATCCCAACAAATTCGCCGCGCTTTCCGCGCACGATGAAATCGTTTTCGCTTCCGGCGCTCTGAAAACCCTCGCCGCCTCGCTCATGAAAATCGCCAACGACATTCGCTGGCTCGCCTCCGGCCCGCGCTGCGGTCTAGGCGAGCTCACTCTTCCGGAAAACGAGCCCGGTTCCTCCATCATGCCCGGCAAAGTGAATCCCACGCAGGCGGAAGCGCTCACCATGGTCTCCGTGCAAGTCATGGGCAATGACGCCGCCATCGGCTTCGCCGGCTCCCAGGGCAATTTCGAGCTCAACGTCTTCAAGCCCGTGATGATTTTCAATTATCTGCACTCAGTGGAACTGCTCGCCGACTCTTGCAACAGCTTCGTCGAACATTGCGTCCGCGGCATCGCAGTCAACCGCGAGCAGATTGATCATTACCTCCACAATTCCCTGATGCTCGTCACCGCCCTCGCGCCCAAAATCGGCTACGACAACGCCGCCAAAGTCGCCAAGATCGCGCACCAAGAAGGCATGAGCCTCCGCGAAGCCGCCATCAAGCTCGGCTTCGTCACCGCCAAAGAATTCGACGCCCTCGTCCGCCCCGAGGACATGACCCACCCATGAGAACCTGTGTTCATTTCTCTCACAGGCGGCCGAGAAACACATTGGGACATGCCCTCTTAGATGATCCAGAGGAGTTGAAGTCATGAAGCTCAGTTTGTCAGTGATGTCTCTGCTGCTTCTCCTAGTAAGTTTTCCTCAAGGGGAGAGACAGGCGATTGTTTATGTCAAGCACCTGGAGCCACCACTTCATTACCCTGCCCTTGGACGACAAGCGCAGATCCAAGGAACAGTAATCGTGAAGCTAACGATTGCAGCGGACGGAACAGTACTAGCTGCTGAGTCCGCGAATGCCCACCCTCTCTTGAGGGACGAAACAGAGAAGCTCGTAAAGAAGTGGACGTTTGGGTGTGCATATTGCACGCCGAATGTTTCTTATGAGAACGCGACGAGATTCATCTATCGCCTCGAAGGTGAAGGAATCTCTTACGATAACACGAGCGTAGTGATGGAACTACCGGACCAAGTCACAATAACGGCGAGCCCTCGCGAGTGTGACCATTGCCCGCCAAAGAAAAAAGGCAACAAATAGGGAGGCTGTTTGAGCAATCGAGAATTTCTTGCAATGCTAGCAACTATTCTCTGGGTCCTGTCGGCCGCTGTGCCGCCCGCGAATGCGCAGGCGACGTACACGCTGAAGCCGACACCGAAGACGGTCGCGTGGGGCTATTACGACGCGAAGACGCCGCCGGTGCTGCGCGTCAAGTCGGGCGACACGGTGGAAATTCAGACGCTGATCACTTCCAGCCCGGAACGCTTGGAAAAAGCTGGCGTTCCACGGGAGCAGGTCGAGCAATCGCTGCGCGACATCTACGACCAAGTGAAGGATAAAGGGCCGGGTGGGCACATCCTCACGGGACCCATCTACGTCGAAGGCGCGGAAGTCGGCGACGTGCTGGAAGTAAAAATTCTCGGAGCCAAACTCGCGATTCCGTATGCCTACAACGGCTTTGGCCCCGGCCGCGGATTTCTTCCCGAGGATTATCCGTATCCGAAAATGAAAATTATTGCGCTCGACGAAAAGCGCCTGATCGCGCGCTTTGCTCCCGGCATCGAGATTCCGTTGCATCCCTTTTTCGGCAGCATGGGCGTCGCGCCGCCGGAAACTTCCGGGCGGCTGAGCAGCGCCCCGCCGTGGATTCAAGCGGGCAATCTGGACAACAAAGATTTGGTCGCCGGAACGACGCTCTATATTCCCGTGCACGCGCCCGGCGCGCTCTTCCTCGCCGGCGACGGCCACGCCGGCCAGGGCGACGGTGAAGTGGACATCACCGCGCTCGAAACCTCGCTCATCGGCACGTTTCAATTCGTCGTGCGCAAGGACATGCACCTCCGCTGGCCCCGCGCCGAAACGCCCACTCATTTCATCACCATGGGCCTCCACGAAGATTTGAACGAAGCCACGAAACTCGCCGTCCGCGAAATGCTCGACTTTCTGATGAACGAAAAGCATCTTTCCCGCGACGATGCCTACATGCTCGCGAGCGTCGCCGCCGACCTGCACATCACCGAACTGGTCGACGGCAACAAAGGCGTGCACATGATGCTCCCCAAATCCATCTTTGTTGCTCCTTCTGCAAAATGAGAAAGCCACTCATCCTTCTGGGGCTCTTTCTGGGGGCAGCTTCCTATCCCTCATCACAATGCCTCCGTGTTCTCAGCGCTCCGATCTCTGTGCCCTCTGCGTTAAGTATTTCTCTTCTTTCTTCCTCCCAAACCGAAAAGCCCGAATGGTGCCGCCCTCTTCCCCGCCCGGAATATAAATCGCTCCAGGGCATTCCCATCAACGATCCGTGGTTCGAAGTCTATAAAGTTGCGCCCGGCGTTTTCGCCATTTACGAACCGCATCAGGCGGAAGAAACCATTTCTTATCTCATTGTCGGCACCAAGCAGGCGCTTCTCTTCGACACCGGCATGGGCATCGGCAACATCCGCAAAGTTGCTTCCCAGTTGACGGCGCGTTTCGTCGTCGTGCTCAACTCACACACTCACAACGATCATGTCGGCGGCAACTGGCAATTCAATTTTGTCTACGGCATGGACACAGCCTTCACGCGCGCCAGCGCGAAAGGTTCGCGCGAGGATGCCCAGGCGGAAATTGCGCCGGATCAGCTCTGCGGCGATTTGCCAAAAGCTTTTAATCCAAAAACGTACGCCACGAAGCCCTGGAAAATTTCGCGCTTTATTCACGAAGGCTTCAAGATCAACCTGGGCGGACGCACCCTGGAAGTTCTCTCCACGCCGGGCCACACGCCGGACGCCATCTCGCTGCTCGATCGCGCCAACGGTCTTCTTTTCACGGGCGACACGTATTATCCCGCCCCGATCTGGCTCTATCGCCCGGAGACCAATCTCGACGCCTACGTCAATTCGGTAAAGCGCCTGGCGGCGCTCGCCCCGCAATTGAAATTGGTTCTCGGAGCGCACAATATTCCCATCGCGCAACCTGACGTGCTTCCCAGGCTCGCCGACGCGATCCAAGCGGTTCGCGCCGGCCAAGGCACGGTCAAGCCCGATGGAGACGGCAAAGCGCTTCACACATTTGGCGGTTTCTCTTTTCTTCTCGCCGCTGCGCGCAAGGAGTAAAATATTTTTCGCAAGGTCAAACTCATGCGTTCCAGGGGCCACAGAATCGCCGGCGTCGTGCTTCTGATTTTTCTTGCTTGCCCGTCCGGCGCATCTCCCGCTCAGACCAAGCGTGCTAAGAGCGTTTGGAACTATGACGGCGGCGTCTTTCTTAAAACCGACGGCTCGCTTCCGAACGGCGTCTGCTTTCGCGTCTCGGGGCGCCTGGATTCTCCGGAATTCTTCGACGATCTGAAGCGCGTTGACAGCGACCAGGGCGCGGTCTTCCGCCGCCGCTCGGAAGCCGTCACGCATTTCCCCGATGAGCTTCTTCTCTCCTTCGTCATCCACGATCAGCAGTGCGCATCCGGACTCAAGCAAATCGGAACGCGGATTTATCTGACCCGCGAAATGATGAGTTCGCTGAAGCTCTCGCTCTATTGGAAGCACGGCGTGGATTTGCGCGCGATTGGAAACGTCGCCGAAAAAAGTTTTTCCGTCGAACCCGTCGTTCCTTACGATACAAGTCTTTCTTCCGAACTGCCCAAGCGCTTCGAGTGGGCCTATCAGCTGGCCATTTCAGGCAAGGGAGTGCCTCTCACGGACAGTCTTGTCCTGGTCTTTCGCGCGCCCGATGGCCGCATCGCCGCGCGCGTTGCCGCACGGCTCTAGAGTTTCTGGCGGACCGCTCAGGACAGAGATTCGCGCGGCTATCCCATGGAGCTGATTTTTTGGGGTTCGATCTTGTAGGTGACGCGGACCTCGCCAGCCTGGCGATAGGGATATACGGGCTTGCCGAGATATTTCTGCGAGAGTTTGTTGATGTGATCGTCCGCGCTTTTTTCGGTGATTTCCACGACGCGGCCGCGGATTTCCAAATAGCGATAAGGATTCGCGGGGTCCTGCAGTGAAATGGAAACGCGGGGATCGCGCCGGACATTTTTGTCTTTCACGCGGCCCTTCGCGGAATTGAAGCGCACATGTTTCCCGTCGTAATCCACCCAAACCGGCGTCACTTGCGGGCTTCCGTCCTTCATGAGCGTGCCAAGATTTCCAAAAGCCTGCTTTTCGAACAGATCCAAATATTTTTCCGGGATCACTTCGCTCATCGCAGTCCTCCCCGCAAAATCATGCGAAAATCATTTGCGCAACGCGCCACTTCGCGATCCCTACGCGATTCTTACGCTTCATCGAGCTTCCGCGGGTCATCGTTCCGCCGCAAACCTTGCCCGCGCTTCCAGGTTTGTGCGGAACTTTGCCTCTACGCCGCTGTCGCGAAGCCACCGTCCCGTTTCCGTGCCATGCAAGTCGTGCGCGAGCAGGGCGCGCAAATCGGCTTCGTCGTCAACATCCATCTCCAGGCGTGAATTTCGTCGCACGATGATTCGCGCCCCGGCGCGCCCGGCTTCGGCCACGTGCTTGGCAAAACTTCCATTTCCAAAATGCGAGGGAAACAAAGTGGGCGGCGTCCGCAACATCGCATTGGTGCCTGTTCCGTCCCGCGACGGCACGATCACCAAGGCGGGCGATGCACATTCCACATTCAACAGCTCATCGATGTCTCCGGGTTGGACGAGCGGCAGATCCAGCGGCGCGCGCAGTAAACTTCGGACGCCTCTTTTCTCGCAGATTCGCGATGCGGCATCCACGGAATCGCTTTCGGAAATCTGCCGCTCCTCGCGCAATACCTCCCATCCATTTTTTCCCGCCAAATTCATGACTGGCCCGTAATTCGTCACCACAAAAATCTTTTCCGCCGCGCGCACGCCCTGGACCGCCCGAATCGTGTCCGCCAGCATCGCTTCCGCCAGCCCAAACCGTTCCTCCGGCGTCAGCACGCTCATCAGCCTTTTCTTCGCATTCTTCAAGTCCTTGACCGGCAGGAGAAGTGCACGCATGAGAATGACTCAGTAGGCGCCCTCGGTGTATGGCGCGTGGCTTTCCGGGCGGGCCATCGGGAGCCGCGCCGGAATTGCCGGAGGATCATCTTCCGGATGAGCGAAGACGCGCCGAATCTTGTAAGTGGTGGTGCGTTCGGCGGGCACGCGGCCAATCGTTCGAATCTTCGCTCGAAACTCTTCCGGCGAAACATATTCTCCGAAGGCCGCTCCGGCGGCCTTGGAAATGTTTTCTTCCATCAGCGTGCCGCTGAAATCGTTGGCGCCAGCCTGCAAACACGCGAGAGACGTTTCGAAACCAAGCTTCACCCAGGACACCTGCAGATTCTTGATCGCTCCGTGCAGGAGCACTCGCGCCAAGGCGTGCACACGCAAATGCTCTTCGCGTTTCGCTCCCGGCCTGGCGCCGCCGTGGCGATACAGGCGCGTATTTTCATGGATGAATCCCAACGGCACGAACTCCGTGAACCCGCCGGTGCGCTTCTGAATCGACCGCAACAAGAGAATGTGCCGCACCCAATCCGCGGGCTCTTCCACGTGTCCGTACATCATGGTCGAAGTCGTCGGAATCCCCAGCTCGTGCGCCGCGGTGATGATCTCCACCCAGCGCGCCGCCGGCAGCTTGTTGGGGCTCAGTTCCTTCCGCACGCGATCATCCAGAATTTCCGCGGCGGTCCCTGGGATGCTCCCCAGCCCTTCGTCCTTCATCATGCGCAAGTAGTCGCGCAGCGCCAGGCCGGTTTTGGTGACGCCGTAATCAATCTCCATCGGCGAGAAGGCATGAACGTGCATTTCCGGAATCGCGCGCTTGACGGCCCGCAGCAGATCCCGGTAGTAAAACCCGTTGAGGTCCTTCGGCAGCCCGCCCTGAATGCAAACCTCCGTGGCGCCGCGATCCCAGGCCTCGCGGGCCCGGCGCACGACTTCGTCGAAAGAGAGCGAATAAGCGTCCGCTGCTCCGGGCCCCCGTCCAAACCCGCAAAAGCTGCACCCCACGAAACACACGTTGGTGAAATTGATGTTGCGGTTCACGACGTAGGTGATCGTGTCGCCGACCGTCTCCCGCCGCAATCGATCGGCAACGGCAATCAGCGCATCGAGCGCCGGGCCTTCCGCCATCGCGAGCTTCAGCGCCTGCTCAAACGTCAGTTCCGCACCAGCCATTGCGGCAAGGAGATGTTCTCGCTCCTCTGGCGGGCACGCTTCAACTGCCGTCAACGCGCTTTCGTTCATCGTGGGAGCCGCCATTTCATGGGTATCGTATCAGAGGAGACCCCGCGGTGACACGCGCGCCGGGACAAAGCCCTGCGACGCCGTCGCCGTGGCCCCTAATGGTTCCGCGCTGGCGACTGTGCCTTTCCTCCTTTAACATACAGAGAGAACCATGAAACGCGGAACTCTGCTGATCATCATCGGTGTGGCACTTCTCGCCGTCGCCTTTGGTATTGTCATTTCCATTCTGCATGATGGCCTGAGCGCCCGCGCCACACCGACGCGATTGGAAGCCGTCCTCGCCCGCAACGCGCGCCATCTCGCGATTCCTTCAAATGCGCGGCTTGCTCAGAATCCGGTGCTCGAATCACCGGAAGACCTTCGCGAAGCCCGGCTTCATTTCGCCGATCACTGCGCGATCTGCCACGCCAACGACGGCAGCGGCCACAGCGATATCGGCGATGGCCTCTACCCCAAACCGCCCGACCTGCGACTTGCGCAAACGCAAAACCTCACCGACGGCGAATTCTTCTGGATTATCGAAAACGGCGTGCGCTTTACCGGCATGCCCGCCTTCTCCAGCAATGGAGGAAATCATGGCGGCGGACAGGACAGCTGGAAGCTGGTCCACTTTATCCGGCACCTTCCGCATCTCACCGTAGCGGAACGCCTTGAGATGGAACGTTACAATCCCAAAGGACCTGAGGATCGCGCCGAAGAACAAGAGGAAAACGATTTTTTGAACGGGGCAACACCAAGGACAAAACCGGAATCACAGAATCATCACCCGGAATGAGGCGCGAGAATGTCCGCCTCCAATTCCAACGGGAGACTTTCATGGAATTTCGCTTGAGCGTACTCGCGTCGCTGTTCGCACTCTTCACCGGCACGGCCTTCGCCCACGGAAATGAAGTTCACGTCAAGGGCACGATCGAAAAAATCGACGCAGATTCCGTACAAGTAAAAACTGCAGACGGCAAGTCCGTGGAAGTGAAACTCGCGGCTTCGACCGTCTATCTGGTGCGGTCCAACAATGAAGACAAACCGGCCAAGGCTGCCGATCTTGCCGTCGGCTATCTCGTCGTCATCCACGCCACATCGAAGGATAACGCGCTGGAAGCCAGCGAAATCAAATTTTCCGTTCCCATTAGAACCAAAGCCGCTACATCTGCTCCCGCGAAACTGAAGCCTTGAAGAAGTTTTCAGTTTGAGGTTCTAGTCACGGAGTTCTTGGTCTTCAGAATTCCGTCCCTGATTTCTGCACTTATCTTCTATTCGACCAGATGGCAGGAGTGGGTCTTCAGCACGAGCCAGACTTTGCGCCCTGCCGTTAATTCCAGCGTCCGAACCGCTCCGGGCGTGACGTGCGCGAGGAACACCACGCCACAATCGACGCGCGCCATCACCATCGTGCCACGCGGTTCCAGTGAAATGATTAGCCCCTCGATCAAGTTTCGCGCGCTCAATCCGTGCGGTCTTTCCGTGGCCAGCAAAATATCACCGGCGCGAATGGCCACATTCACTCGATCT
>Ga0209648_10003092_pt1 | contig 13913 bp, 17 predicted proteins | sample GraSoi2013_115cm_FD_185830 | JGI IMG/M metagenome (GOLD analysis project Ga0209648, IMG submission 185830) | Grasslands soil microbial communities from the Angelo Coastal Reserve, California, USA - Sample 9_17_2013_115cm (SPAdes) (version 2) | ecosystem: Environmental > Terrestrial > Soil >...
AAACTGCCGATCTCGGAGATTACGGCAGGAACGATGCCTGCGAGTATCGCATTGATCTTGATGAAGTCGCTTTGGAGACTGCGAACAGCATCTCCCGGGCAGGTGCGGGACGCGGCGACGGCGAGGTCGATATTGATGTGTGGATTCATCGATAGCAGCAGATGCTGGACGATGGTGAGATTCGTTCGCGCTGTGGCGTTCAGCGCGACTGCCCACGCAGCGGGCAGAGCGGGATCCTGATTGCGGAATTGTTGCACGGCAGAGAGATAGCGCGACGCAAATGTGGCGTCCAGAAGCTCCATGCGGCGGTCATCGTCGAAGTATCCGGTGCCAATTTTGGATCGGATAGTGTTAGTGACGCGGAGATACAAGCTAGCGAAAAAGACGATGCGGCTGGGTTGTGTTAAAGCCCATCCGATCAGCGCAGTCAAATCGCCGATTACCGTGTCTATTGGGCTTATTGGATTGACTGCAGATGGAGCGCTCATCGCGACAATCACTCCCGATGCCAAGCCCGCCGACTCGGCCACTTTCGATCTGCGGTATGTTTCCAGCGAATATTACCACTCCACAAGCCAATTCTGTGAGTGGTCATTCTCGACCATTAGGTTATCTAGGGAACACGTAGCGGTAAGCGACGACAGGCGGAGGCGACGCGACGTATGGTCCCGTTGGATGAATCACTATCTTCTCGAACGGTCCTGCCTTCTGCGATCGCCCATCCTTGATCTTGATTGTGACATCCAGGACTGGGATGTCATTCAATTGATTCGCGTTCCCTGTGATGATAAGCGTCGCACCGGGAAGATCCAGCAAGCTAGTGATCTTGCTGCCCGATGAATGTACCCCATCTGGTTTAGCAGCGTAGTCCGGAATCATCACATCGAGCGAATCGCTCGTGCTACGCTCGCCAAAGCTACCGGTTTGGACTGCGCCCTCGCTTCGCTCAAGTGTCCACCGGAGGTCAGACTCCAGATCGTTCGCGGCCGGAACTGTTCGTACTTTGGCTCGAAGTAGAGGTCATGCACGCCGCGGGCCAGGTGTTTTGGAGCTTCCAGTCTGCCCTCGATGAATGCCTCGTAGATGACCACCTTCGCGGTCACGTCGGTCAATTCACTCTTCTGCCATGCTTCCACCTGCTTTCGCATCGGCTCAAAGTTTCGCTGCATTCGGTCAACGCCAACTGAAAGGCAGTCGACCAGCGAGAATGACTTCGAGTGTTTTGCGAGCACGGGCGTAAACACGCCAGAGACAAGGTTGCCAAACTGATGTCGGCTACCAGAGATCCGCCCCAATTAAGGAGTCATTGACATTCTTAGCTCTGATGAATATCTTTATCTCGATTCGGCGAAGCGAAGGATGAAGCGAACTATTGGCTTCTCGTCCGAGGGGGCTTCTACTCGCCGACTTCCCCGACAGAGGATTGGTGTGCAAGACAAAGCTTACAGGCACGTCGTCTGTGGGCTTCCGCGTTGTTCCTTCTGAGTTGTTGGAGCGTGGAAGTTCGCCCAGGACGCCTTAATCTCGGAGAATGTCATGTCGCAATCCGATCTATCATTAGATCCCACTCCCATTCTCGACAAGTTGACCTACATCAACATCGGTGCTCAGGGCCGACTAACTGGTAAGCTGCAAACGACTGCCGCTGACATCGACAAAATCCTTCACCACATCAAGGAGGACAGCATCCAGAAAATCGTTCTCCATTTCCATGGTGGACTGGTGAGCGAAGAGGCCGGCGAACTAACTGCGCGGCGGATGGTTCCTCTGTACCAGAGCGCCAAGGCTCATCCCGTGGTCTTTATTTGGGAGACGGGTTTTCTGGAAACGATCGAACACAACTTCAGCGACATACACAACACCAAACTGTTCAAGAAAATCCTGGCTTACGCCGTCCAACAATTGGCGAAACGACTCAACATTCCCGTTCTCAGCCGTGGTCCGGGCCAGCGCGAAGACGTGAACGTGATCGAGGCGCGGATTTTTGCTCCTGGAGGCCTCCAGGGTTATGTGGCCCGTCAGTTCGACGACCAGGCGCGCGGTGGCGCCGCGTCGCTGACACCGGAAAATGTAGATGCAATGCAGGAGCAAGCGCAGGCCGAAGTTGAAGAGCAGTTACAGGCAGAACTGATTGAGGACGAGACTCTCAAGACGGTCCTTGAGAAGGAAGTGCCGAGAACCGCTCTGCTCAATCCTAAAGCCGTCGCCGAAAGCAAGGTCGAGGCAGCCAGAGGGATCATCTCAATTGCGAAGCTCGCCTATTCTATCTCCATGGTGGTTTATCGGACGGCCAAGCGGTTTCTCGGGCACCGCGATCACGGTTTCGGTGCTACGGCAGTCGAAGAGATATTGCGCGAGTTCTACATGGCCGATTTTGGCGCGTGGGTATGGTCGGGAATGAAGGAGGCTGCCGAAGAAATGTGGTCTTCCAACGTCGCCCTCAGCGGCAAGCAACTTCACGGAGGACGGTACTTCCTCGAGGGCATCGCTGCCGCGCAGAAAGAAAGGCCTTCACTCGTCATTGATCTCGTCGGCCATAGCGCGGGCTCCATAGCGATCTGCATGATGCTAAGATCTGCCGCCTCAAACCAGCTTCCCATCAGGATTCGCAACCTCATTCTCATGGCCCCGGCTTGCACCAGCTCTCTTCTTCACGACGAGGTTGTGAACCACCCCGATCGCTTCCAGCAGTTCCGGATGTTTACCATGAACGATGATTTTGAAAAAGCAAATCAACTGTTTTCGATTGTCTACGATCGTTCATTGCTCTACCTTATCTCCGGAATCCTTGAGCCGGACGAGGTGGACATGCCGATAGCTGGGATGTTGCGCTTCGATGCGGGCACAGATCCATTCACGTCTCCGATGTTGACAAAGGTGCGGCAGTTCTTGTTGGCGGCCGGATCACCGCAAAAAACGGTTCAGGCGCGCACCACCGTTACCGACCCGAACGCGAAACCCGGTTTCCGAAGCAACGCGGCGCGGCATCAGGACTTCAATTCAGACGCCGACACGCAGGAGAGCCTTGTAACACTGATCAAGTAGCCAGCGGGAGGGATGAATGCCCACTCTGACCAATGTGGACGATTATGCGCTTGTAGTTGGGATTGACGAGTATCCCAAGTACCGCCCCCTCAAAGGCGCGGTCAGAGATGCCAAAGACTTCGCGAAGTGGCTTTGTGACGAGCCCCATGGCGGAGGTCTCCCGCCCGGAAACTGCAAGACGGTTTATTCGGCGAAGACCCCCCTTTCACCGTTGCAGGATCAGATTGACGAAGGGCTTGAGGAGATCTTCTCATCCATCCCCAAGGGCAAACTCGCTCGCCGTCTCTATCTCTATTTCAGCGGGCACGGCATGGCGGAGACGAACCTGATTACAGATCTCTGCCTCGCGAATTGGGCTGAGAAATTCCCGAATCGTGCTCTGAACGCCGAAGACTACCTGGAAGCGCTGATGAAGCTGGGTAAGTTCGAGCAAGTCGTCATATTGCTGGATTGTTGTCGCGTGCGACTGGTGGCCGTTCAAGGACACGCTCCCGATTTCATCGTGCCAACTCCTGGACGGGACACCCCAAAGGTACGTTACTTCCTAGCGAATGCTACCGAGTTCCTCAACTCTTCCTATGAGGCAGCCACTCAGAACAAGGCAGATGACGGTGAACCCATCGTCCGCGGTTATTTCACGCGCGCTCTGATGGCTGCCCTTCGAGGCGAGGCTGCCATTCCATCGGGCGGCGTCCCAGCGAGTTGCTTGAAGAATTATCTTGAGGATAAGGTTCCCATTCTGGCGAGCAAGGACGGTTACACGCAGGATCCGGAAGTCACCAATGGTCTGAAAGGCGACCCTGTTTTTGGGTCTGCCGCGCCCATTCCTCCGGTGGGCGACTTGCCGCCAGGATCTTCTGGAGACAAACCCATCATTCCGCCGACGCGGGGACCTGCAGGTCCCACAGATCGGTTTTCACTGACGCTCTCTAATTCAGTTGGAGCGAGGTCTCTTGCCGTATTGGACAGAGGCAACAAAGCCGTGTTTCGCGGTCCCGTGCGGACACCGAAAAAGCTTCGACTGCCCGCAGGACTTTACAATCTCCTAACCACATTCGACAAAACTACGGTAACGACTTCATTGCAGCTCGACAAAGAAACCCATATCTCGACCCAAGAGCAGTTGCATGCCGCGCCTGAGTACTATACCGCTGTCCCACTGGAGAACGCACCGACGTCGCACGAGTACTACACGATCCCAAGCGAGCAATGGAGCAAGCAAGCGACGCGAGACCCGCTACCTGGAACGCCGGACTCGTCGTTGTTTATCTTCATCCGGGCCGTGGATCGTGAAAAACACGGCCCAAAAGGCGACTTCGGCAAGGGACTGGTCCTCGTGAACAGTCAGGGAAAAGAAGTCAGCGATCTATCCGCTCCCGCTATCCAGCAGGACCCAGAGGCCGGCTGGCTCGCCTTTCATGTGGCCGCTCCACATGAGACTCTCTATCTGCGGTTCACTGGAGAACGTGCCCGCGAATTCCCCTTGCACCTCTATCCGGGCTGGCAGACGCAGGCGTTTCTCATCTACCGCGGCAAACCCTTGTTCGAAACACTGAAAATCTTCCTGGCCCGTGTGGGAAAGGGATTCCAGCCAAAAGCCGAGGAGACCAGAGCCGCCGACATCGCCCTAAATGGTCTACAGAGCAGCCGGGACTTGCTCTCCGAAAATGCTCTTCAGCTTCTCCTGCACGGAAAATTCGACAACCCGATCCTCGGACTTGTGGGAGCGCATGTGCTCGTTCAACGCCACAGAGCGCTGCAGAATCGGCTGTCGTTCGAGCGACGTGATCCCGGTCCCGGGGAATCGAAGCAGCGGCAGGAAGATGAGAAGAGAATCAGTGTCGTCTTGAATCGGCTCGATTCTCTTCTTCCTGGCTCGTCCGACGTAGCCGCGTTGCGCCTTGCGGCATCCTTCCTTCGCTCCTCTGCAAAGCGAAAACTTGAATTTCATCATCCGCCCATGTTTCGTCTTGGTCTGCAGGCTGTTCTTGCTGTGGCCGCGAGGCGGCCAGCAATCATTGCCGAAGACAGCTTGATTTCTAAGATTGCACCACGGCTGTACGCCGATACGCCCTGGTCAACTTGGCGGCCTGAGGTCGAGCAGGGTCCCATCAACTGGGTTCACCTTGCAATTCTGGATTTTATTGAAAAGACGGGCGAGCCCATTGGGAAAGCAAAAAAGACCCCACCAACTTCTGCAGGCCTCATAGCGGAGCAACTCGGACTCCCCCAGCAAACGGTTATAGAGGCCGCAAGAGATCTCAGGACGCGACCGGGCGGAAGTTTGCGCCGTTCGTTGCCGCCTGAATACAAGCCGCTACTCAAGAAGGCTAAGGCAAGGTTAGCGCAGCTGGCATCCAGCACCTCCAAGCGATTGCGCCCTCAGAGCCTGAAGAATGCGCGAACGAAATCGGTGACATCAACATCCGTCAGGAAACAAACTCGCCCTGCGATCATACCTGACAGGGTGCGACCTACGCGGTTGTCACTTGCGACTGTGCGAAAGAAAGCTGCGCTTGCTGGAAAACGTCCTTTCATGCCATCGAAGGGAGTATAGAGACGGTGGTCCAAGGCAGGAGGTGGCGCTTGGATTCCTCCTAAGCAGAGCAAATTCCAATTTCTGGCGGGAAAGAGTGCTGGCCGGCCGACACCACCCCTTCGAACTAGAACGACTGTGAGAACCTGGCTTCCAGGAATTCGCCGAGCTTTGCAGTGGCCTTGAATTGTGGGACGGGATCGAGTTCCTTGAATGCCGACGTGAACGCATTGGAGAGACTCCAGATCGTTCGCGGCCGGAATTCCTCGTACTTCGGCTCGAAGTAAAGGTCATGCACGTTGCGGGCAAGGTGCTTTGGAGCTTCGAGTCTGCCCTCGACGAATGCCTCGTAGATGACCACCTTGGCGGTGACATCCGTCAACTCACTTTTCTGCCAGGCTTCCACTTGCTTCCGCATCGGCTCAAAGTTTCGTTGCATTCGGTCAACACCGACCGAAATGCAGTCGATGAGCGAGAACGACTTTGAGTGCTTGGCGAGCACCGGAGTGAACACGCCTGAGACAATGTCTCCGAGCCTCTGATGTTCCGTCTGTTTAGGATGTTCCAATTGAAGGATGGGGATCCCGCAAGTGCTTGAATCGGATGGCTTCTCCGGTGGGACCCGAATCCACCTGAAAACGTCAATACAAGCGTGAACTACCGGGTACTTCCACGTCCTTAGAGTGCCGTCCGTGCTCTGTAAGTCCGTTAAGTGATTGCAAACTGATTGCAAATTTTCAGGAGTTTCCTGCCCGCGCGACCTGCTCAGCCTGCGTTACGACGCAGTGAAGCTGATCCTGTCCCACGTCAGCGGAAACGGGACAGCCTCGGTTCAAAAGGGAATTGGATACCCCAGCACGCGCATAGCATTTTTACAGATCGACCGGAAAGATTCTCTCTCCGCTGATGACCAATTCTCGTGTGCATTGGGTCTGGATTCTAGAACTGTTCTGGCATTGGCCTTCACCGTCGGACCGCCGAGTGGATGCATGAGCCATTCGGCTGCAAACCGGCCCGGTGCCTTTTCGATCGGCAAATGAAGGTGGGAGCACGCTTGGCACAAAATCTCCTCAGGATCCTGTATGAAATCCTCGAATCGAATTGTTAGTGTATCTGGCCGAGATCGAAGGTATTCGTATCGAAACACATTTCGCCCAAGAACGACACAAGTCTGTGAACTGCATCTTGCAGAATGGTGGAAATCCATGAACCTGCGCGCGAGATCTGTCCGCTACCTCGCCGATGGGACGAGCGTCAACACGATCAGCACCGCTAACACGAAGCTCGCTATAAGCGAGAACACCGCGTGCAACGGGTGCAGGTGGAAATAGCTGTCCCCGTGTCTCTTAAGATGTATTGGGGGTCCTCATGAAAGCCCCCTCGCCGACAGCGGCGGATCCCTTTCAAGCCCCCACCACCGTGCAGAATTTCCTCTTTTCATTAGGCTCCTTTTCTCCATGAAATTGCAATGATGGCTGCAGGTCACTGATTTTCTTGCGCGAACTACTACACTTAAGAGTGTGAAGACGGGCCCAACAAGATTTTCTTCAGCCGATCAAAGCGCAGCTCATCACCAACGCGATATAACATTTCGTGATGGGTGGTCAGCCTCGTCTTGAGGTTCTGTGGCAAGCTGACCTTTGCTCCAGACGGACTCGTCCGAGTTCTTCGATCACGCGAGTTGGTCGTATGCGCCCCGAGTGGGCAACGCGAATCTCCCTCCAGAACCTCCGCCCTCTAGCCAGTTTGTTTTCCGAGGACTTGGCTATTGACTTGGGAACGGTCAATACGCGTGTCTATGCCCGAGGTCGGGGCATCGTTGTCAACGAGCCCTCAGCCGTTGCTCTTGACGACAGCACTGGGGAAGTGCAGGCGGTCGGCAGAGAGGCCAAAGAAATGCTGGGGCGCACGCCAGGCAAGATCAGAGTGATAAAGCCATTGAAAGACGGGGTGATCGCCGACTTCAAAGTGACCGAGAAGATGCTCAGCTATTTTATCCAAAAGGCACATCAGCGCAGGACACTGGTTCATCCGCGCGTCATCATCAGCGTCCCTTCCGAGATTACCCAGGTGGAACGGCGCGCAGTGACAGATTCGGCCTATCGAGCCAAGGCAGCGGAAGTGCACTTGGTTGAGCAGGCGATGATGGCTGCCATTGGCGCCGGGCTTCCCGTTACCAAGCCTGGCGGTAATTTGGTTGTGGACATCGGCGGTGGTACCACTGACGTCGCCGTCATTTCAATGTCCGGCATCGTCTATTCGCGCTCACTGCGCACCGCTGGTAATCACATGGACGAGTCCATCATGAACTACGTGAAACGAAAACATAACCTGCTGATCGGTGAGCGCATGGCGGAGCAGATCAAGATCGAGATTGGGTCGGCATCCGCTCTCGAGAAACCGTTAGCAATGGAGGTCAAGGGGAGAAGTCTCATAGAGGGCATTCCCAAGACGATTACCGTGGACGATAGCGAGATCCGCGAAGCGTTGAACGAATGCGTGGCCACAATTGTGAGCGCAATCCGTGCGGCCCTGGAGCGCACTCCACCAGAACTCTCCGCCGATATCAGCGACCGTGGCATTGTCCTTGCCGGTGGCGGTGCGCTCCTGAGAAATCTGGACAAGAGGATCAGGGATGAAACCGGCTTGCCCGTATGCGTCGCTGACGATCCCCTATGCAGTGTCGTACTAGGCACCGCTAAGCTTCTCGACGACTTCAAATTGTTGCGTCGCGTTGCCGTCGACTAGATCTGCTTCTGTGGTCTCCGCATCCCGGCAACGAGGAACCGTTAGAACCTGCGCTGGTTACGTGGAGAGACGTCGAGCAGCAGTTTCCAGGGGCACCGGAAGAACCAAAGGGCCCGTTCGAATCGGTCAGTCGAATGAGTTGCAGCAGGATTTCCAGTGCCAGTGAAAGTCCTCTTCGATCGTCTTCACAGTAGCCATCGTCATCTCAGTTCCGCAAACCGAGTGGTTGATGGGTTTTCTCTGTTTCCTTCGTCGTTCAAGAGCCATGCTGTACTTCTCTTACGCGGCTCTTTCGTGCCACCAAGCCATATTCCAGATTGAGTTGGTTGTTCGAGTCGCTTTATGGTCGTCAGCAACCACTGTCGTAGTGCACGCTCGATCTCTTCGTTTGTACCGGGTCTGTACAGACCGTCCACCGTCTCACCCGTTTCATTCTGAGGAATGTGTCGGCACGGAACAGCTTCGTAACGGCATTCTTTCGGCATAAAATCCATCAAAACGCAGTCGGCGTCTGAACAGGCAGACCGTCGATGATTAGAGTGCATACGGGTGCCCTGCGCACCGAACCACACCGAGACGGGGCTGCCTCGATTGTGAACAAGAATTCGAGCTACCGGACGTTCCTGCACCCAGTGCGGTCCAGCGTCCGCGATACTCCTGGAGAGAGTTGCGAACTATGACAGGCGTGAACTCAACCGCTCACGACCGACCTTCGTGCACAAATCCCGGCGTCATTCGTGCACATCGTCGAGAAGTAACCTGAGCTTGCCGGAGCGCGACGGGTGCCGCAGCTTGCGCAGGGCCTTGGCTTCGATCTGGCGAATACGCTCGCGGGTGACAGCGAACTCTAGGCCAACCTCCTCCAGCGTGTGCTCCGAGCCGTCCTCCAGACCAAAGCGCATCTTGATAATCCTCTCTTCCCGCGGACTGAGAGTGCGCAGCACGTGCTCGGTCCGTTCCTTCAGGTTCACGTTGATAACGGCCTCGGCCGGCGAGACCGCGGCGCGGTCTTCGATGAAGTCGCTAAGGTGGGAATCCTCCTCCTCGCCGATTGGCGTCTCCAGCGAGATCGGTGCCTGCATGATCTTGAGCACCTTGCGCACCTTGGCCGCAGGAATGTCCATGTGCTTGCCAATCTCTGCCGACGTGGGTTCGCGCCCCAACGCTTGGACCAGTTGCCGCGAAGTGCGAATCAGCTTGTTGACGACCTCGATCATGTGCACCGGGAGGCGGATGGTGCGCGCCTGATCGGCAATGGCGCGGCTGACGGCCTGGCGAATCCACCACGTAGCATAGGTCGAAAATTTGTAGCCACGGCGGTACTCAAACTTGTCCACCGCCTTCATGAGGCCGAAGTTGCCCTCCTGAACCAGGTCCAGGAACTGCAGCCCGCGATTGGCATACTTTTTGGCGATGGAAACCACGAGGCGAAGGTTGGCCTCGATGAGCTCATGCTTGGCCTGCTCCCCGTCCATCTCGGCCTGGATCATTTCGCGCTGGGTGCGGTGCAGCTCCTTAAAGGCCACTCCGGCATCGCACTCCAACCCTTCCAGGTCGGCGCGCCGCCGCCGCTGCGTCTTGCGGTAATCTTTCTTGAGTTCTTCACTGCGCGTGCTCTCAATCTTACTTTCCAGGTTGCTGACCTGCCGGTCGAGAGAGCGCATGACGTCCATGGTTTTATTTACTCGATCAATCACGCGTTTGCGCTCTAAGTTGGTGAAACCGAGGTTGCGGATGATGAGCGAAATCCGAACGATCTCGCGGCCCAGCCTGCATCGGCAGCGGCGGTATTCGCGTGCTTTCTTTTCAGCCGAAATGGTCGATAACCGTCCGGCCAGTTGGCTAGCTCTTTTGTAATGCTTTTGCAACTCGTCGATGCGGCACGTGGTGTCCTTGACGCCGTTCTGTAGGACCTTCTCAGTGATCTCTTCCTCATCGAAGACGACAATTTCCTTGATCGAGCGTGCGCCGCGCTTCAAATCCTCGCCAATGGCCAGAACCTGGCGGATCACAATCGGCGAGCGTGAAAGCGCCTTCAGCACTCGCCGCTGTCCGCGCTCGATACGCTTCGCAATGTCCACTTCGCCTTCACGGGTGAGCAGAGGGACTACGCCCATCTCGCGCAGGTAGATGCGGACCGGATCGTCGGTCTGTTCAACAGCGCCGGGGACCAAGTCGAGTCCGAGGCCCCCGCCGGGCTCCACTTCCTCCTCAGATTTTCTTTTCAGGACCGAGGAAGGTAGCTTGGGCTGGCGTTCAAGCACGTCAATGCCCAGCGTGCCGATGGTGGCAAGCACGTCGTCCAGATCCTCCGGGGAACGGACATCATTGGGACTCAGTTCATTCACCTGTTCACCTCGTTGGAGGCGAGATAAGCGTTTTCCTTTCCGGCATCAATGAGTTTCTAACTTAACTTTAAGTTTCGCTGCTTGTTCCAGTTCCTTCACAGCCGCCATGGTGCGTGCAGTGTAGTCCGCACGCTTATCCGACTTCGGGCGTCGGTTGCGTTTGGTGACAGAATTATGCTTTGACATTGGCTCCTCCTGTTGCTGCTTACAGCACCATGTTGTGCAGAGCGCCAGTTGGCCCTTAACTCACGGAGGCTGCTGCTTGGCAGCAGCGGCCCTAATTGTTGAAACTTAATCGTGCTCTTTGCGAAGCTTTTTTCGGGCACGCTTCTGCGCCAAAGCTTGCTTCACCCGGCGTCTCTCGCCCGGCTTCAGGTAGTAGGAGTGACGCTTCACTTCCTTGATGATGTCTTCCGTCATAACCTTGCGCTTGAACCGACGCAGGGCGTTCTCCAACGATTCACCCTCTTGCAGTCGAATTTCTGCCAAACTCATCACCCCCAAGCCAGCACTATATCGACCATATTAGAGCTTACTCCCTTTGTGCGGCGCTTCGTGGCCGCCAACTACCAAATCACGCCATCTACTTCGCTAAACCGCTAAACATCCTTCAGTTGGTTCTCATCCAGCCCGAAATAGTGACCCAGTTCATGGATGACCGTAAGGCGGATTTGTTCGCGGACTTCGGCCTCGCTGGAGCCAACCGAGTGTCGCAGAGAATGAGTACAGCGTGGCTCTCGGGTTTCGATTGCTGAGCAGCTACCAGACAGACGCCGGGGAGAGGCTATGGATAATCACCGAAGCAGACCGGTCCGCAACCACTCTATTGTTGCCAGAGGAGTATTGACGAGTTGCATGAAGGGCTTTGAAGGCTCAGCGGGTGATTCGGGTTTCCTTCGGCGTCTACTTCGCTGCCTTGTGCTTGGCATACTCTTCTGGCGTGAACTTGCCGCCCCGGACGTAGCTCGCGTTTATCTCCGTGTAGTGCTTCCACTTTTCGGGTAAGTCGTCCAGCACGAAAATCGCCGCGACCGGGCAGACCGGCACGCAGGTCCCACAATCGATGCACTCTACGGGATCGATGTAGAACTGCGGGACCTCATCGAAACCAGGACGGGCGTCGTCGTACTTGGTGTTCTTCTTCGGGTGGATGCAATCTACGGGGCAGGCATCGACGCAGGCGGTGTCTTTTGTCCCGATGCAAGGCTCGGCAATAACGAAGGCCATAGGACACCTCCGCCGATCTGAGCCCACAGTACGCCCAAGGGGCGAGGCGGTTCAAGCGGGAGGCATGCGCGTGCGAGCGGTAACGTTGGGGCCTATCGCTGCATCGCCTTCCAAACGGATTATTGGCCACGACGCGAAGGGGTTCGGGCAGTAGCCCAGTCGGCATCCACTACGGCTCGGCCCGTTCGGCAAGCTCTTGTAGAAATGGGCTCTTCTGGATATGCCGTGAGTGCGCCGAGACGTGTACATAGGGAAGGCCCAAGAATCGTTTAGCGGAGATTTTCGTTATTTCCAAGCAATTGAATTTCGATGGTTCCGCTTTCGCCAGCACTCGCTCCATTGCTCTCCGTACGGTTCTCTCTCCCCAATAACCCAAGGCGGTCGCCTGAATGCTGCCAGCCAGAAAAAAGAAGTTCCAGTCAGCTCGTCGGATGTCTCGATCGAAGGCGTCGGCGTCGGAATTCTTGATGATTTCCCAGCCCTGTGAATATAGTTCCGTTGCTACTCGCAAGGATTGGGGAATGATCGTGCCCACCTTCATTATGATGGTGCCCGCTTTTATGGTGCCTGACAATCGAGTCTCCCTTTATGTCGAAGATCCAGCGGTCAATGAGAAAAGCGCGAGCAAAAGAAAAGGCCTCGTCCTGCGACGAGGCTTCCGTAGTTTTCGCGCTAATCTGATTAGACGTTGAACGACGACCCGCAGCCGCAGGTGCTCTTCACGTTCGGGTTCTCGAACTTGAAACCGGCACCCTCCAGCGTCTCGACGTAATCCACGCGGCAGCCGTTCATCTGATGTCGAGCGACCATGTATTTTCAGTGGGTGAAGGATGAATCGCGAACATTTCGTCAAGGTAGTCGAGGAGGCGCTCGACTCGCTCCCTCAAGAATTTCGCAGTCGCATTCGTAACGTTGCCATTCTGATAGAGGATATGCCGCCGAACCAGCCATCACCGCAGTCGGGGCAGCAAAGGCGGCTGCTTCTGGGTCTCTTTCATGGCGTGCCCACGACCAAGAAGAGCATATTCGACCTACCGTCAGGACCCGATCACATCGTGCTCTATCAGAAGAATATCGAAGCGGTCTGCTCCAGTTCGCCCCAGTCCCCGATTGCATGACGGGCCAGGAAGCAGCTAGGCGTCTGCTTCGCTCTCTCGAGTGCAGCTAGCGCCCCGGGCGTGGCCACAATCTGCCCAAGTGGGAACAATGGAAACATGGCGGTGACTCCTCTCTTCAGCCCATGCGGGCGAACCTCACCCGCCCGGGTCGTCTAAAGCAAAGGGGAATTACTAATTTGGAAGCGGCGGCCGACTGAGGCCGCCCCCCAGGCTAGAACGACTGTGAAAACCGGGCTTCCAGAAATTCGCCCAGCTTGGCCGTAGCCTTGAATTGTGGAATGGGTTCCAGGTCCTTGAATGCCGACGTGAACGCATTCGAGAGACTCCAGATTGTTCGAGGCCGAAATTCGTCGTACTTTGGCTCGAAGTAGAGGTCATGCACGCTACGGGCGAGGTGTTTGGGGGCTTCCAGTCTGCCCTCCACAAACGCCTCGTAGATGACCACCTTGGCGGTGACGTCGGTGAGTTCACTTCTCTGCCAGGCTTCCACTTGCTTTCGCATCGGCTCAAAGCTTCGCTGCATTCGGTCGACACCAACCGAAATGCAGTCAATGAGCGGAGAACGACTTCGAGTGTTTCGCGAGCACCGGGGTAAAGTCGCCAGCGAAGGCGATGTCTTGATGCAAACAAGGCCATCATTGCCGACCTGGGCATTGCGCCCAGCAGGAAGCCTCCGCCGAATCCACATTGGTGGTTAGTCCGCGCGCGTAGAACTCGCATGTGGTCCAGAAACGGGCTTGGAGGAGATCAGTGGCGATCTCCTCGAAGCCGACTTGAACTAAGTCGCTGGTGCGACGGACGCTATCGCGTGTCATGGAGCCAGCAGTTCTGGAGGTGGGTGATCTAGTTTGGGTACAGAGAAAGGAGGTTTCTCTGTGACCCATCTCCGCA
>Ga0209648_10003093_pt1 | contig 13912 bp, 12 predicted proteins | sample GraSoi2013_115cm_FD_185830 | JGI IMG/M metagenome (GOLD analysis project Ga0209648, IMG submission 185830) | Grasslands soil microbial communities from the Angelo Coastal Reserve, California, USA - Sample 9_17_2013_115cm (SPAdes) (version 2) | ecosystem: Environmental > Terrestrial > Soil >...
TCAGTCCGCAACTTTATTCTACGAGTCCACAACTTTTCATTATTTAGGCAATAAATAGCTGGCGACCTCCGTGAAAAATCAGAGTTCGCCAGCTATTCGGTGTAAGACTTTATTTTAATTGTAAGACCTTATTTTAAGCCTACACCTGTAGACGCGGAATTAAGTTGTCCTCCCTTGTGGAATTAAGTCAGGCCTCAAAGTTGATAATCCCACACGCAAACTTAAGCCATTAAACTCTGCCGTTGGCGCTCGGCGTCTCCTAAAAACTATCCGAGTTATGGAATTAAGTTGTCCTTTGATAGCAATAAGGAATGTATACTGTTGGGACAATCAAACAGCATCATCTGCCAAAGAGAAGTAGAATAGTTGAGACAAATCATACTCCAGAAAACTCCGGATTTTTGACGGATAGTCCAAGTAGCCAACACAGGTGGCGAGTTTGACACCGTCGCGCATGGGAACCATGATATTTTCTTCGATCACCATATTCATATGTAAAACCTCATTCTTTCTGTGCTGTTTTTGGGTAAGGGTGAAGTCACCTACAGAGAAAAGCAACGAAGCCTATCTGGTTGTTCGCGATACAAGGACCGCTGCTTCTCTCCATGAGTGTACCACTTGCAACAGCCGGTAAGAAGACCTGCCATGCGAGCGGCCTAACTCACCACGCGCCGGTGGAAGAGCTTGAGGCCGCCCCAGAGGGCGAGAATGAAAGAGGCGCAGAGCGCCAGCCCCACCCAGCCGATTGCGAGCGTTTGCAATGCCCGCCCATGAATCGGCGGGACCATGGCATAACGCATCCCCTCGGCGGCGTAGGTGAGCGGGTTGAACAGCGTCACGACTTGAAACCACTTGATCGCGCCGAGCGACGCCCAGGGATAGAAGGTACAGCCGGTGAATATCAGCGGTGTGAGCACCAGCGCGAAAATCAGGGGAAGCAGCTGTATCGGCACCGCCGCGCCTAATACCAATCCGACCGATGCACCCACCAGGGCAACCAGCACCATCAGGCCGATCAAGACGCCGAGCTGGTCTGCACGCACCTGGTACCCGCTGCCCAGGATCCACAAGGCCAGCGGAAAAATGAACGCGCCGCCAATCAGTGCGCGCAGCACAGCTAACACGACCTTCTCGACGGCCACTAGCGCGACCGGCAGCGGTGCCAGCAAGCGATCATCGATCTCACGAAAGACATTCAGGTCTCTTGCCAGATCTATCGCCGGACCTTGCAACGCCGTCAGGAACACGGTGAGCGCCACGATCCCTGGCAGCAGGAGTGTTGAGAAGCCCACGTTGGCTGCGCCAATGGTCGGGAGCACCTTGCCGAACACAAAGAGGAAAAAGAGGGGCTGGATCAGCGTTTGCAGCAAAAACGTGATCACTTCCCGCCGCATCACCAGCAGATCGCGGCTCACAATCGCCACAAAGGCGGTCAGCGTTGCCCTGGCGTTGCTACGCGGTTGAAACCCGTGCTGTTGGGTAGAAGGTATGAGAGCACTCATGAACGTAAATTCCTTCCTGTCAGGTAAATGAACACATCTTCCAGGCTCGGTCGCGTGAAACGCAGATCGAGCAATTCACCCTGCTCTTGAATCACTGCCTGCGCTGCGCTGGCAAGCAGGATGCCGGCGTCCGAACTTCCATATAAGCGGTAGGTAAGCGTTTCAGGCTGGCCTTCCAGGGCCAGTTGCTCTACTTTCGTGACCCCTGACAGTCTCCCAAGCGTCGCGCGGAACCGTTCAATCTGGGTGCCTGTTGCTCCATCTACCGACGCATGGAAAGCTCCGACCGCCTCAGGAACACGTAGACGCAATTCCAGCATTGTGCCACCGGGGATCAAGCGCTTCAACCCGTCAGGGGTATCGAGCGCCAGGATACGGCCCTGGTCCATAATGGCGATCCGCTCACAGAGCCTGTCTACTTCTTCCATATCATGGGTGGTCAGCACAATGGTCACGCCCTGCTCGTGGAGCGCACGAATGCGCTCCCAAAGGAAAAGGCGCGTTTGCGGGTCCAAGTTGTTGGTTGGCTCGTCGAGGAACAGCACCTCCGGCTCATGCATCAGCGCACGCGCCAGCATCACACGCTGCTCCAGGCCTCCCGAAAGCCAGCCCAGCTTCTCTTTCCTACGCCCGCTCAGGCCGAACTCCTCAAGCAAGGTGTGAGCGCGCGCTGTTCGTTCGGCACGCGGCACGCCATGATAGGCGGCGTGAAAGGTCAAGATCTCGCCCACGCGCAGGCTCCGATCCAGGTTGTTGCGCTGGGGGACAACAGCGATCCGCTGCTTCGCGCCAATGGGGTTGGCGACAACGTCGATACCAGCGATGGTGGCCCGTCCATTGCTGGGCAGCACGCTGGTCGTCAAAATGCCGATCGTCGTCGTTTTGCCCGCCCCGTTTGGCCCAAGTAGTCCGAAGGTTTCGCCGCGCCGCACACTGAACGAGAGATCGTCCACGGCGTTGTGCTGCGCGCGCGCATAGCGCTTCACCAGGTGTTCGACTGCAATGGCCTGTGTGGCTTCTTGTGTTTTTAGCATACTTCACTCCTTTCAGAGAGAAACTTTCTTCATAGACTTCTCATTTTCCCGGCGGATTACTCATAAGCAAAGAAGAGACAACAGCTCACCAGGACATACGTATGTACGTATGTCATCTCATAGTGCAAAACCCTTGACCTTTGCGGCTTGCTCACGTATCCTCTCTCAAGGAGCGGGCGGCTTGGCTGAGACGCAATGCCGACCTGCTTGAGGATACTGAAAATTGAAGCAAGGACAAGAAGCGCGTTCCTGGCCTCCTCAGCAGGTGGCCACGCTTCTCCAAAGATCTCATCAAGAACAATACACCAGGTTTGTAAACGCAATGTGAACTACTGACAATTGCGCTCATCATCGCTTCACTTGCATGGTTGCTTGTTTCTGGCGAGCTTATATCAAGTCCGGCTGAATCCCGTTCCATGCACGGGATTCGACACTATTCAACCGAATTTGATACTATTCCACTGGCAAAGAGACGATCACGGTCGTCCCAATACCTGGTTGGCTCGCTACCCCAATGGTGCCCTGATGCAGCTCCACGATTTTTTTGGCGATCGCGAGTCCCAACCCGCTGCCAGCGTTCGAACGCTCCCGCGACTGGTCCACCTTATAGAAGCGCTCAAAGACATGCGCTTGCGCTTCCTCGGGAATACCCATACCCGTATCCGTGAACCTGCATTCGATGTGGCTGCCCCGCCGATGCACCTCCACACATACCCTTCCGCCTTCTGGAGTAAATTTGATGCTGTTGTGGAGGAGGTTGCTCCACACCTGACTGAGCAGGTCTTCATCGGCGAGGATTTCGACCTCTTCCAGGGCGACGTCCATGTCGAGTGTTTTGCTCGTCCACTGTGGCTCACAGGCCAGGATCAGGGTTCTGATCTGTTTATCCAACCGGTAGAGTGTTGGCTCAACCTTCACGTGCTTTGATTCCAAAGAAGCGAGCTTGAGCATATTGTCGGTCATCCTGGACAGCCGCATGCTTTCCGTTTCGATAATAGTGAGATAGTGGTGTCTGTCCTGGGCACTCAGCTGCTCATCGTGCAGCGCCTGGGCAAACCCACGGATGGACGTCAGCGGCGATTGGATTTCATGCGAGACATTGGAGATGAACTCCTGCCGCAGGTGCTCCATCTGGTTCAATTCCAGGGCCATCTGATTCACACTCTTTGCCAATTCACTCGCGAAGACATTGGCCCTCAAGGGAGGATTGAGCCTGACCTGAAAATCTCCTTTGGCGATTTGCTCCATCGCCGCGAAAATCGGTTCAAAGAGCCCCATTTGTCTTCGCCTTACCCCTTGTCTTGCATTGATCAAGGAGAAGAAACCAATGAGTATTACGGCGTACAACGCTACACCAAGCAGTGAATTAATCACCTGAACCAGGAAGGGGGGAGGAGCGTGGCCAATGGTGTGATACAGCCACGCCGTCAGGAAAAAGGTGCCAATCAACAGACCGGTCAAGAGCAGCAGAAAGAGTGTTCCCGTCGCGATTATCCGGATCGCTGGCTCCAGCTTCTTCATGAGCCCACCTCCAGACGGTATCCCAACCCCCGGATGGTTTTGATTCTGAAGGAATGACGACCTTCGGGAAATCGTTCGCGCAGCCGATTGATATGCACATCCAGGGTGCGCTCGTTCCCTGCAAAGTCGTAGCCCCAGATATCCTCGATCAGTTGGTCGCGGGAGAAGGTCCTTCCCGGAGCGCTGGCCAGTTTAAATAACACTTCGAATTCTTTCAGGGGCAGGGTGAGGCGTTCCCCATGCACGCTGACTTCAAAGGTTTTGCGGTCCATGAGCAATTCCCCCACCTGGACCCGCTGCGAGGTGGCAATGCGATAGCGTTTCAACAAGGCTTTGACTCTGGCGACCAATTCAAGTGGCTCAAAGGGCTTGACCAGGTAATCGTCGGTGCCCACCTGGAACCCTTTGAGTTTTTGGCTGGTTTCTCCCCTGGCCGTGAGCATGAGGACGGGAACATCGTAGTACCTGCGCAACTGGCGGCACAGTTCCCAGCCGTCCATCTTCGGCATCATGATATCGAGGATCACCATCTCCACTTTGAGTCGCTCAAGGACTGAGAGGGCTTCCACCCCATCGCAAGCTTCAGAGACGGCAAACCCTTCATGCTGCAAAAAGACCCGGGCCAGTTCCCGAAGATGCGGATCATCATCCACAATCAAGATGCTGCTCATGGGAGCGCTCCGTTCCTTTTCTCGTACTCAGGTAATACAAGAACCGACAATCAGGTATCCAGCTTTTGGGGGCAGGTTGTTTCTTGTTAGAAACAAGGGTACCAGTTTCGCAGGATCGATCAGAAGAAGGATATCACATTTCCTTTAACTGAATATAAACAGAGTGGTAGGCTTCCTTCGCATTTTGGATGGATAGGTATCTTACTTTACGAACTCTACTATTGAGTCGAGGAACTGCTGGGGTAGAACCGCATTAAACGGTGGTCGAGGGTGAAAAACCATGAAAATCACGCTCAGTTCACCTGGCCTCCACCACTTAATGTGGTTGTACCACTTCATATCGTGCATGTGTGTGGAAGCGGGGATGCCACAACCACTTTTGAATCGCCTCATGAGGAAGCATCCTCAATCGCCCCTAACGCAAGCAACGACGCTCTCTGCGCCTGCGTCAATCCCTTTGCCCCGCTGATATCCAGCCGCTCGTAGGGTCGATCACGGCGATGCGTGCGTACCAGGTCGCCTCCCTTAAGATCCCAGATGTGGATGACACCATCGTCCCCACAACTGGCGAGCCAGTTCCCACCGGGACTCACCTGGAGGCGCTGAACTGTTCCTTGATGCGCCAGGCACTCCCGTACGCACTGCCCGCTTTGCCTGTCCCACCAGCGCAACATCCCATCGCTGCCGCCACTGACCAGGACCGCGCCAGTCGGATCCCAGGCCACTGCATACACGATTCCAGGATGCCCCGACAGGACACGCACACGCTCCCCGCTATGCATCTCCCACACGAACACCTCCCCGCCGTCTCCCTGCTCCTGGCTCCCTCCGCCTGAGGCGAGCCACTTCCCATCACAGCTCCAAGCCACGTCGTTCACTTTGACCTGATGCCCAGGGAGGTGATTGAGCACTCTCCCGTCCAGGGCATTCCACACCACGACGATGCCATCATCACCGGCACTGGCAAGCCTCGTTCCGTCTGGACTCCAGGCCACTCTGCGGACCGAGGCCGGCTGTTCGCGGGTGATCCATTGGCGGGTGCCGGTGGACACTTCCCATACCTGGACCTCCTGCCGATAGTTGCCACACGCCAAAAGCTTGCCGTCCGGACTCCACGAAATGCCATAGAAGGAGGTGTAGGGGTCGTCGGGATCCCGCATCACGCGCACGCTGGTTCCTGTGGTCGCATCCCAGATCTGGATAGCATTATCCCATCCACTACTCGCCAGCCACCTCCCATCCGGACTCCATGCCACCCCAAACACGAGGTAGCGATGGCCCTGGAGCAGCCTGGGTGGTGTCGGGCCCTCCACCTCCCAGTTAGTGACCAGACCATTCGAGCTGCCGCTGGCGAGCCGGGTGCCATCCGGACTCCAGGCGAGGTCATAGAGCGAGTCCGCGTAGCCCTGCAGGACCTGCTCACACTGTACCCGTTGCGTGTCCCACACCCGTAGGGTGCCATCGACACTGCCACTGAGCAGTCGACGGCTGTCGGGCAGAAAAGCAAGCGAGAACACCACGTCCGTATGTCCGTGGAGTGCCATCCGATAGGTATGTTGCTCCACGTCCCAGAGCCAGACGGTGTGGTCAAAGCCAGCGCTTGCCAGAGTTCGTCCATCCGGACTCCAGGCCACTGTTTGGACCCGGTCGGTCTGTCCGACCAACGTCTGGAGGAGGCCTCCACTGGCGACCTCCCAGAGCTTGATCGTCTGGTCCCAGCTTGCGCTGGCAAGCAGGCTCCCGTCGGGGGAAAAAGCCAGCCCCATCCCCCAGTTGGTGTGTCCCACAAGGACCGCAACGCACGTGGTCGGCTCGCCCTGTTGCCTCTGCCAGAGCCTGATCTCTCCATCGAAGCCGAGAGAGGCGAGTAGTCTCCCATCGGGACTCCAGGTGAGGGTAAAGACCGCCTGAGGATGCGGCAGCGTCTCGAGCAGTGCGCCAGTCTTCCCATCCCAGAGCCGGACCGTGGCATCGGTTCCTGCACTGGCCAGCACGGTGCCATCGGGGGAATAGGCGATCCCAGAGATGTAGGTGGTATGCGAGCCCGACCAGAGCAACGCGCCGCTCTCCACCTCCCACACGTTGACCGTACCATCATAACTCCCGCTGGCCAGATGGCGTCCATCCGGGCTAAAGGCGAGCGCCCGGACAACGTCCGAGTGGGCTCGCCACATCAGGTGTAGCCTCTGCTCAGCCCACACCCACATTTCCCCCCGCCTGCTGCCGGCTGCCCAGTATTGTCCATCGTGACTGATTGCCACGGCCCAGATGGCGCCGAAGGTCGACGTCCAGACGCACTCCTCGAGCCTTGCCCCGGACAGTGTGGTATCCTGCATCTCGACGTCTTGCAAATAGGCGCTGCGCAGCACGAGCTGCGACAGGTCGAGACCACGCAGGTGCCCGCGAAGCTCGCGCAGCAGCGCAAGCAGATTCGCCGGTCCATACCCCTGAGTGGAGTCTTCCCGCTCGCGAAGCTCGCTGAGTCGTGCAAGGAGTTGCTCCTCAAGCGCGGTGCGCAGAGGGTAGGAGCTGCGCAGGCCCGCCAGAATGGGGACGAGAAGGAGGCGATGTTGGGTCTGCCGTACATATTCCTTGCTGGAAGCCAGTTCCAAACCGTGCTCGACCAGGCGTAAGCATCGGCCCTGCTTGATCTCACTGATCACCTCCGCAATGAGCCGTGCCGCCACGTATTCCATCACGACCGAGTGCAGCGTGAAGCTCCCCTGGGACTGGCCCGGCTCAATCAGTGAGCGGCGGCGTAAGCTCTCGACCGCTTCCAGCACCTGAGCGCGCCGCAGAGGTGCGGAAAGCCTCGCCAGCAACTCCTGCAAGGTCACTGGCTCGCGCAGGATCGACAGCCACACGAGCACGCCCTGCTCCGTGGCGGAGAGGCGGGCGTACTGCTCATCGAGCAGCGCGCGCACCCCGCCGAAGACCACCTCCCCTTGCTTCAGGAAAGGGGCGATCTGGCTATCGAAGAGTTCCACGATGGTCTGCGCCACGATTTTGAGGGCCAGGGGATTGCCCGCGTAGGACTGGATCAGCCGGAGTTGCTCAGCGACACTCCCTGCAACCCCCTTTTCGGCCAACAACTGCTGGCACGCTTCCGCATCCAGCTGGGCGAGGCGCAAGGTCCGCGCGGGAGCCCGGTTGCCTTCCAGAGGCACGAGGTCGGCCGGTTTCTCGCGGCTGGTCAGCAGCCAGCAACTCTGATGCTCGGTCTGGACCACCCGCCACAGCACCCGGGCGAAGCCCTCGTAGCCGGCACGCACGCGACCGCTGTCCTCCCCTTCCTGCAAGAACGACTCCAGGTTGTCGTAGACCAGCAGGACACGCCGGCTGCGCAAGCAGTCCAGCAGAAGGTTCTGGCGGCTTTCCAGGCTAGAAGACGCGTCCGAAAGCGCCTGGGGAGCCAGGACCTGCAGGCAGTCATCGAGCAGCGCTTCACAGCTCGGGACATCGCGCAGGGAACGCCAGATGACGACCTCGAAGTCCTGCGCCACGCGCTGCATCACCTGCCTCGCCAGGGCCGACTTGCCAATGCCCCCCTGTCCGAGCACGCTGACTACCCGACAGCGCTCCTGCACCACCCACTGCGCGAGCAGGTCCAGTTCCCACGCCCGCCCATAGAAGCTCGTTACGGCGGGTGCGTCGCCCCAATCGAGGCGTCGCCCGCTCCTGGAAGGAGCAGCGGGAGCGTGTGCAGTGACACCGCTCTCCTCTGCGGGCTGGGATGCCGGGGGAGGCTGGATGTGGGACAGCAGCCCACCAAGCCATGTTTCATCGAGGAGCACCTTCTGGCAGGCCGCTTGCCAGAGCGCACGCACCTCCTCTGCCTCACGCCCGGCGTGGAAAGCCTGGCGCTCGATGGCGAGGACCACGAAATGTTTCAGGTGATCGACATTCGGATAGGTGAGGCCTCCCTCCCAATCGATCACGGCGCGGCGCCCGACACCAAGCACCTCAGCTAATTCGGTTTGCGTCAACTCTAGCTTCGTGCGCAAGGTCAGCATCAGCTGCCCAAAGGCATAGTCTCGCTCGCGGTATGAGGACCTGATCATGGACCTTCCCTTTTCGTCTCCTTTTCACACGTGCTGCGATGTGAAGGCATGTGCGGTGCGAAAGTGTTGCGATGTCCGGTGACTTCGGGTACGCTGCTCAGTATACTACAAAACAGAAACCTCCTCGCACTGAACGGCTTGGACCTGTTCAGAGGGATCCTGTATGTCTTCACATCAAAAACTCATGCTGACAGAGAGGGGAACGCTATGCCAATGATCGATATCTACGCCGTTGCTGGGACATTTGCCGATCCGAAGCAACTGGCCATTGATGCGGCCACTACGGTGAAAACGATCGAGGGAGTGCCGGATATCCCGATGTTCCGCAAAAACACCGCCGCCTTCGTGCACGAGTTGCCAGCAGGCACACTCGCCAATGTGGATGGTGACGAAACCTATGTACGCGTGCAGGTCCTGACCAACGAGGGTGCCCTGGACCGCGAAAAACAGCTCGCCGTGGTAGCACAGCTGACACAGCTCGTGAGCACTGCTGCCGGTGACGAAACACTGAAAGACCGCACGTGGGTGCTCTTAACAGAAGCGAAAGAAGGTGGCTGGGGCCTCTGGGGCCATGCTCACACGAATGATGAATTAGTAGCCGCTGCACGGGATGAAATCGCGAAGCTGAAGTCTGCGTCAAGTTAACAGCGTCATGGTAGAGGAAATAACAACGGAGCAACTTTTGAGGACACTCCGCTTGCTCACACGCTCATCCGAAGGTGATTCCATCATGAATCAGCGCGCACCAGGACACGACTGGATTGCAATCGTCAGAAAAAAGCCTTTAGGAAAAATGTCGGCGGAACCACGATTCTTACGCGCAACAATGAGGGGCTGATTGAACATATCCAGCTTTATCATAGGCCCTTGCAAGTGGTCGTGGAGTTTTCCCGCGAACTGGCAAAGCGTCTTCAGGGTAAAGTAGATCAGGCTTTACTTCATGAGGAGCGATAAAGGGAGGTTCTTTGGCAGCAGACACGCTGTGCGCTGTCAGATGTCATTGAGGAGCGAGACCCATGACCGACCAGATTCAGCTTGAACCCGAGGCGCAAGCCTTCGTAGAGGCGGCGGCCCTGTCACCTTGGCTGTTCACGCTTGGCCCCCACCAGGGACGGCTCGCTCTCGATAAAGCCCAATCTGGCAAGGTTCGCAGGCCTGCGGTCGACGTTGAAGACCTGACCATTACGGATGGTCCCAGCGCGCAGGTGGCGCTTCGCATCCTGCGGCCCCAGAACACACAGACGCCGCTACCGGTCATCGTGTACATCCATGGTGCCGGGTGGGTCTTCGGCAGCCCGCAGACGCATGACCGGCTGGTGCGCGAACTCGCGGTCGGAGCTGGGGCCGCTGTCGTCTTCCCGGTGTACCGGCTCTGTCCGGAGGTGAGATACCCGACAGCCCTCGAGGAGTGCTACATGGTGGCACGGTGGGTCGGCAGGCATGGGCAGGAACATGGCCTGGATGGCGAGCGGCTGGCTGTAGCTGGCGACAGCGCCGGGGGCAACATGGCGACGGTGATCACGCTCTTGTCCAGAGAGCGCGGGGAGCCAGACATCCGGTTGCAATTGCTGTTCTACCCGGTCACCGACGCGACCTTCGACACAGAGTCCTACCACCAGTTTGCCGAGGGCTACCACCTGCGGCGCGACGCCATGATGTGGTGCTGGGAGCAGTACACGCGCCACCCGGGCGAGCGCAACGAGATCACCGCCTCGCCGCTACGCGCCAGCATCCAGCAGTTGCATGGGCTCCCACCGGCACTCATCATCACCGCCGAGGCCGACGTGCTGCGCGATGAGGGGGAAGCCTACGCCAACAAGCTGCGGCAGGCGGGGGTGCGCGTCACGGCGGCGCGCTTTGGGGGCACCATTCACGACTTCGTCATGTTGAACGCCCTGGCCCACACTGCAGCAGCGCGTGGAGCAATCGCGCTTGCTACGGCCTGGCTGCGTGAGGGCTTCTCAACCCAGTTCGCCTAGGCGCTTTGCGCTACAACCAGCGTCAGGACAGGAACGCGCGAACATCGTCACATGTAGTGCAGGTACTTCAGGAAAGCAAGAGCAGCGTTGCTGCTCGAGAAATGGAACAAGGAGAATACTTATGGGCATTTTTGCGTCAAAACGCACTTCAAACAAAGCGAACATTGTCTTAGTACACGGGTTCTGGGCTGACGGGTCCGGTTGGAGCAAGGTGATCCCAACGCTCCAGACACAGGGCCATTTTGTTGTCGCTGGGCAACATGCACTCACCTCTCTGGCTGATGATGTGGCTGCGACGCGTCAACTACTCGCGGAGTTGGAGGGACCGACGCTGCTGGTCGGCCACTCCTATGGCGGCTTCGTCATCTCTGAGGCGGCCAATGATGCACCAGGAGTGGTGGGCCTGGTCTATATCTCGGCCTTCATCCTGGATGAGGGGGAGACACTGCTCAGTTCCGGCGCCCAGTTTCCTCAACTGGAAGTCTTCCAGCATCTGCTCATCACCGGGCAAGGTTTTGCCTGGATCGATCCCGATGTCTTCCCCCAGAACTTCGCGAACGACATTGACCCAGTGGAGGCACGAGCTTTGGCGGTAGCTCAGGTGCCCCCCAAGGCGAGTATCTTCGAGACGAAAGCCGGGCGGCCAGCATGGAAGTCCCTCCCATCGTGGTCGCTTTTTGGGTCCGAAGATCGCATGATCCATCCCGAGCAGCATCGCTGGATGGCGCAGCGGAGCAAGACAACGGCGCGTGAGATCTCGGCCAGCCACGTCCCGTTTCTCTCGCATCCCGACGAGGTGGCTCGCATCATCCTGCAGGCAGCGAACGAGGCTGTTCCCGCCTGATTGCAAGCTGAACACGCACCACCGGTGCAGGCAGGAGAGGTACAGCATTTTAGCTGTACCTCTCCCATTCATGCCCGGTTCGACGAAGAGAGAACGGAGAAGGATCGATGCAAGCAGCAATTTTTCGGGAAGCCGCGGAAATTACGTGAGGCAATGCGACTGACAGCTTACCGCGCCCTCAAGGAAACAGGAGCCGATCTAACCCTCGCACCAGCCCATTCACCTCCATCACCTTCTGTGTTGCCAGCAGTGTGCCACTCACATATGGATGGGCACCGGAGCCGGCATCGTGGCGAATAGTCAGGCGCTCATCAGGCAACCCAAAAATCGTTTCAAACGCAATCACATAGCTTGGCAGGCGGATGGAATGCACTTGTGTCCCGTCAATGGTGGCTCCACGTGCCTCTTGTGGGCCGTGTGTGTGTTCCAGCGCAACTTCCAGGCGGTTGCGGGAGACCGTTGCCAGTTCTTCCGCGAGTTCGCGTGCGGTCCCGCTGGGCGCATCAATTTTTGCCGCACTGGCGTAATCAATGATCTCCCACGAGGGCAGGTAGCGGGCGGCAATCACAGCAAAATGCTTGGCCAGGGCCGCCGTGATGGAGAAGTTGCCTGCGGCAATGACGCCGAGCTGGCGTTCTCGTGCCCATCGTTCGATGTCGGCGTAATCGCTCGCGGTCAACCCGGACGTTCCCACAACCACGCGCACGCCTTTGTCCAGTGCTGCCAAAATGTGGCCTTTCACCACCTCAGGCCCTGTGTAGTCGATGAGCACATCGGTTGGCACTGCCAGGGCCTCTTCCAGGGAGGCCACTATGTTCACATTGGCTCTCCCCAGGCCCAGCACCTCTCCGATATCTTTGCCAGCTTGCCGGCGTGCTATGGCGCCGACCAGTTGAAATTCGCTCGATGCGAGAAGAGCACGGGTCACCGCACTGCCGGTCCAGCCCGTCGCTCCTGCGACACATACTCGTATGGTCATACTCACGATCCTTTCTCACTACGTCGCTAAAAAAGCGGGATGATGAAAGTCGATAGCCTCACACCACCCCATGAGACGCTTCTGTGACCACAGCTCGTTTCTCTACCTGTGAATATCCTTCTTCGATTCATCGTGTGGTGTTTCTGAAGGCCTTTCCTCTCTCCCTTTCGAAATCAAAGGGCCGAGCACCTCTTGAATATGGAACTGGCGCACCCCGACCAGATCCCAGGCGCGTGCAATACCATAGACGTAGATAAGCACTAGCAGGATGGCAAGATTATGCAGCGTAGCACTATCTCCAGGCGCTAGGTCTAATCGTATGCCATAGAAGATCTCAAAGCCAAACAAGACGAGACCGACGAGCAGAAAAAAAACACGCGGCAGTTTCTTCACCCCATCCCCGGAATCGCGGAGTAGGAGTATCCCCATAATGAGCGTGTTGACCAGTCCAATGGCACTCATGATGAGGGTGATGGTGGCACGAGGCAGCAGTGCCAACAAGGAGATCACCAGCGGATTGAGTAAGGCACTGTAGGAGCTGGCGGCCTGGACTTGACGCATCACAGAGGTCGTTTCGGCGTGAGTGACTTCCGGCTTGATAGAAATAACGACAAAGATCAGACCAAAAAGGGTTGCTCCGACACCGGCCATCGTGGTAAAAAAAGGTACGAAATCTACCGGCACCATCGTATCATCTCGTCCTTTCTTCCGTGTTTTTCCCAGTCAACGCCATTGACGAGCAACATCATACGCATCCCCTCTCGTCTGCGCCAATCGCACCGCTTCGCGCTTCAACTCGGCGGTGCAGTCCACGCAACACGCTGCGCGGCGTCCCTCCTCCTCGGCTTTCCACCTGCCGGAGGCTCACCGCGCTCTCGGAGCCGGCACTGGCGAGCTGGGTGCCATCGGGGCTCCAGTCCAGGTCGTAGAGGCAGGCATCGTAGCCCTGCAGGACGCGCACGCACTGCCCCCGCTCTACCTCCCACAGCCGCAGCGTGCCATCCGGACTGCCACTGAGCAGGCTTCGGCTGTCGGGCGTGAAAGCCAGGCCGTGCACCGCGGCGCGATGGCCCTGCAGCACCATCCGAGCGATGCCCTGCTTCGCATCCCACAGCCGGATGGTGTGGTCAAAGCTGCCACTGGCCAGCGTGCCTCCATCCGGGCTCCAGGCCACGGGTTGCACCTGCTGCGTATGCCCCAGCAGCGTCTGGCGCAGGCGAAGGCGGCCTGCCTCTCCCAGCTCCCACAGCTTGACGCTGCCATCCCAGCTCGCGCTCGCCAGGAGGCTTTCGCCGGGCGCGAAGGCCAGTCCCCACACCCA
>Ga0209648_10003094_pt1 | contig 13910 bp, 12 predicted proteins | sample GraSoi2013_115cm_FD_185830 | JGI IMG/M metagenome (GOLD analysis project Ga0209648, IMG submission 185830) | Grasslands soil microbial communities from the Angelo Coastal Reserve, California, USA - Sample 9_17_2013_115cm (SPAdes) (version 2) | ecosystem: Environmental > Terrestrial > Soil >...
GCCTGGGCGAACGCCGCACCCCCCGGCGCGCCGCGGCCCGCGATCGCGAGATAGCGCGCTGGCCCGACGGTCACGAAGGCCGGCGCACGCCGGGCGACGTATTCCGCCCGATGCCGGCGGTACAGATCGAGCTTCAGTGCGCGCCCTCCACGATGCGGCGGTAGCTGTCGGGATTCCACTTCGGCTTGGCCGGCGCGTTCGCAATGTCGAGCCCGAGGTAGAACACGAGCTTGATGATGCGCGACTCCTTCTCGGCGTCGATCTTGTCGGGCGAGTCACCCACCTGGTGATAGTCGGCGTGCGTGCCGTTGAAAAAGAAAAGAATCGGCACGCCCTTGCGCGCGAAGTTGTAGTGGTCGGAGCGGAAGTAGAAATTCTCTTGCGGCCAGATGTCGTCGATCGGCGTCATATGCAGCTCGGGGTGGGCCGCGCCGACGCGATTCAACGTGGCACCCAGGTCCGAGTGCTCCTTGCCGATGACTGCGATCGTGTCCTTCCAGTTGCGTCCTACCATGTCGGTGTTCAAGTCGGCCACCGTGTTCGCGAGCGGCAGGGTGGGGTGGTCGGAGTACCAGCGGCTACCCCACAGGCCGCGCTCCTCGCCGCTCACCGTCATGAACACGAGCGAGCGCTTGGGGCGAGGCTGCAGCTGGGCGAACGCCTCGGCGGCCTCGAGCACGGCCGTCGTGCCCGACCCGTCGTCGTCGGCGCCGTTGCAGATCGAGTCCGCGCCCCGAGCCACGCAGCCCTCGCCTGAGCCCGGCGTGCCGATGTGATCCATGTGGCCGGTGAAGAATACGTACTGGTTCTTGAGCACGGGGTCCGAGCCTTCGAGCAGACCGATGACGTTGGGCGCGGACGCCTGCACTGCCACGCGCTCGTGGACGTCGTAGTTCAACGTCACACCCTCGAGCCGCTTGGCGCTCCAGCCGGTCTGCGCCCGCACGGCGGCCGCGTCGACACCGAGCAGCGCCGCCGCCTGCGCGTCCCGGATCTCGACCAGGCCGGGGAGCGCCACACTGTCCGGCACCGCGTCGCCTGCGAACTCGGCTGACAATTGGAAGGCCCGTGCCAGCCGGTTCTGCCATTGCGCGTCGGGGCGGTTCGAGATGAACAGCACGCCGAGCGCGCCCGCGCGTAAGGCGCCCTGGACCCACGTGAAGTTGATGTTCACGCCCTCGGGAGTTGCGGTAACGACCTCCGCCACCCAGGCGCCCTTCACGTCGACGCCCGCCAGGGGGTTGGCGCTGTCCGGCGTGCCCGCGAACAGGACCACGGGCCCGGCGAGGGGCTTCCGGGGCAGCGCTGTCACGCGGAGCACATACACATCCGCGCCAGGCGTCAGCGTGCCGGCGATCCGGCCGCTGAAGGTGAGCCGGCTCTTGGCGGTATCGATCTGGCTCTGGGTGATGGTGTAGCGCTGGAAGAACGTGCCGTTCTCCCCGCCCGGCTTCAGGCCGAAGCGCTTGAATTCGGCCGCAATGTAGGCGGCGACTTCTTCGAGCTGGGGACTGGGGGTGGCGCGGCCGAGCATGGAGTCATCGGCGATGATGCCGATGCGCCGCTGCACGTCCTGGGGCGTGATCGAGTTGACAGCGCGGCGCACGGCCGCCGGCCCCTGCGCCACCAGGGTGCCAGGCACCAGCAGCGCCGTCATCAAGGCGAAGTACGGCGGAGAGAAATGCTTCACGGTCCGACCTGCTTTCTCGCCTTAAGGATTGGCCAACTCGCGGGTGAGCTCGGCCAGGTAGCGGGTGATGCGGGCGGCGGATTCGGCGTTGACGACGCGGATGTCGTCCCAGGGCTGGTGCAACGCGGCGTGGAGACCATTAAAGAAGAAGAGCGACGGAACGTCGTGCTGCGCGAACATCTGTTGATCCGACTGTTCGAAATAATCTTCGCGCGGCCACAGGTCGCCCAGCAGGGTGAGGCCGAACTCGGGATGGCGCGCCGCGGCCGAGTCGGCGGCTGCGCCCAGCCAGGATCGGGCCTTGCCCAGGACGGCCAATGAGTCGGGCATATTTCGCGAGATCGACTCCACATTCAAGAAAGCGACCATGCGGGCGAGCGGCACCGTGGGTCGCGAGACGTAGTACTCGCTGCCCCACATGCCGCGCTCGGTGCCGCTGAACAATGCGAACAACACGGAGCGACGGGGTCGCGGCCCGTACGCCAGCGCCTCGGCCACCTCGAGCACGGCGGCCGTGCCAGCGCCTCGGCCACTTCGAGCACGGCGGCCGTGCCTGATGCGTCGTCGTCGGCGCCGTTGTAGATGCTGTCGCCGCCGATTTCCCGGCCCACGCCCAGCGCGTCAATGTGGGCGGCGAGAGCGACGTACGCGGCCGCGGTGCTCGTATCCGTACCGGGGAGCACGGCGAGAATGTTGGGGGCGGAGCGCTGCGACAGCACCCGCTCCACCAAGTGCAATCGCACGTGGACCCTGTTGAGCGGGATGCGCTCCACCGTGTCCGGCACCGGACGGCTGGCTGCGGCCGCGACCCCCAATTCCGCCAGGTACACGCCGAGCGTGCCGTCCTCCATGAGCAGCACGGGGAGGGGCGCAAACGATTCGGCACCGGGCCGTATGAGGCGTGGCCGGGCGAGCTGCGCCATGCGGTTGTGAGACTCATCAGGGTTGAGGTTACGCACTAAGATGCACGCGACCGTACCGGCCCGGACGGCGGCGCGCAGCAGCCACATGGGGGTGCTGGGACGGTCGGGGCGGTCGTCGGCGATATGAATCAGCACAGCGCCGCGCAGGTTCAGGCCGTCGAACGCGTGCACCGAGTCGGACGGCACACCGACCAGCACGACGGCCGGGCCCGCCAGGTCCCGCGGTGCCGGGGTGCTCGACGGCAACCAGTCGACCTCTCGTCCGACGCGCCAGCGCGCGGCGCGCGGACCCGTGAAGCTCACCGTCGAGCTCTCGGCGACGGCACGAGTGCGCAGGATCTTGTACCGCTGGATGTAGCCGCTATCGCCCGCGGGGCGCAGCCCCAGGCGCTGGAATTCCTTCGCGACGTACCGCGCCGCTTGCTCCAAGCCGGGACTCGGCGTGCCGCGGCCGCGCAACGAATCGGATGCGAGCAGGGCGATCCGGCGCCGCACGTCGGCCGCGGTGATCGAGTCCGACGTCTGCGCGTGCAGGGCACTCGGCCCGGCCGCGAGCGCCACCAGGAGCAACGGCAGGCAACGATACGACACGAACGACCTCGTCAGTGGGGGCAGGGGGCGGAAGAAGCTAACGCGCCCGGCCGCGGGACGTCCACGGCCGGGCGCGTTGGACTACGTCAAGTCAGGGCTTGCGCCGACGCAGCGAGGGTTCCGGCGACGACCTCTGGGGCGCAGACCGCTGCGGCTCGGCCCGCGGCGGCGGCTGCCGCTCGGCCCGCGGCGGCGGCTGCCGCTCTGCCCGCGGCGGCGGCTGCCGCTCGGCGCGCGGTTGCGGCTGCCGCTCGGCGCGCGGTTGCGGCTGAGCCCGCGGCTCCGGCCGCGCTGCCGGTCGCGCCTGCTCCCGGCCCCGGTCACTCCCAAATTGCTGCGCGGGACGGTCCGCCGGACGGGAATCGGGCTGGTCGCGCTTAGCGCGGTCCGCTGACCCGCCCCGATCGGTCGGCCGGAGTTGGCTGTTCAAGCGGTCCGGGACAATCGGCTGCCAACTGGGACGACCGGGCTGGTCGGGATGTCCATCCTGGCCGGGACGCCGGCGGCGGCCGTTGTCGCCATTGTTGCCGTTGCCGCCGCCATTGCTGCCGCCGTTGCCGTCGTGGCCGCGACCGGTGCTATCGCGACCGCCGCGGTTGCCGTTGCCGCCACCGTTGCCGTCGTGACCGCCACCGTTGCCGTTGCCGCCACCGTTGCCGTCGTGACCGCCACCGTTGCCGTTGCCGCCACCGTTGCCGTCGTGACCGCCACCGTTGCCGTCGTGGCCGCCACCCTGGTCGCCCGGGCGACCGTCGGGGTGGCGCTCGCGGGGGGGTGGAATGATGCCCGTGCCTGTACCGCCGCCGCCGTCGCCAGTCGCACGCCGCCGGCCGTTGTCGTTGACCGGACGCTCACGCTCGCGCGAGACGAACGGGCTGCGGCCGTCCTGGTCCTTAAAGATGAAGCGCGGTCCCGGCCGGTACGGGCGCGTGAAGACCACCGACGTGCCGCCGTACGTGCGATAGGGGTAGTAGAACGGGTCGTCATAGACGACCACGCGGAACCGCACGCACGAATAGTCATAGGGGTCCCACGTCCGGTAGCTCACGTATTGGTGGCAGTCGTAGCACAGGAAGCGGGGATAGTCGTAGTGCCGCTCGACGTAATAGGGGACGACGTCGTAGTCCCAGTTGCTGTCGCCCCGCGCCACGATGCGTCCGGCCAGATCGGTGAGCGCCACGTACGGGTCGCCCCGGACGTCCGCGATGGCGCGATAATCCCAATGATCCCCGGTCTCGATCTGATCGTAGACGAACGGCTCGGGCGAAACGATCGCGAAGAGGTATCCGACGCCGGGATAGTCGTCGACGCGGAACGCGTCGTCGGCCTGGTTGCCCAACAGTTCGAATTCGCGCCCGCCGCGCACGAAATTGTCTTCCCACGGATCGCGGGGGAACAAGACGCGGATTCTGCCGTCGGTGTCGACGCGCAGGATGGTGACGTAGCCGTCTTGATCGCTGCGCACGTTGATGTGCACGGCATCGCCGCGCGTATACGTGGCGTCGCCGCGGTTGGTCCAGAGCTCGACCTTGGGTCGATCCCCGCCCCGGCCATCCGTGGCCCCCGCCAACGTCATCAGGCTCAGCATCGCGCTCAGCAGCATAGGTACCTCCCGAAGCCGCCTGTAAGGGCAGGGAACGTGCCAATAGTAGCAACTTGTAACCAATTGATCCGTAACCATTTAGAACTTGGCGTCTGGGCCCTCGTAGCCAGCATTGTCCTCTACCACGGACAAATGTCCGGCCATTAGCTTCCGCCACCCCATGACACAAGCCACGCGAATCGACCTGCTCGACCCCGCAGAAGTCGCGCGCCTGGGCGGCATCGAGATCGTGGCGGCGGGCGTGGTCGAGGGATTTCTCGCCGGGCTGCATCGATCTCCGTTCCGGGGTTTCTCGGTCGAGTTCACGGAGCATCGTGCCTATCAGCCGGGGGACGAGTTGCGCTACCTCGACTGGAAGATCCTGGCGCGCGCCGACCGCCTGTTCGTCAAGCAGTTCGAGGAGGAGACCAACCTCCGCGCCATGGTGCTCGTTGACGTGAGCCGCTCGATGGCGTGGCGTGGCGCCGCGGACCGGTTGACCAAGCGCGCCTACGCCGATCGCTTGGCCGCGGCGCTGGCCCTGATTCTGCTGCGGCAACGGGACGCGACGGGGCTGATCACATTCGACGACGCCGTGCGCCAGCTCGTGCCCGCGCGCGTCAAGACGGGACAGTGGGCGCGGCTGGTGCGCGGCTTGCTCGACACGCCGGACGGCCAAGGCACCGCGGCGCGCGCCGCCCTCGAGCGCGTGAGCGCGCTGCTCGCGCGGCGCGGACTGGTGGTACTCGTGTCGGACCTGCTGTTCGACCGCGACCTGGCCCTCGTCGCGCTGCGCTACCTCCGCCATCGCGGTCACCAGGTGATGGTGGTGCATCTGTCCGATCCCGCGGAGCTGGAGCTCACTGGGCCGCCCGAGGTGCGCTTCACGGATCCCGAGTCGGCCGCGAGCGTGGTGGTGCGGCCGCGGGAGCTGGCGCGCGCGTACGGTGAAACCGTGCAGCGGGAAATCGCGGCGTGGCGTTCGGCTTGCCGCCGCCACGGCATCGGCTATCACCATGTGCGGACCGATCTCCCCTTCGGTATGGCATTGCGACTGATCGCGTGACCTTCCTGCATCCGCTCGCGCTCGCGGGCCTCGCCGCCGCCGCGGTCCCGGCGCTGCTGCACCTGCTGCAACGCCGCACTCCTCCGGAGCTCGAGTTCCCCGCGCTGCGCTACCTCACCGAAGCCGAGCGCCGCAGCGCGCGGCGGCTGCGTCTGCGCCACGTCCTGCTCCTGCTGTTGCGCACCGCCTTGATCGCGGCGCTGGTGCTGGCCGCGGCCCGGCCCCTCGTGCCGGCACGCGGCGGCGGCGCGCACCAGGCAACGGCGCTCGCCGTGATTCTGGACAACAGCCCGTCGGCTGGCGCGGTCGTGGAGGGGCGCGCGGTACTCGACCGGCTGCGCGTGATCGCGCGCGGCTCACTAGGCGGGGCCGCGCCGGGCGATCGGCTGTGGCTGATGCTCGCCGACGGCGTGCTGCGGTCGGGATCGCGAGAGGCACTGCTCGCGGTCGTGGACGGCGCGACGCCGGGGGAGCGGCGGCTCGACTTGGTGGACGCGGTGACGCGGGCCGCGCGGCTGGTCGATGCCGAGCCGTTGCTGGGACGGGAAGTGCACGTGGTGAGCGACCTGCAGCGCACGGCGCTCGGTGAAGGCCGGGCCGACGTGCCGGCGGGCGTCTTGGTGCTGGCCCTCGCGCCGGCCGGCCCAGCCTCCGCCAATCGTGGGCTCGCGGCCGTGGACGCGCTCGACGGCGCGGTGCGTGTGAGCGTCGGCGGGACCGCCGGGACTGGGCCCGGCCCGCTGGTCGTCAGCCTGGGCGGTCGTCCGGTGGCGCGCACATTGGCGCAGCCGGGGGTGACGCTGTCCGGTGGCGCGCACATTGGCGCAGCCGGGGGTGACGCTGACGCTGCCGCTGCCCGTTACGGCCCCGGGATGGTGGGTGGGCGAGGCAGCGCTCGATCCCGACGAGCTGCGCGCCGACGATCGCCGCCCGTTCGTGCGCCGGGTGGCGCCGCCGGCGCGCGTGTCCGGCGCTGGGGCGGGGCCGTTCGTGACGGCGGCGCTCGCGGTGTTGCGCGACGCGCACCGCGTGACCGACGGCGGCGACGTCTCGATCGGCGACCGGCCGGCGGGTCGCAAGGCGATCGTCTTCCCACCCGCCGACCCAGCGCTGACGGGCGCCGTCAACCGGGCGCTGGCGGGCCGCGGCGCGGCGTGGCGCTTTGCGGGGCCGGGCACCCCAGGCGTACTCGCTTCGCAGGACCTGCCCTTGCTCGCGGGCGTCGCGGTGGCGCGACGCGCGCAGCTGGTGGGCCCGCCGGGCGACACGAGCGGCGTCCTGGCGACCGTGAACGGCGAGCCGTGGCTGGTCCGCTCGGGCGACGTGGTGCTCGTCGCCAGCCGGCTCGACACCGCGTGGACCGCGTTGCCTGCGGGCCCGGCGTTCGTGCCCGTCGTGGATGCACTGGTCAATCGCGTGGCGGCGGGCGCCGCGCTCGTGACGACCGCCGAGGGATTGCCGCACGTCGAGTTCCGCGTGGCGGGCGGTGACACGATCGGCGCCACGGTCTACGGCCCCGATCCGCGCGAGTCCGACCTGACGCCCGCCGATGCTGCGCTCGCAGCTCGCGCCCTGGGCGCCCGGGTGCTGAGCGAGGTGCCGTTCGCCGCTGCGCGGTTCACCGGCACGCGCCGCGCCGACTTGTCCGGTCTGCTCCTCGTCCTCGCCCTCTGCCTCGCCGGGGTAGAGCTTGGCGTGGCGAGTGTCACGCGCTGATGCCCCTCGACTTCCTGCTGGATCGTTTCGACGAGATGCCCGCCACGCGGGCGTTGGCGGACGCGCTGCCGGGCGCGGGCCGGCGGCTGCCGCTTGCCGGGTTGCCAGGCTCGAGCCCGGCGGTGCTCGTCGCGGCCCTGCTGCGCCGGCATCCACAACGCGTCATCACGGTGGTGGCCGCGACACCGCCCGACGCCGAGCGCTGGCTGGCCGACTTGCGCCTGCTGGTGGGGGACGCCGCGGCGCTGTATCCGCAACGCGAGGCGCTGGGCGCCGAGGAGCCGCATTTCGAGATCGCGGGCGAGCGCGTCGAGACGCTGGCCGATCTCGTGGCGGGCCGCATCCGAGTACTCGTCACGACCGCGCGTGCCAGCGCCGAGCGCAGCGGCGTCCCCGCGACGCTGGCGACATCGCGCCTGAGCCTCGCGGCTGGTGCGGAGCAGCGCTTCAGTGATGCCGTGACACGGCTCGAGCGCATGGGGTACACGCGGGTGCCGACCGTAACGGAAGTCGCGCAGTTCAGCGTGCGCGGCGGCATCCTCGACGTGTACGGCTTCGGGATGGCAGCGCCGGCGCGGATCGAGTGGTGGGGCGACGAGATCGTCTCGCTGCGCAGCTTCGACCTGGACACGCAGCGCTCGGGCGAGACGATCGAGCGGGTGACGATCCTCCCGGTGAGAACCGAAGAGCGGGAAGCGGGGGACGGGAGACGCACCCGCACGTCACTGCTCGAGCTGCTGCCCGCGGGCACGCTGCTGGTGCTCGATCGGGAGCACGCGGTCACGCAGGAGGTCGACCGCGCGTGGGCGGAAGCGGCGCATCATCTCGACGTGGCGCGCCGGCTCGGCGAGGAGCCCCCGGAGCGCGCCGAGCTGTTCCTCGCGCCCGCTGTGTGGCGCGAGCGCCTGGCGGCGTTCGGCGCGCTCACGCTCGGGGAAGAGACTGCGGACGGCCTGGCGCGGTTCCCGCTGGCACCCGCGGAGCCGGTCGACCGCGACCTGCGCTATCTGCGGGAGCTCGTAACGGCCCAACCGCGCACCGTGATCCTGTGCGACAACGAAGGCCAGGTGGAACGCCTGGACGAGCTGATCGGCGGCGACCGCGCGCAGCTCGTCGTGGGGGCGTTGGACGGCGGTTTCGTGCTGCCGTCGCTGCGGGTGTTGACCGACCATGAGATCTTCCGGCGCGCCCGCCGGTTGCGGCGCCCGCGCCGCTACCGCTCGGCCGCCACGACGGCGACTGCGGGGTCGCTGCAGGCGGGCGATTACGTGGTCCACCTGGAGCACGGCATCGGCATCTATCGGGGCTTGCAGATGCTCGAGGTGGGCGAGGGCACGCTCGAAGTGGCGGTGGCCGCCGGCAGCTGGCGCCCGGCTTCGCCTTCCCGCCCGACACGCCGTGGCAACGGGAGCTCGAATCCGCCTTCCTTTATGAGGACACCCCCGACCAGCGGCGCGCGACCGAAGAGGTCAAGCGCGACATGGAGCGGGCGCGGCCGATGGACCGCCTGCTCGTGGGCGATGTGGGCTACGGCAAGACGGAAGTGGCGATTCGGGCTGCCTTCAAGAGCGTGCAGGCGGGGAAACAGGTGGCGGTCCTCGTCCCTACGACGATTCTCGCCGAGCAGCACGGCCGCACGTTCCGCGAGCGCCTGGCCGACTATCCGGTGCGGATCGAGGTGTTGTCGCGGTTCCGCAGCGCGCGGGAAGCGGCCGCCGTCGGCAAGCGGCTCGCCGCGGGCGACGTGGATGTGGTGATCGGCACCCATCGCCTGCTGTCGCGCGACGTGGCGTTTCGCGACATCGGCCTGGTGATTGTGGACGAGGAGCACCGCTTCGGCGTGAAGCACAAGGAGCGGCTCAAGGCGCTGAAGCTGGCGGTCGACGTCCTGACCCTCACCGCTACGCCGATACCCCGCACGCTGCACCTCTCGCTCGCGGGGTTGCGCGACCTCACGCTGCTGGAAACAGCGCCCAAGGACCGCTCCCCGGTGCTCACGTTCGTCGAGCCCTGGGACGACGCGTTGTTGGAGGAGGCGATGGCGCGCGAGCTCGATCGCGGCGGCCAGGTGTTCTTCGTCCACAACCGCATCGACACGATCGATACGATCGCCGCGCGGGTGCAAACACTGGCGCCGCGGGCGCGCGTCGCCGTGGCGCACGGCCAGATGGCCGAGCATGCGCTCGACGACGTGATGAGCCGCTTCGTGCGCGGCGAAGTGGACGTGCTGGTGTCGACCATGATCGTCGAGTCGGGGCTCGACGTGCCCAACGCCAACACGATGATCGTGCACCGCGCCGATCAGCTCGGTCTGGCGCAGCTGTATCAGCTGCGCGGGCGCGTGGGCCGCAGCCACCGCCGCGCCTACTGCTACCTCGTGGTGCCCGACCTGCTCGACGCCGACGCCGAGGAACGTTTGCGGGTGCTCGAGCATCATACCGATCTGGGGTCGGGCTACCGCATCGCGCTGCGTGATCTGGAGATCCGCGGCGCGGGCAACCTGCTGGGCCGCGAGCAGTCGGGGCACGCGCACGCCGTGGGGTACGACATGTACCTGCGTTGGCTGCAGGAAGCGGTCGAAGCGCTGAAGAGCGGGGGGCGGGGCGAAGGCAGCGTGGAGTGGGCGCCGCCGGATGTGGTGTTGGACCAGGCCGCGCACTTGCCGGACGATTACGTGCCCGACGCCGCGGCGAAGCTCGACGTGTATCGGCGGCTGGCGCGCGCGGTGCGGCCATGCGAGATTGCTGCCCTGCGCGAGGAATTGCGCGAGCGCTTCGGGCCAAGCCCCGAGCCCGTGCAGCGGCTGCTCCTCGTGGCGGAACTCCGCGCGCTCTGCGAGATTGCTGCCCTGCGCGAGGAATTGCGCGAGCGCTTCGGGCCAAGCCCCGAGCCCGTGCAGCGGCTGCTCCTCGTGGCGGAACTCCGCGCGCTCGGCGCCCGGGCGGGACTGGAGACGGTCCTGATCAAGGGCGACGAGGCGCGGCTCACGTTTCGGCGGGATGCCCAGCCGCGCCTGGCCAACCTCACGGCGGCGTTGGACGCGGTGCAATTCGAGGCCGACGTGCGGCGGGCCGTGCCGCTGCACCTGCGGCTGCGCCGCACCGGCGGCGAAGCGATCGGTCCGGGATTGGCCCGCGCGCTCACAACCGTATTGGACGACACTCACGCGTAGGAGATCGCATGCGTCGGATGGTTTTGGTGTTGGGGGTACTCGGCGTGACGGGCTGCGCCGCGCTGCGGGATGCGTTTTCCACGCACGCCGATGTCGCGGCCACGGCGGACGGGCAAGAGCTGACGGTCGACCGGCTGGCGGAGCTCGTCTCGCAGGTGAAGCAGATGCAGGTCGAGTACCCGGGGGTGGAGCAGATCGCCAGCGTATGGATCGACAACACGCTGTTCGCCGAGCAGCTCGCGCGCGGCAACACGCTGACCGACACGGCGACCGTCGCCGCGGCGATGTGGCCGGCCGTGTCGCAGCTGCGCTGGGAGCACTTGCACGCACGGCTGATCGCGAAGGACACAACGCTCACCGCCGCGCAGATCGACTCCGCCTACAACGCGGGTGACAGTCGCATATTCCAACACATCCTCATTACGGTGCCGCAAACCGCGTCGCCTGATGTGGAACGCCAGAAACGCGCGCAGATCGAGCGCCTGTTGTCGCAGGCGAGTGCCCGCGGCGGCGCCGCGTTCGGCCAGATCGCCGCCCAATACTCCGAGGACCCCAGCTCCAAGCCGAATCACGGATACCTCGGGCTCTTTCCCCACGGCCAGTTCGTGCAGCAGTTCGAAGACGCCGCGTGGCAGCTGCCCCCGGGCGGCGTGACCGGCGTGGTGCGGTCGGCGTTCGGCTTCCACATCATCCGGCGGCCACCGCTCTCGGAAGTCAGGGACTCGTTCCGCGTCGGCATGCAGAATCGCGTCGCGCTGCGCTTCGATTCGCTGTACCTCGACAAGCTCGCCAAGGATCACAAGATCGCGGTGTCGAGCGACGCGCCCGCCGTGGTGCGGCAGGCGATGAGCGATCCGGCGAGCGCGCGACGCGACGGCACCTCGCTCGTCGGTTACCGCGGCGGCAAGCTGCGCGTGCGGGACATGATGCGCTGGGTCTACTCGCTGCCGCCGGAAAACGCGCAGGCGCTGCCGTATGCGTCGGACGATCAGATCAAGGAGTTCCTGAAGATCATCGCGCAGCGCGAGATCCTGTTGACGCGGGCGGAGTCGGCGCAGGTGCAGCTCAAGCCCGAGGATTGGCAGCAGCTCTTCGCCCAACACGATACCCTGGTGGCGGGGCTCGCGAACGCGCTGGGGCTCACGCCGCACGCGCTGCGCGATTCGGGCGCCACGCCCGCCCAACGCGCTGCTTTCGCCGCGGGCCATGTGAACGACTACCTGGACCGCTTGGTGCAGGGACGCGCATCCTACGTGCCGATCAACGCGTTCTTTAGTGAGGCGCTGCGACGGGCGGCGCCGTGGTCGCTCAGCGCCCCCGGCGTGCAGCGCGCAGCCGACCGCGCCAAAGTGCTCCGCGCCGCGGCCGAGTCGCTGCGGGCACACGGCGGCGGCGGTCCCGTGCGGCCCGCGCCCGGCCCCGCGCCCGGCGGACCCACCGTCACGCCGCCGAAACGGTCGCTGCAATGATCAGGCGGTTGCTCCGCGACGTCTTCGTGTTGTGCGTTGCGCTGTGCGGCGCGGCCACCGCCCAGTCCAAGGCGGGAGTAGTCGATCGGATCGTCGCGGTGGTGGGCACGCGGCCCATCTTGATGTCTGAGCTCGAGGAGCAGGTGGCACAGCTGCAGTCGCAGGGGCAGCAGCTCCCCACGGACTCCGCGGGTCTCGCCAAACTGCGGCGCCACATCCTCGGCGACATGATCAGCGAGGAGCTGGAAGTCCAGCAGGCCCAGCGTGACACGAACATCAAGGTGACCGAGCGGGAAATCCAGGACGTGGTCGAGCAGCGGGTGCAGAGCGTGCGCAGTCAGTTCACGTCCGAGCAGGACTTCCTCAATCAGCTGCGCCTCGCGGCGTTCCCCTCCGCCGAGGAATGGCGGCGCTATTTGACCGACCAACAGCGCCGCAGCACGCTGCGCGACCGCCTGCTCGAGAGCCTGCACCAGCAGGGCAAAATGCGGCCGATCCCACCCAGCGACCGTCAAATGCGCGAGTACTGGGACAACAACCACGGCAGCCTGCCCAAGCGGCCGGCGACCGTGTCGTTCCGCCAGATCGTGGTCGTGCCGCGCCCCGATTCGCAGGCGGTGGCGGCGGCGCGGACCAAGGCTGACTCGCTGCTCGGCCAGCTGCGCCAGGGCGCCGATTTTGCGGGGCTCGCCAAACGGTTCTCGGACGACTCCGTGAGCCGAGAATCGGGTGGCGAGCTGGGCTGGTTCCGGCGTGGCGTGATGGTGCCGGAGTTCGAGCAGGCCGCCTTCCGGCTCAAGCCGGGCGATCTGTCGCCGCTGGTGCGCTCGGACTTCGGCTTCCACATCATCCAGGTCGAGCGCATCCAGCCGGGGGAGATCCAGGCACGTCACGTTCTCGTCGCCCCAGTGATCGCGCCGGCGCAAGTCACCGCCGCGCGCCAGCTCGCCGATTCGCTGCACACTGCGCTCGCGGCCGGCGCGCTGTTCGACTCGATCGCCAAGCATTACAGCGATCCCAACGAGCCGCGCCTCGCCGAGCAGGTGGCACTCACCGACCTGCCGCCCGACTATCGCCGCACGATCGGCGACGACACGACGCGCGGGCTCAGGCCCGTCGTGCCGCTCGAGCCCGCGGGTAAGCGGCCGAAGTTCGCCATCCTGATCGTGATCGCGCGCCAGCCGCCGGGCGATTACACGTTCGAAGACATGAAGGACCGCATTCGCGAAAAGCTGAGTCAGGAGTTGGCGGAGCAGCATTACCTCGACCAGCTCCGCCGCATGACCTACGTGGACATCCGCCTCTAGCATCGTGCCCGGCCGCCCGCGCCTGGCGGTGACGCTGGGCGACCCGCGGGGCGTCGGCCCGGAAGTGGTTGCCGCCGCCGTCTCCGCGAGCCCCCTCGACGCCGATCTCGTACTGCTTGGTCCCGACGACCTGCTCGCCGCGATTCCCGCGCGCTCGCGCATCGGCGTCGGGGCGTGGGGGCGGGGGACGGGGGAAGGGGAGGACGTCGAGCGCGCCACGCTCGCCGGCCAGCTCGCGGGGCGCGCGATCGAGCGCGCCGTGTGGCTGGCGCGCGCCGGCGAAGTGGATGCCATCGTTACGGCCCCAGTCCACAAGCGCGCGTTGCACCTCGCCGGATTCAAATACCCCGGCGTCACCGAATTCCTGTCGCAGCTCACCGGCGGCGCCGAGGCC
>Ga0209648_10003095_pt1 | contig 13910 bp, 9 predicted proteins | sample GraSoi2013_115cm_FD_185830 | JGI IMG/M metagenome (GOLD analysis project Ga0209648, IMG submission 185830) | Grasslands soil microbial communities from the Angelo Coastal Reserve, California, USA - Sample 9_17_2013_115cm (SPAdes) (version 2) | ecosystem: Environmental > Terrestrial > Soil >...
TGCGCACCCCGCACGGCATGCGACTCACCGACGCGGGGCGGGCCTGGATCCCGTTTGCCGAGCGCGCGCTGCGAGCCCTGGTCGATGGACGCGACGCGCTCGAGCAGGTGATGACTGCTTCATCGGGCCACCTGATGATCGCGGCCGCCCCGGCGGTAAGCACGTACGTCCTGCCCGAGCTGCTCGAGCGGTTCGTGGCCAGGCACCCGCGGGTCGAGGTTTCGGTGAGGACCGGTCATTCCGAGGATGTAGTCGACCTGGTCGTGCGCGATGAGGTCCAGCTCGGGCTGGGGCGAACCATCCGGCATCCCGACCTGGAGCTGCGACCCTTTCACACCGAGGAGCTCGTCCTGGTGTGCGCCCCGGAACACGCATTTACGAAGCGCAAGCACGTCGCGATGGCCGAGGTCGCGACGCAGAAGTTGATCATGTTCGATCGGACCTCCAGCTACTACGAGATCACGCAGGGCGCGTTTCTATCGGCGGGTGTGAAGCTTCGCGGCTTGATGGAGCTCGACTCGATCGAAGCCGCCAAGAAGATGGTGGAGCGGGGCCTCGGCGTCGCGCTCCTGCCTGGAACCGCCGTGGCCCGCGAGGTGGAGGGGGGCACGCTTTCTGTCGTCGCCATGCAGGATGCACCCCCGATGCACAACTCGATCGTGGTCTTCAGGCGCCGCGATGCGGGCGAGCCGGCGGGGATCGTGGCCGCGTTCCTTGAACTGATTGGAACGCACACCTGACCGATTCCCTACATCGGATTTTTCGATAGGTTTCATCAAATCAATCAATTGGACTTATACAAGAGTCCTTGATAGCTTCTGGCTCATGGACAGCCAGGAACCACCGCAAGAGCTGCAGACGGAGCCCTCGGCGCACGAATGCGAGTGCCCCGAACCGTGCAACTGCGACCACGAAAACGAGTAGTCCCGCTCATATTCGGCGTTAGAAATCTGAACCGAAGGAGGGCTTGATGGAACTTGTGTCTACGCCCCTGCTGCCGCAGGGTTTGAAAGTCCCGGCGTCGCGCAACGAGGATCCGAGCAAACGCCTGCGCCGCCTGCTGGCCACCAGGCCCTATGTCTTCGGTCCCGGCGTGTACGACCCGATGGGCGCCGAGCTCGTGATGTACCACGGCTTCGACGCCGTCTACTTCAGCGGTTACTCGTTTGCGATCGGCCACCTCGGCACCACCGACATGGACCTCTACTCGTCGGTCGAGATTGCCGACGGCGCTCGGCGCACTGTAAGCGCGCTGCGGAAGTTCCAGCTCACGATGGCGATGGGCGACCCCGACAAGGAGGCGCCGCCCATCCACCTCGAGATCCCTCCAGTCGTCGTGGACATGGACGCCGGTTACGGAAACCTCTTCAACGTGCAGCGGACCGTGGAGCTGTATGTGCGAGCGGGTGTGGCCGCGGCGCACCTCGAGGACCAGGTGATGCCGAAGCGCTGCGGTCACATCGCCGGGAAAGCGCTGATCTCGGCCGATGAGTTCGTCGGCAAGCTCAAGATGATGCGCGCTGCGGCTGACGACCTTGGACACCCCGACTTCGTGATCATCGCGCGCACCGACGGGGTGTCGGCCACCGAGGCGCCGGAGTCGAAGCGAGGGATCGAACTTGCGATCGACCGGGGGCTGCGCTACCTGGACAGCGGGGTGCCCGACCTCCTGTGGTGCGAGTTTCCGACCGCCGAACGCGCGGTCACCGAGAAGTTCTGCTCCGAGATCCGCAAGCGATTTCCAATGGCAAGGTTCGCCTTCAACTACTCGTCGTCCTTCAAGTGGTACAACGAGAAGGACCCGATCACATGGGACGACCTTGCCGACCTTGGCGTCGGTTTCATCTTCATCACGCTCGCCCTGCAGCACGCCGCGGGCCACGGGATGTCGGTGCTGCTCAACGACCTGAAGCACGACCAGGAGCAGGGCTACATGGCCCTGCAGCGCAAGGAGTGGGCCCCCGGAGCGGACGTTCCGACCCGCAGCCACCACCTGTTCACCGGCGTGCCGTACCACCAGCACGTCGGCCAGCAGTACGGCGCGACCCGCCTGAGCGAGGCGATGGACGAGCACCTCGAGGTGTCGAAGGTGGTGTGACCCCGTAACCTACGCGGGGGCATGATCCTTTTCCCGTTTCGATACCTCTGGTGGCTGATCTCGAGCCTTCGCCGCTCGTTCGGCAAGCCGCCTGAGTTCGTCATCTTCGTCCTCGAGAGCGACCTGCCCACGCTCCCCGATCCGCCCCGGCCGCTGTGGCAGCGCTTCACGTCGCGGCCGCGCCTCAGCGTCACCGAGCTGGGTGAGCGGTTCGAAGCAATCGCGCGCGATCCGCGGATCAAGGGCGTGGTGCTTCACCTGCGCCCCGTGGCCATGCCGATGGCCACGCTGCAGGACCTCAGGGAGCTCGTCGCCAGGCTGCGCAAGGCCGGGAAACGAGTGGTCGCGTGGGCGCCCTTCTACACGACCGGCACGTACTACCTCGCGTGCGCGTGCGACGAGATCTTGCTCATGCCTGTGGGTGCGATCCAGCCTCTCGGCTTCGCGACCACCGGAATGTTCCTGCGCGAAGGCCTGGCCAGGTTCGGCATCGAGGCGGACTTCGTGCAGATCTCGCCGTACAAGTCGGCCGCTGACGTGCTCACGAAGTCGGAGATGTCGGACGAGCTGCGAGAGCAGGTGACGTGGCTGCTCGACTCGCAGAACAAGGAGCTTTTGAGCGCGATCGCCGAGGGCAGGCTGCGAGATGAGAGTGGCGCCCAACAGCTGATCGACGGGTCTCCATACGGCGACGACACGGCGCTCGAGGCTCGCGTGGTCGACGCGCTGGTTCCCGAAGAAGCGCTGGCGGAGAGGTTGGGTCAGGGCGCGGGCGCTCCGGTCGCGATCGGCACCTGGGAGCGGGCAAACAGCAAGATGCGCTCACCGGCCCCGACGCTGGGCCGCGGCAAATACGTCGCTGTGCTGCGCATCGAGGGCACGATCGTCGACGGACGTTCGGGCGGGTTGCCCGTCAAGCCGCCGATCCAAGTTCCCTTGATCGGAGACGATCGCGCGGGAGACCTGAGCGTGGTGCAGGCGGCGCGCCTTGTCGCCGGGGACAAGCGGGCGGCGGCGGCGGTCCTCTATGTGAACTCGAGAGGCGGCTCTGCGACCGCGTCGGAGGCGATGCGGCAGGCGCTGAGCGTGATCGCGGCACGCAAACCGCTGGTCGTCGCCATGGGTCCGGTTGCGGGGTCGGGCGGCTACTGGGTGTCGACACCCGGGAGCTGGATCGTGGCCCGGCCGGGCACCCTCACCGGGTCTATCGGAGTGCTGACCGGCAAGATCGTGACGGGCGGAACGTGGTCGAAGCTCATGGTCAACCGCGAGACGGTCGCGTTTGGGCGGCACGCGACCATCGAAAGCGACGAAAAGCCGTACACGGACGAGCAGCGGGAGGTCATCAAAGGACAGATCGACCGGATCTACAAGTTGTTCCTGGACGTGGTCGCGAAGGCGCGCAAGATGACCCCGGACGAGGTCCACCCGATCGCGGCCGGCCGCGTGTGGACCGGCCGTCAAGCCTTCGAGCGGAAACTGGTCGATGAGCTCGGCGGCGTGGATGCCGCGGTGCGCAAGGCGCGAAGCCTGGCGGGTTTACCCGAAACGGCTCCGTTCCGCGAAGCCAGAGCGCCCAAGCGCATGATCCCTCCGCCGGCCGTCGCAGGCGCCGCCGGGTACATCGGCTACCTGCTCGAGGGTGTCTCGCTGCTGAGCCGGGCCCCGGCCCTGGCCGTCATGGAGTACCTACCAGGCGAGCTGACCTAGGGATTCCATTCCGCACGCGTGGCGCCAAACGTGCGGAAACGGCATCGGAATTACGCACGGCTGGCGCCAAACGTGCGGTATCAGGAGTCGAGGGCGGGGAATCTCCACGGTTGGCGTTCGCGGACCAGGTCGTAGACCGTGGCCACGATGCTCTCTCGGTTTGGTTTCGTGAAGTAGTCGCCATCCGGCCCGTAGGCCGGCCGGTTGGGTGAGGCGGCAAGCGTGCGCGGCGCGGCGTCGAGGTGCCACCAGCCGTTCTGCACCTCGAGCACCTGCTGGAGCATGAACGCGGACGCCGCGCCTGGGACGTCCTCGTCGAGACAGATCAGCGCGTGGGTCTTCTCGATCGACCGCACGATCGTGTGGTTGATGTCGAAGGGATTCAAGGTCTGCACGTCGATCACCTCGCAGGAAACGCCAAGCTCCTCGAGCGTGCGCGCCGAGTCGAGCACGATCCCGCAGCATGCGCCGTAGGTGACGATCGTCGCGTCGGTGCCCTCCCGCAACACCTCGGGCACACCCAGGGGAACCGTGAACTCTCCGATGTTGTCCGGCACCCGCTCCTTCAACCGGTAGCCGTTCAACACCTCGATCACCACTCCCGGGTTGTCACCCCGTAAAAGCGTGTTGTAGAAGCCGGCCGCCTGGGTCATGTTGCGAGGCACAGCCACATAGACACCCTGCAGCGCGTTCAGCAGCACGGCCATCGGCGAGCCCGAGTGCCAGATCCCGACGAGCCGGTGACCCTTCGTCCGGATCACGACCGGCGCCTTCTGGCCGCCCACCGTTCGCCAGTGCAGGGTGGCCAGGTCGTCGGCGGCCGTCTCCAGCGCATAGAGGAAGTAGTCGAGGTACTGGATGTCGCAGATCGGCCTGAGCCCCCGCATGGCCGCGCCGATCGCCTGCCCCAGGATCGTGGCCTCGCGGATCCCGGTATCGGTGAGTCGAAGGCTGCCGTACTTGGCCTGCAGGCCCTCGAATACCAGGTTGACGTCTCCCAAGCGGCCCACGTCCTCGCCGACCACGAACAGGCGGGGATCACGCGCGAAGTTCGCGTCGAAGTTGCGCAGTAAGACCTGGCGGCCGTCGACCTTTGGCGACGTGTCGGAAAAAATCGCCGGAACAACCGGCACCTTCAACGGAGACTCGTCGGAGCCGCTGTAGAGATGGGAGTTGTAGCGCTGGTGGTTCTCCTTGCGGTACTCCTCGACGAACTTCGCGAGCTCGGTCCTGGCGGGCGAGCCGATTCCACGCATCCGGTGCAGAGCGCTGGTCGCGCTCGCCATCACGAGCGACCGGGTGACCTTGCCGGCCTCGTCCAGCAGGTTGGTGATCGGAGCGATCTCGGGCATGTCGATGCTCTTGAGGATCGAGACCGCCCGATCGCGCTCGGCCCTGATCGGCGCCTGGAATGCCTCCCACGCCAGGTCGCGCGCGGCTTCGACCGCCTCCTTGTCCGCGGCCTCCCAACCCTCGAGCTGCGACTCGCTCGCGATGCCCGACTCGATGACCCAGTCCCGCATGCGCGCGACACAGTCGAACTCGTTCTCGAAGCGCAGCCTCTCCTTGGTCTTGTAGCGCTCGTGGCTTCCACTGGTCGAATGGCCCTGCGGCTGCGTCAGCTCCACGATGTGGAAGAGCGCCGGCTTGTGCTCGCGGCGCACCTTCTCGACCCCCCTCGCGTACGCCTCCACCAGCGCCGGGTAATCCCACCCGGGAACCACGTAGATGTCGATCCCCGGCCGGTCGTCGGGGACGAAGCCGCGCAGGACGTCCGAGATCGACGCCTTGGTCGTCTCGGCCGTGATGGGGACCGAGATGCCGTAACCGTCGTCCCAGACCGACATCGCGAGCGGCACCTGCAGCACGCCCACGGCGTTGATCGCCTCCCAGAACAGACCCTCGCTGGTGGCGGCGTCACCGATGGTGCCGAACGCGACCTCGTTTCCGTTGACCGAGAAACCGTCCTGCGCCTCCTTCAACTGGGGGTTGTCCCGATAGAGCTTTGACGCGTACGCCAGGCCGACGAGGCGCGGCATCCAACCAGCCACGTTCGAGACGTCCGCGCTTGCGTTGAGCATCTCGACCGACCTGGCGAACGCCCCGCTCTCATCGAGGAGGCGGGTCGCGAAATGGTTCCCCATCTGCCGACCTCCGGACGCGGGGTCGGCCTCCACGTTCGCGTTTCCGTACAGCTGGGCGAAGAAGCCGCGGACGTTCGACATGCGGGTTGCCCACATGAAGGTCTGGTCGCGGTAGTAGCCGGCGCGCCAGTCGCCCGGGCGGAACGCCTTCGCCATGGCGAGCTGAGGCACTTCCTTGCCGTCGCCGAAAATCCCGAAGGTGGCGTTGCCGCGCAGCACCTCGGCCCGTCCGATGATGCTCGCCCGGCGACTGCTGTAGGCCAGGCGGTAGTCGGCGACGATGGTTTCGGCGGTCAGGGAAGACGAGGACTTCGAGTTGCGCAGCGTTTTCGCCAGCCGGAAAACCTCCCCTACGCGTCAGGTCTCGCCGCCATGGCGGCAAAACCTAGCCTAGCACGCACCGCCCTGAGTTCCAGCCGGGTCAGGCGGTACTGGCGCGCTCCTGTTCCTCTTCCTGCTGCATCTGGCGTGCGCCCGGCCGGCTGGCCTCCAGTGCTTTCTTCATGTGCACGTAGGCCTGGGCGACGTCGCCGCGGCGCTCGAGGATCTCTGCGTAAACACCGTGCGCGTGGAAAAGGCTCTCGCGCCGGCCCTGCTGCTCGAGGCCCTGAATCGCCTGGGCGAACTCCCGGTCCGTGCCTCCTGGATCGCCCAGCCTGTCTGCGATCCGGCCCAGCCACATGTGCGCGTCGGACACGTTCAAACCCTCGCGCAGGCGGGTCGCGAGCGCCAGCGCCTCGCGCGCGAACTCGCCGGCCTGGTCGATGTTGTTCTCCTGAAGGCACAGCTCGCAAAGGTTCAGCAGCATGCGGCTGCGGCCCACCTGCAGGTCGGTCGCATCGCCCATGGTCAGGGATCGGTCGAGATGCTCCCTGGCGGCGGCCGTCTCGCCGCGAGCCATGAGGATCAGTCCGAGGTTGTTCTCGGCGCGGGCAAGCGCCACCCGGTCGCGAAGCACTTCGAGCAAGGCGACCGACCGTGTGGCGTACCTGGCCGCCGAGTCCATCTGGCCGAGCTGCTTGTACGACGACGACAGCCCCCTGTACATGCTCGCCAGCAGCTTGAGGTCCCCAAACGATCCGGCTGCCTCGATCGCCTCTCCGTATATCTCCACTGCCTTGTCCCAATCGAGGTTCGCCACGTGGGCCGTCGCGACGATGCCCAGCAGCCGTGCCTCGGTCGGAACGGGAACAGGATCGAGGGACCGGCACACCGCGAGCGCCCTCTCCGCGATGGCGAGGGCATCGGGGCGCTGGTTCAGGTAGGCGAGCGAAGCCTCCACGCCGAGGCATTCGGCGAGCATCACCCCGTCGTTGATCGCCTCGAAGTGAGCCCGGGCCTGGACCAGCAGGTCCTGTGCGTGCTCAGGCTGCCCGGTCTGGATGTAGGCGATGGCCACGAAATACCGGATCCGGCCGAGCCGGTGCGCCGAGGTTCCTAGATCGAGCAATGAGTCACCCAAGGCGATCGCCTCGGCGTAACGGCCATCGCCCACCATCGCCTCCAGGTCCGCAAGGGACGTCTGGGCTTCGTCGGTGGCGCCCGCGGGATCGGCCAGGAAGAATTCGACCGGCTTACCTGTGCGCTGGGCGATGTGTTCGAGGGTCGGCAGCGAAGGGCGGGTGCGTCCGGTCTCGATCAGGTAGATAGCAGGCGCGGTGACGCGGCCCTTGCCGACCTGCGCGAGACTCATGCCTGCTTCCTGCCGGGCTTGCTTGACCGAGCCGGGCTTGATCGTCACGCCGGGTAGTCGGCGTCGCGTCGTCTTCGGTGGTTGTGGAACGTCTGCGGCACTCATCTGCATCACCTGTAAGACAAACGAAAATCCAACGTGTCTATCGCTGCACCGGTAAGGATTGTTTCAGATCCAACAAGCGCGCGTAACTGATTACTGAATGGGAACGTCGATTTAACGATTAGTTTCAGTTAAATTAACAACGCAGGTCGCGGTCCGAGTGCTTCCCGCCGCGGCCTGCCTTTACCTCCCCGCTCGCCGGGGAGGTCGGCCCTGGCCAAAGGCCACGGCCGGGTGGGGGCGAACACTTTGGACAGGCTTGAATCCCCCCATCCGGCGCTTCGCGCCACCTTGCGCGCAAGCGGCGATGAGGATGGGACTTACTGATTGCGGCGGCGAGCGGGGAAGTGACTTATCTAATTACGCAACTGAGGCTGGGAATGCTCCGAACAGCCGGATCTCGGCGCTTGCTTCTTCCAGGTCGTTCAAGGCCGCTTCCGCTGCTTCCGCGTTTCCGTTGATTGCGAAGTCCAGGTAGAAGCGGTACTCGAAGGGGCGGCCCTTCATCGGCCGGCTGTCCAGGCGCGTGAGGTTCACGTCGCGGCGCGCGAAGCAGTCGAGCGCTTGCGAAAGCCCTCCCGGCCGGTGGGCGGTGACGAACGCCAGCGAGCATTTGTAACCAGGTTGGGCGGCCCGAGGCCGTGCCGCCTCGCCCCGCTCGATGACGACGAATCGAGTCCGGTTCTCGGAGTCGTCCTGGATCGACTCGGCCAAGACGTAAAGTCCGTAACGCGCCGCCGCCGCCTTGCTCGCGATCGCAGCCGTGCCCGGCTGCCGCTGCTCCGCGACCGCGCGCGCCGCCCCGGCGGTGTCGTGATACGCGACCGAGCGGATCTGTCGCGAGTGCAGGTAAGCGTCGCATTGCGCGAGCGCCTGGGGGTGCGAGAGCGCGCGCTCCACAGGCCCGGGCCAACCAAGCAGGCAGTGGCGCACCGGGTGAACGTGCTCGCGCACCACACGCAGGCCTGGCAGCTCCCAGAGGAGGTCGGACACCTCCTGGACGACGCCCGCGCTGCTGTTCTCCACCGGCAGCACGGCCACGTCGACAGCGCCCATCGTCAGGGCCTCGAAGGTCAGGCGGAAGGTGGGAAAGCCGATCGATTCCGCGTCGGCGAACAGCGCCGAGACGGCCTCGTCCGAGTAGGCGCCAGGCTCTCCCTGATAGGCAGCCTTCACCCGAATATGAGATGCCGCAGGGTATCCGCCACATGGTTGTGGTCCAGCAGCTGATCGGTCACAGGTGGATGGCCGTTGGTCTCGTGGCCATTTCCGTTGGCCTCGTGACCGTTTGGCTCGGCCGCCGCTGCCGCGATCTTGCGAAGGTCCTCGTCGGTCACCTCTTTCTTGGTGTCGGCGACCTGGAGGAAGCGCTGCCAGGCACCATCCACCTGTCCATCGGCCAGCGTGATGCCGAGGCGGTTGAGGCGGTGGTGAAATGCATGGCGGCCCGAACGCGCCGTGAGGACGATGCGCGAGTCGCTCAAGCCGACGTCTTCGGGCTTCATGATCTCGTAGTTCAGGCGGTCCTTCAGGACGCCGTCCTGGTGAATGCCTGAAGCGTGCGCAAATGCGTTTGCCCCGACAACGGCCTTGTTCGGCTGTACCGGTGTGCCAGTCAGCTCGGCCACAAGACGTGACGCGCGCGTGATCTCCTTCGTGTCCACGGCGCACTCGAGCCCGAGCTTCGCCTGGCGCACGTTCAGCAGCATCACGACCTCTTCGAGCGACGTGTTGCCGGCTCTCTCGCCGATGCCGTTGATGGTGCACTCGACACGTCGCGCCCCGGCCGCCAGCGCCGCCAGCGTGTTCGCGACCGCAAGGCCGAGGTCGTTGTGGCAGTGGACTGAGAACAGCGCTTTCTCGGTGCCGCGCGCTTCCGTGATGGCGCGACGCACGATCTCGCCGAACTCCCACGGTAGGCAGTAGCCGGTCGTGTCGGGAATGTTGATCACGTTGGCGCCCGCGGCGATCATCGTCTCCACGGTCTCGACCAGGTAGTCGGGATCAGCGCGACCCGCGTCTTCGGGCGAGTACTGGACGCGATCACAGAGCGAACGGGCGTAGGAAACCATCTCGGCGCCGCGCTTCAGCACCTGTGCGCGAGTCATACCCAGCTTGCGGTCGATGTGCACGTCGGAGACCGACAGCACGATGTGGATCTGCGGGGACTCCGCCTCTTTGATCGCTCCCCACACCGCGTCGATGTCCTCTCGTACGGCACGCGCCAGCGCGGTCACGGTCGCGCCGCGGATCTCTCGGGCGATGCGGCGGCAGGCTTCGAAGTCGCCGGGGGACGAGATCGGGAAGCCGGCCTCGATGACGTCGACGCCCAGCTTCTCCAGCTGCCGCGCAATGCGCACCTTGGAGTTGGCGTCCAGGTGAAAGCCGGGCGACTGCTCGCCGTCGCGCAGCGTCGTGTCGAAGATGAATACTCTGTCCGGAGTCTTCTCGTTCATTATTTTTCCACCGGCTCCAACCAGGGCATCATCGAGCGGAGCTCGCGTCCAACCTTCTCGATCTGGTGTTCGGAATCTTTCTGGCGCATCGAGAGAAATGCGTCGCGCCCGTTGGAGTTCTCGTCAATCCACTTCTCGGCGAAGCTGCCGTCCTGGATCTCGGTCAGCACCTGCCGCATCTGCTGCCGAACGTGGTCGTCGATCACACGGGGACCGGAGACGTAGTCTCCGAACTCGGCGGTGTCCGAAATCGAGTAGCGCATGAAGCCGAGGCCGCCCCGATACATCAGGTCGACGATGAGCTTCATCTCGTGAAGCACCTCGAAATACGCGATCTCGGGCTGATAGCCCGCCTCGACCAGCGTCTCGAAGCCTGTCTTGACGAGGGAGCTGATTCCGCCGCACAGCACGGCTTGCTCGCCGAACAGGTCGGTCTCCGTCTCTTCCTTGAATGTCGTCTCGACGATGCCTGCCCGGCCGGCGCCCAGCGCCTTCGCGTAGGCCAGTGCGCGATGAAGGGCGTGCCCCGAGGCGTCCTGGTGGATGGCGATCAAGGCGGGGACGCCCACTCCTTGCACGTAGGTGCTGCGCACCAGGTGACCGGGACCCTTGGGGGCGATCATCGCCACGTCGATGTTCTGGTCCGGCTTGATCTGCGCGAAATGGATGGAGAAGCCGTGCGCGAACATGAGCATCGTTCCCGGCTGCAGGTGCTTCTCGATCGATTCGCGGAACAGCTTGCCCTGCCCGGCGTCTGGGGTCAGGACCATGACGACCGTCGCTTCCGAGACCGCCTCCGGCACAGGCACCGCGCGAAGGCCGTCGGCCTCCACGCGCTCGATCGACTTGCTGCCCGGGTACAGACCGACGCGCACGTCCTCTCCGCTGTCGCGCAGGTTCAGCGCGTGGGCGCGGCCCTGGCTGCCGTAGCCGATGACCGCGACGGGCTCACCCAGCGCCGGCGGGCAGTCTTTGTCGTAGTGGATCTTCATGCGGTTCTCCTCATGACTACGGGTCCCGAGCGCGCCACGTCGAGCACGCCGTGGTTCAGCAGCTCATCGATGAAATCGCCGACGTCCTTGCCTTCGCCGGCGAACTCGACCGTCGTGCCGTCGGGACCGGAATCGAGCACCTTCGCGCCCCTGGAGACCAGCCCCGCGACCTCAGACGACGTGACCTTCGCGACCACCAGCTCCCGGCTGTGCACGAGCTGGCCGGTCACGTCCTCGATCTCGATCACCTCGACGAGCCGTTCGAGCTGCTTGCGGACCTGGTCAGTCTCGGCATGGCCGGCGTCGATGGTCAACGTCATGCGGGAACGGCCGGGTTGGCGGCTCGGGCCGACCGAGATGGAGCGGACGTGAAAGCCGCGGCGGCGGATCAGGCCTGAGACCTTGCTCAAGGTGTTGGAGCCGTCGTCGACCAGCACTGAAAGCACGCGTACACGCACGGCCAGGTCCTCTGGGGAGCCGGGGGCAGGTCGCGCCGCGATGGCTTGCGGTGGGGTCGTTTCGATCATCAGTTAGGTGCCTCCCAGAAGTCGTTCAGGCTCTTGCCCAGCGGGACGATTGGATAGACGTTGGCTTCCGGGTCGATGCGGAAGTCGATGAGAAACGGGCCCCTGGTCTTCTCCGCGGCGTCCAGCGCGGGGGCGATCTCCTCTAACCTGTCGACCCGGATGGCCGGCATGCCATACGCGTCGGAGAGCTTCACGAAGTCCGGCATGTGGGTCAGGTCCGACTGCGACCGGACACCGCCGTAGAAGTCGTCCTGGAACTGGCGGACCATGCCCAGCGAGAAGTTGTTGAGCAGCACGATCTTGACATCCAGCTGGTGCTCGACCGCGACTGACAGCTCCTGCGCCGTCATCACGAAGCCGCCTTCGCCGGCGACACACCAAACGGCCTTGTCAGGCCGCCCGAATTTGGCGCCGATCGCGGCCGGGAGGGCGAAGCCCATCGTGCCGGAGCCGCCTGAGTTGAGGAACATGCCGGGGCGGTCGTAGTTCCACCACAGCGCCGCCCAGATCTGGTTCTGGCCGACGTCAGCGACCACGATCGCCTCGTTGCGGCATCTCCTGTACATGTCGATCAGCACGTCCTGCGGCTGCAGCTTGCCGTTCGAGTGCGTGTACTTCAGGGGGTGCTCCTCGCGCCACGCGTCGATCTGCGCGAGCCATAGGCCCCGGTCCTCGTGGAGCGCGCCGACATGCGGGGTCATCGCCTCGAGCGCGTTGCGGGCATCGGCCACGAGCTCGATGTGCGGCCGGACGTTCTTGCCCATCTCCGAGCTGTCGATGTCGATGTGGATGAACGTCTTGACCTTCGGCGCGAAGTCGGCGAGCCGCGCGGTGACGCGATCGTCGACGCGCATGCCGACCATCATCAGGACGTCCGCGTTCTGGACCGCCTTGAGGTTCCATCCAGTCCCCATGAAGCCCGTCATGTGCAGCGACAGCGGGTGGTTGACGGGGAACGCGCCGATGCCGAGGAGGGTCGTGCCGACTGGCGCGCCTGCCTTCTCGGCGAACGCGCGGAGCTCGGGCTCGGCGCGGCTGAGCAGCACGCCGTGGCCGGCGAGGATCACTGGACGCGCGGCGCCGGCCAGGGCCTGCGCCGCCTCGCGGGCGCGATCGAGATCGACGTGCCCGTTCAGCTGGTACCCCGGGATTTCGAGCCGCTCCGGGGTGATGCGCTCGGCGTCCGCCTGCTGCACGTCCTTGCAGATGTCGATCAGGACCGGCCCCGGGCGGCCGGTGGTGGCGATGTGGAAGGCCTCGTGGATCACACGCGGGAGCTGGGCGATGTTGGTGACCAGGTAGCTGTGCTTGGTGACCGAGCTGGTGGCGCCGATGACGTCGGTCTCCTGGAAGGCGTCGCGGCCGACCTGGGTGCTGGCGACCTGTCCCGTGATCGCGATCATCGGCACCGAGTCCATGTATGCGGTGGCGAGACCGGTGACGAGGTTCAGCGCTCCTGGACCGGAGGTGGCGAACACGACGCCCGGCTTGCCGCAAGCCCTGGCGTACCCGTCGGCCATGTGCGCGGCGCCCTGCTCGTGGCGGACGAGGATGTGTTTGAGCTTGGGATGCTCGTGCAGGTGCTGGTAGATCGGCAGGTTGGCGCCGCCCGGGTAGCCGAAGATGTACTCGACACCCTCGCGCTCCAGCGCCTCCAGGATCATGTCCGCTCCGGTCAACTTGTTTCGTCTCTCCCTGAAAAAATGAAGAAGCCCCCACCTCTCGGTCGGGGGCTTTTGCGATCTGCTCTGCGGTCTGGTTAGCTGTCGCTTGCCCCCGTTCGTCCGAAGCCAATAAGGCCCAGGAGTCCAAGGAGGAGTACGAGGGTGCGAGATGAACTGACCATGTGAGCTTCGAATACTAACGATCGGGATGGGCCTTTGGTTGTGTCCGGTCCACAAATTCAGCCCCCAAGGTTTGCGTAGAGTTGTCGTTCCCAATGAGCAAGACCCTCGCCCAGAAGCTTTGGGACGCGCACGTGGTGCGAGCTGCGCCGGGCGAACCCGACCTCCTGTACGTGGACCTGCACCTGGTCCACGAGGTGACCTCGCCCCAGGCTTTCGAGGGGCTGCGGCTGTCGGGCCGGCGGGTCCGGAGGCCTGATTTGACCCTGGCGACGATGGACCACAACGTCCCCACGCAAGGCGGGGCGCGAGCGGCGGACGAGATGTCGAGGCGCCAGATGGAG
>Ga0209648_10003096_pt1 | contig 13909 bp, 11 predicted proteins | sample GraSoi2013_115cm_FD_185830 | JGI IMG/M metagenome (GOLD analysis project Ga0209648, IMG submission 185830) | Grasslands soil microbial communities from the Angelo Coastal Reserve, California, USA - Sample 9_17_2013_115cm (SPAdes) (version 2) | ecosystem: Environmental > Terrestrial > Soil >...
ACGCCTCCCAGCGACTGGGCCCGCGCCGCCAGAGCATAGACCTCCGACTTGTCGCCGCCCGCGGGTTTGCTATGCTCGATGAGCCCTGCCTCGGCCAGCTCACGCAAGCGCTGCGACAGCACTTTGTCGCTCAGGCTCGGGATGAGCTTGCGCAACTCAGCGTACCGAAGCGGACCGAGCTTCAGGTAGCACAAGATCACTGTTTTCCATTTTCCGCCGAGTACCTGCAGCGTGAATTCGGTGGGACAATTGAAGCTTTTGGCGAGTCTGTTAGCCATTTGGTCTCGCTCCTTATCCGTCGTGGCCCCCTTTATCGCGGCGTAACCGATCTTTGAACAGGCCGAGGTCGACTAACCAACTGGTGCGTTGATTGGGCGCGAGGGTCCGTTCATAGCCTTTGCTAGCACCATCATTCGGCGCCGCCCTTTCGTCAGCCGCAAACCACGGCCATAACACGACGATCCAGCCCAGGATAACACGTGAATACTGTGAAGTTACTCGATCGATCGGATGCTGCTGTTCGGTTCACGCGCCGGGGAATTCTTCGCGGCGGGGCTCTGGTGTTGTCCGCATCGATAATCCCGGGTGAGGGATACCCGGCACCGGACCCTGCGAACGAGACCGCCAGCATAACGGCTTGGGTGGTCGAGACGGCTCCGTCACGGTCATCGCTTCCCAATCCGAGATGGGACAGGGGATTACGACCCGCTTGGCCGCCGCGATTGCCGACGAACTCTATCTGCCTCTCGAGAAGGTAGCGATCGCGTTTGCGCCGTTTGCACCGGCATATCGCGACCCGGTTTACAATTGGATGTTCACCGGCAACAGCCAGAGCACATCATCTTTCCATCCGTTGATGCGCCAGATGGGCGCGGCGGCGCGAGAAATGCTGGTCTTGGCAGCAGCGACGCGGTGGGGAACCTCTTTCGACGGCATCATTGTGGGCAACGGCAAGATTGTGCACCCGGATGGCCGCCAGACCCTGAGCTATGGCGCCGTTGCGGCCGATGCCGCAAAACTGGTGGTGCCAACCAGTCCGAAGCTGCGCGCCGATCCCCCGTCATTCGGACGGGCGCTCCGTCGCTGGGATATCCCAAGCAAGGTCGACGGCAGCGCCGAATTCGGCATCGACGTGAAACTTCCGCAGATGCTGCTCGCGGCCGTGCGCCGCGCGCCTCGGCTTGGCTCGAAACTCGAAAAATATGACGCAGCATCGGTCAAATCCCGGCCCGGCGTCGTCTCGGTCCTGGAGATCCCCGACGGACTGATTGTCGTCGCCAAGACCTACTGGCAGGCCAAGCGCGCTCTCGACAGCGCAAACGTTGTATGGTCGGGCGGCGGCAGTGAGTTCACCAGCGCCACTGCGTTCGATCAGATATACGCCCGACTGCTGTCTTCCGGCGCTTTCTTCAAGCATCTGCAACAGGGCGACCCGTCGTCCGCGATCGATGGTGCCCTGAAACTGGAAGCGACGTATCAGCTCCCATTCCAGGCGCACGCCACCATGGAGCCGATGAACTGCACCGCCCGTATTGCGGATGGGCGGTGCGAAATCTGGGCGCCGACGCAGGGAGTGGAATTGGCGCAGACGGTGGCAGCGCAAGTGACGGGTCTGCCGCCCGAGCGGATCACCATTCATCGCACGCTGCTTGGGGGCGGGTTCGGGCGAAGGCTTCTCGCCGATTTCGTCAAGCAGGCGCTCTTGGCCGCGATGGCGGTGAAGCAGCCGGTAAAGCTGATCTGGTCGCGCGAGGAAGACATGACGCACGACTTCTACCGGCCTGCGGTGCTGCACAAGATCGCGGCCGCGCTTGACTCCTCCGGATCGCCTGTCTCGCTCTCCCACCGCGTCGTGTCGCCCTCGCACATGCTCTATATTTTCCCCCGCGGCATGCTAGGCGAAATCAAGGATTGGACCGAAGCGGTCGCGCCTCCCGAGAACTTCGATACCATGGGGGTCGAGGGAATTCGCGAAGCACCTTACGACATCCCCAATCAACTGGTCGAACAGCACCGTCTCGAGCTCGACGTTCCGACATCGGTTTGGCGCACCACCGGCCACGGCCCGAATAATTTCGCTCTCGAATGCTTTGTGGACGAGCTTGCCGCAGCTGCGAAACGCGACCCTGTCGCCTACCGGCTATCGATGCTGCGGTCGGACACGCGTGCCCTCAATGTCCTCAATCTGGTTGCGGAGAAAAGCGGCTGGGATCGGACATCTCGTCAAGGGGTCACGCGCGGCGTGGCGTTGGCCAAGGCATTCGGCGGCTACATTGCGGCCGTCGCGGAGGTATCGGTTCGAGGCAGCGCGCTGAACGTCCATCGGCTGACGATGGCCGTGGACTGTGGACGCCTCCTCGATCCCGGTATCGCCACGTCGAATATCGAAGGCGGGGCGGTCTGGGGGCTGTCGGCAATGCAGACCGAAATAACGTTCGAGCGCGGGCGGCCGGTGCAATCGAACTTCGATGGGTTCGAGCCTCTGCACCTGTGGCAGACGCCGTCGATCGAGGTCCACTTCGTCCCGAGCGAGGACAAACCGGGCGGCACGGGAGAGCTCGGCCCGGTTCCGGTGCCGGCCGCGGTCTGCAATGCGATTTATGCCGCAACCGGACAACGGATCCGCGCGCTTCCGATCTCGCGCGCCGGTCTTTCATTCGCATGAGGCGCCGATGATCAAGCTCAACGTCAATGGGCGCGCCGCAATGGTTGACGCCGATCCCGACACGCCGTTGCTGTGGGTGTTGCGGGAACAGCTCGGATTGACGGGCACCAAATACGGTTGCGGCATTGCGGCCTGCGGAGCCTGCACGGTTCACGTGGATGGAAGTGCGGTTCGTTCCTGTTCATTCCCGCTGAGCGAGGCGAAGGAGCGAAAAATCACCACGATCGAAGGGCTGTCGCATGATCGGTCGCATCCGGTGCAGAAGGCCTGGATCGAGGAGCAGGTGCCGCAATGCGGCTATTGCCAAAGCGGCATGATCATGGCGGTGGCAGCTCTGCTGGCCGAGAAGCGCCGCCCGACTGACGCAGACATCGATGCTGCAATCACGAACATCTGCCGGTGCGGGACCTACCAGCGCATCCGCAAGGCGATCCATGTTGCGGCAGGATCTCGTTAACGTAGTGAGCAGAGGCAAGTCAGTGCCTGTGATCGGCCAGTTGCGCGTGGGAATTGCCACGGTCGTCGGCATCGTCATTGCGACGGGGGCCGTCGTGTTCATCCAAAACGCTGCTGCGCAAAATCGACTGGAGGAGGGAAGAGAAAAATTCCGGCAGATGGCGACGGTCTTTCAACATCCGCGCTGCATGAACTGTCACCCGCGTACAGACTTCCCGCGGCAAGGGGACGACCGGCACCGCCACGCCATGAACGTGACGCGCGGGCCCGCGGATCGGGGCGCACCGGGCCTTCATTGCTCAACTTGTCACCAGTCGAGCAATCAAACTGCATCGGGCGTGCCGGGGGCGCCTGCATCGGGCGCGCCTGGGGCACCAGACTGGCATTTAGCCCCGCTGCGCATGGCGTGGGACGACCTGTCGGTCGCGGAACTCTGCCGCGCCCTGCTCGATCCCGCTCGCGGCGGAATGAAGCCTCACCAATTCATCCCGCATTTCCAGACTGGGCTGGTGCGGTGGGCATGGTCGCCGGGCGCAGGCCCGCACGGCGAGATGCGCGATGCGCCGCCAATTCCCTACGAGCGGTTCATGGCGCTCACCCGCGAATGGATCGACCGCGGAGCGCCTTGCCCCAATTCCTGAGATAAGTTTTTACCAAGCTGCTGGAGTTATTTGCTTTTCCACTTCATGATGGAGACAAAGGTGGAGAAGTGGAAAACCCATGTCCATCAGCACATTAAAGCGAGATCAGCGGCGTTCACTCGTTGGAACGCCGAGGCTCGGGTGTTGTAGCACAGCCGTCGGCATGCGGTGTATTTTTCGATGTGTTCGTAACGAGGCCCTGCAAGCATCGTAGCGGCCAGGACAACTATCGGCGTCACCGAAAATTCCGTGCCTTCACCTTGATCTGATCGATATGACCGTAAGGATCGAGGATATTACGCGGCTTTAAGCCTTTCGGCTTGCTTCGCGGATCGACGCCGGGGCTGCCATGGTGGAGTTCGTCGCCACGCCCATGCGGCAACGGGAATGTGGAGTCCCGATCGCCCACACTTGCGAGCTCCGATGACAGATCCGTCAACCGATGAGCGACAAGGTGAACGACGTCGCCCACACGCTGGATGCGGCCGTACGCCGCCATCATGCCGGCCGAGAGAATGATCCGCCGCTGCTTCTCAAAGATGGCCGGCCAGATAACGAGATTGGCGATGCCGCTCTCATCCTCCAGGGTGATGAATATCACGCCCTTGGCGGAACCGGGCATTTGGCGCACCAGGACGATGCCGGCGGTCTCTCCCCAGCGGCCATCGTGCGACTCCATCGCCTCTCTGCAGGTGATGATGCGCTGTCGGCGCAGGTCTTCGCGCAGAAAGGCGACGGGGTGATGCCGCAGGGTCAGCCCGACATGGCTGTAATCCTCGACAACCTCGCTGCCGGCCGTCATCGGCCGCAGTTCAACAATCGGCTCGTCGATCTCGGGTACAGTCTCCCGGTCGCGGGCGGAGGCCGCCGCGAACAGCGGCAATGGCTCGTCACGCAGCGCCTTGATCGCCCACAGCGCCTCGCGTCTTGCAAGTTTCAACGATGGTTGGAAGCCATCGGCCTCGGCGATCCGCACCAGAGAGGCAACCGAGACGCCGGCACGGCGCCACAGATCGTGGACCGAGACAAACGGCTGATCCGCCCGCGCCGCGACGATCGCGTCGGCTTCCGTCTCGGCAAGACCCTTGATCATGCGCAGGCCAAGCCGAACCGCGAAGCGTCCCTCCGCGGGCGTCTCGCCCGCACCAAGGAAGAGCGGGCGAGACGCCCGCGGTCCCAGGCAGGGTGGGGGCGTCGGTTCAAGCGTGCAGTCCCAACGGGACGCGTTGATGCAAACCGGTCGAACCTCAACGCCATGGGCGCGCGCGTCCCTGACGATCTGGGCAGGCGCATAAAAGCCCATCGGCTGGGCGTTAAGCAGCGCGGCGCAGAAGACATCCGGGTGCCAGCACTTCATCCATGACGAGGCATAGGCGATCAGCGCAAAGGAAGCGGCGTGACTCTCGGGAAATCCGTAGCTGCCGAAACCTTCGAGCTGCCTGAAGGTCCGCATGGCAAAATCCCGCTCGTAGCCGTTTGCCATCATGCCGGCGATCAGCTTTACGCCGAATTTGGAGACGCCGCCGGTATGCTTGAAAGTGGCCATGGCGCGGCGGAGCTGGTCTGCCTCTCCGGGGGTGAAGCCTGCACATTCGATCGCGACGCGCATGGCCTGTTCCTGGAACAGCGGCACTCCCAGCGTCTTGCCGAGCACGCGCTCAAGCTCGGGCTTGGGATAGACGATCGCCTCCTTGCCCTCGCGGCGTCTCAAATAAGGATGGACCATGTCGCCCTGGATCGGGCCCGGACGGACGATCGCGACCTCTATGACAAGATCATAGAACTTGCGCGGCTTGATGCGCGGCAGCATCGACATCTGGGCCCGGCTTTCGATTTGAAAGACCCCGAGCGTGTCGGCCTCGCAGATCATATCGTAGGTGCGCTCGTCATCGGCCGGAATGGATGCGAGGTCGAGGGCGATGCCCTTGTGCTCGGCGAGGAGATCGAAGCTGCGTTTCATGCAGCTCAGCATCCCCAAGGCCAGGCAATCCACCTTCATGAACCTCACAACATCGATGTCGTCTTTGTCCCATTCGATGACCTGCCGCTCCGCCATGGCGGCCGGTTCGATCGGGACCAGCTCATCGAGGCGGTCGTGCGTCAGCACGAAGCCGCCCGGATGCTGAGACAGATGGCGCGGCACGCCGATAAGATCGCGCGCAAGCTCGAGAGCGAGGCGCAGCCGCTGGTCGTCGAGATTGAGGTTGAGCTCCCGGGCGTATTTCGTATCGACCTCTCCGGACCAGCCCCAAACTTGCGAGGACAACACCTTGATGAGGTCCTCAGGCAAGCCCAGGGCCTTGCCGACATCGCGGATGGCGCCTTTGGCGCGGTAGCGGATGACGGTCGAGCACAGCGCGGCGTGATCGCGGCCATAGGTGTCAAACACCCACTGCATGACGGTCTCGCGCCGTTCATGCTCGAAATCGACGTCGATATCGGGCGGCTCACGGCGCTCCTGCGAGACGAACCGCTCGAAAAGCAGGTCGTTGTGTTCAGGATCGATGGAGGTGATGCCAAGAACGTAGCACACGGCTGAGTTGGCGGCCGAGCCACGGCCCTGGCAGAGAATGTCTTGGCTGCGGGCAAAGCGGACGATGGAATGCACCGTCAAAAAGTATGGTGCATATTTCAGCGTCTCGATCAGCTGCAGCTCATGCTTGAGGTTCGCCGTCACCTTGTCGGGCACCCCATCGGGATAGCGCTTGGCCGCACCTTCCCGGGTGAGCATCTCCAAGACCTGTTGCGCCGTCATGCCGGGGATCATGGCTTCTTGCGGATATTGGTAGGCCAGCTCGTCCAATGAGAAACAGCAGCGCTGCGCGATCTCGATCGTACGGGCCAGCGCTTCGGGATAGCGGCTGAACAGGCGCGCCATCTCGTCCGGCGGCTTGAGGTAGCGATCCGCATGCCGCTCGCGGCGAAACCCGAGCTCGTCGATCGTGACGTTGTGGCGTATGCAGGTAACGACGTCCTGCAGGATGCGGCGCGCCGGAACGTGGAACAGCACGTCATTGGTGGCGACGGTCGGCACGCACGCCTCTGCAGCCTGGTTCGACAGCTCATGGAGCCGCAGCGCATCGTTCGGCCGGCGGCGCAATGTCAGCGCCATGTAGGCGCGGTCGCCGAAGCTCTCTCGCAGCCGCCGCAGGTGTAGCGCGCAGGTCTCATCCGCTTCGTCGGGCGCCAGAACCGCGATCAAGCCCTCGCTGAAGGCGACGAGATCGGACCAATCGAGCCGGCACTTCGCCTTGCCGCCGCGCTTCTTGCCCAGCGACAAGAGGCGGCAAAGGCGCCCATAGGCAACACGATCCGTCGGATAGACGAGGACCGAGGGGCCATCGTCAAGATCGAGGCGGCACCCCACGATCAGCCGCACGCCGGCCGTGCGGGCGGCCTCATGGGCGCGAACGATGCCGGCCAGGCAATTGCGATCGACGATTGCAAGGGCTTCGATGCCGAGCTTAGCCGCCTGATCGAACAGTTCCTCGCACGAACTGGCGCCCCGCAGAAAAGAGAAATGCGAGGTGCACTGCAATTCGACATAGCGGGCGCCGGTCATCCGAAAATTCCGTGCAGAAACCAGCGATGCGAGCCGGTCGCCCCATCCTCGCCGTTGCCGGCGCGATAGATCCAAAAGCGCTCGCCGGTATCGTCTTCGACCTGGAAATAATCGCGCACCACCCTCGACTCGGCATCGCGCTTCCACCATTCGCCGAACACGCGTTCGGGACCGTCGGCGCGATTGACGCGGCGCCTGATGCCGCGCCAGGTGAACACAACCGGGGGCTGGTCGGGCAAGAGCGCGATCGTCTCGATCAGCTCCGGGATCGGCAACAAGCGCGTAGGACGCGGCCATTGATCCGGCCATGTGGCGCCGGTATCAGGCGCCATCGGGGGAATCCGCCGGACGGAGCGCTCCGGCACGTCGCTTGCGACCGGAGCGAAGCGGTAAAGCCGCCTGTGGCCGACGCGGTTGGCGAGGGTATCGATGAGGCCGGAAATGTCGGCTTCCGCCTCCCCGGTCAGCGAGAAATTTGTCTGCTTCGGCGGCAGCGGCTCTGCGAGAGTGGCGGCCAGTCGCATGATCTCGATGCCGAAACCCGGGTCGATGGTTTCGATCTTGTCACAGAAGAGGCGCGTCAAGCGTTTGGCATCCCGGACCGGGAGCGCGGTGCCGATCCGGATCGCCTCGATGCGGCTATCGACAAGGTGAAAGAGCAAATCGAGACGTTTTGCGCCTTGTCCCTTGGCTTCCAATGCCTCGCAGAGCTTTATGACGAGCTTCTCCGTATAGCGGGCGATCGTCTCGGCGGCGGCGATGGGTTCCACGAAATTGCGGCGCACCTCTATGAGGTCTCCGGAGCGAACCGGGTCGATCGGCTGGCTGGCCCGTCCCATTGCCTGATCGAGACAACGGCCAAGCTCGGGGCCGAAACGCAAGGTGAGCGGCGCCCGCGGCTTGTCGGCAAGTTCGCCGATGCGCTCGAAGCCGAGGACGTGGAGGTCTTCCACCAGGTCTCGGGGCAGACGAAGGGCCGCAATCGGCAGACCGAGGACCGCCTTCGCGCTCTCTCCCGGCGGAACGACGGTGACAGGCCGGGCCGCATAGCGGGCAAAGGCATGAGCCGCATCCCAGCTATCGGCGAGCGCTGCGCGCGCGGTAAAACTGGACGCGGCGAGCCGTTCGACCATCGCCGTGACCATGGCTTCCTCGCCGCCATGGAGATGGGCCACTCCGCTGGTATCGATCACCACTCCGTCCGGCGGATCGGATGCCACGATCGGGGCGTAACGCTGGAGCATCCACAGCGCCAGCTGGTCGAGCGCCGCGGCATCGGCCTGCAGGTCCGCATTCCTGACGATGAGACCCGGAACCAGAATCTGCGCCTTGGTCACCGGCATGCCGGCGTTGAGGCCGGCCCGTTGCGCGGCCGCATCCGCAGCCAGCACCACGCGCCGCCGTCCCTCGCGTCCGACCAGGACGAGCGGCGCTTCAGCGGGCGGTGCGGCGCCGCCCAATTGCCTTCTGACCCGATCCGTGGACCAGGTCGGAAGGAAGAGCGAGACGACCCTGCGCATCGCAAGCCTCCACTTCGAAACAGGCGCTTTCACCGCCGCGGCAGCGGATGAGTTCGAGCCGCCAGCGGGCGCGTCCAATGCCCGGAACCGGTAACGGATGAGACGGCAGCGCGCTGACGCGCCAGCGCGTCACGGCTGCGGTCGGCTGGCCGAAATCAGCGGGCTGCCCCCTCTCCACCATTCCATTTTTGGTGTCATGCCCCGCGAAATCGGATGTTTCCGATTTCGCTCGCTTAATAGCTGCCGAAGTCGGCCAGGGCCGACTTCGGTTGAAAGCGGGGCATCCAGTAACCCCGAGACTCGTATTTCCAACGAGCTGCTGGGGGTTACTGGATCGCTCGCTTTCGAGCGTGTGAAATAATCTCACCTCATCCTGAGGAGCGGCCGAAGGCCGCGTCTCGAAGGATGCATACGCGGACTCGCGGCCATCCTTCGAGACGCTGTGCTGCGCACGGCTCCTCAGGATGAGGGCCTTAGCTGTGACCCTCCCTCGCATGTAGGGGAAGCGCCGGATGGCGATGCCGATGGCGCCGGAATCTTCTGCTGCAAGCTGAAGCCGGCGGGAGGCCGTCATGGAAAGCCGCGCAACTTCGGCGACCACGGCACCAAGTCCGCCATGAGATCCGCCATGCCGCAATCCTTCCTCAAAACATGCCAGCACCGACTTCTCGTCTCCCGCTTCCACATAGATCACCCGGTGCGGCGCGAGCCCGGCCGCAGCGAGTGCCGGCGCGAACAGATCCTCGCGGGTCACGCACCACAGCACGCACCCCCTCGTCCGTGCTGCGATCCCTGCGGCAAAGAGTGCAGCGGCAGCGCCGTCCATCGCGCCGTTACCGCCGCCAGCCACTTCATGCAGGGCGCCGAGCGCCAATCCGCCTTCCGGCAAACGCTCATCAATAGCCTTGACGCCGAACGGCAATACCGTCCGCCGGTGCCGCGCCCTGCCCTCAAGGCATCGAATGCGCTCGCGAAGCGCCTCGATAACGGCAATGGGAACAGGCGTATTCATGCCCTGTTACAACTTGCTTTGGGGTCTGCATGTTCCCTATTTGTTCTTATTGTATTTAGGAGTCAATCGGCAACCCCATTGAATAAAGCGGAGGATGGCAGCGGTTGCCCTGAAGCGATTTCATTCTGATTGAATCACCACCCTTACGGGTCACCGCCAAGCTTGTTAACTGTCGAGGCGGCGTGCGGTGGAACCTAAGAACATGCGGGCTGAGGTCATGGGCTTCATGATAGCGTGCCCTATTTGGCGCGAAATTTTCGGGCTGCTCTGATGGAAGGCGCAGTCAAGCTGTCACCGTAGACCAATGATCGAGCTGCCTGCCAGCATCCGTCGCCCATTCCTCGCAGCCGGTTGGCGTCCTGGCCGGCGTGTCGCCGTATCGCCAGCCGTCGCGGCCGACCACCCAGCATGTGCCATCCTGGCGGAGTTCGGCGGGTTGAGGGTTGGTCAAGTGGGGCTGGGAGAGGAATGCGGGACGAGCGATGTGGTGTTCCAGCCATTGTGGCCGAACGATTCGATCCGTGTGTGGGAGGAACTGCTTGCGACGCAGCTCATCGGCGTGGCGGAGGCTCACCACGGACACGAAGAATTGTATGCGGATCATCACGGCCGGCTTTTTGGGGCGAGCATCATCCATGACGCGTTCTACTTCCACGGGGCATCGTTCGGGGAAGCTATGGAGCGCCTGCTCTTGGGCCGGCGGGCTCAACCAATGCTTCGACCAGACCAAGACAACGTGATGTTGTACGGAGAGGAATTCACCGCCGATCACCCGGCAATTTACCGCTACCGCTGAACGACCAGGACGAGAGTTGGCTTAGCTACGCCGCCTTTCCGCTCGGCCTCTTCTTCGGCAGATCAATGGATAGCTCGGCATTCATCTTTGCCAGCGCCTCGTCGATGATCCACATCTGCGAACTGTGATTAAGATCGAGCAGGCGACGCACCGAATTCTCAGGTACGCCGAGTTCTTTGGCGAGCTTGACCTTGGACCAACCGCTGACACGCATCGTTTCGTAGACGGCCAATTTTGCGGTCACGAGTGACGGAAGTACCGCTCGGTTCGGTCCGGAATGTCCTACGCCTTCCCTGGGGAGCGGCTTCCCAGCTTTCATATATCCTTCGAGGGCCGTGATTACGCAGTCGAGGACACTTGCCCGTGCCTCCTCTTCCGTCTCGCCTTCGGTGAGCGCCTCCGGGATTGCGGGAAAGCGGACAAGCCACCAACCATTCTCCTGCCGCTTCAACGTATATCGATATCCAAACGCCATGATCACTGCTCCAAGTCCTCTTTGGTCAAGCCTAGTTGATCAAGCATGGCCTTGAGCAGACCAGGGCCGATTTCCTTCTTCCGATCCTTCAGCGTCGTGAACCGATGACCGTAATAGAGGCGCCCATGACTACCCTTGCCGTGACCGCGATCGAACGAGACAGGCACTCCGCGCCTGCGGCCCACTTGCCTGATCTTCCTCTCGAATTCGCCCCCAGTCATCACGCAATTTCGCACATATCTGTGCGAGGCGCAAGGTGGCGTTCGTGGAACCCGCGGCCTTTTCCGGCTGAGGGGGTCGAGCTGCTGGGGGTTACTGGATCGCCCGGCTTTCGCGGACGATGACAGGTGAGCTTGTCCCCGTTTGGCTCCCGCTCAGAAGTGCCAGATCAGGTCGGCCGCCACGATTAGCGCGTCTTTCTTATTGGGCGGAATGACGGGGTTTGCATTGAAGTTGCCATTGAAGGCCGGCGCATCGAGAGCGTGGTAATAAGTCACCTCGGGGCGAATTTCCACCTGCGGCGAAAACCAGTGCTGCCAGCCGAGGCCGAAATCCACATAGCGTGTTTTCGTCCCGGTCCGCTGGCCTTCCATGTCTTCGTAGAATTCGGGCCGGAAAGAGACATTGTCCATCGGCGAGAACTGATAGTTCAAATACAGCACCGTCGCGAAGGCTCTCGCCGTGCAAGCGAGCTGCTTGGGATCGGCGCACTGGGCGAAAAACGGAGCGTTGAAATTGATTCCGTTGGCCGGCGTGAATGGAAAACCGCCATTGGCAATGATGCCGGCAGGGTCGGTGATGTTCAGTACGTTCTTTTGCTTAATCGCGTATGCCTCCCACGAGAGATGCCAAGCGTTGTTGATCCGGTGATACCAGGTCAGCCCCGTCCACTGAACGTTGTTGTATCCCCAGGTGCCGTTGTTGATGGCGTTTTGCACCACGTAAACGGTGTCCCAGCCGCTGTCGCTCTGCCAGCGGACGCCGGCCGTGACGGACGGCTGGGCGCCGGGGTCTTTGAGCATTGTATTGCCGGGGAACACCGGATTCGGAAATGGGTTAGGCACCCTCTGGCCCAAGTGCCATGGCATCGTATCGGTGCCCACCGTCAAGCCCCATTGCAGAAACCAGTTCTTGTTGAGCGCAAGAGTGCTGATAAGGCCGGTGTTGGTGTAGTTGTCGAAGGTGTAGCTCAGCGAATGGGTGTACATGTAATTGTTGGGTGCAAGCTGCGCTTCGATGTCCGGAATCGCGATGAAGCGCCCGAAGCGCAACATGAGACCGGCGCCGAATTGCGGAAGGTAGAGCTCGCCATAGAGCATCGGGAAGTCGTAACCGTTATAGAGGTTGTGGCCAAGCAGCTGATAGCTCGCCAAACCATAAGCGGTCGTGTAGCGGTAGTTCTCGCCATAGATCGCCGAAAGCCGGAAGCCCCAATCGACGTGATCGGTCTGCACCGTGTCGGGGAGGCGCTCAAAATAAACCACCGCTTGGTCGAGCTGGTCGCGGTTCGGCGTAAAATCATAGGCCGCCGGCCAGTTCCCGCCTGGCTTCACCGTGTTGCTGCTGATGTTGCCGCCGCCGTTGATCCAGCCGTAGATTTGCATGTTGCCGGCCTTCAACACCTGACCTAACGCCGTGTTGGCCAGCGCCACCATCAACGGGCTGTCGACCGAGGCGGGCCGGGTGACGCCGATGGGCGTGGTTCCGCCGTAAGGCCACTCGGTGAATGGGTATGGGGGCGTCGTCGTTGGCGCATCCGACCACCCGGCGCGGCGCGCAGGCGGCGCGTCCGGGTCGGTGGGCGCTTTTTCGTGGCCCCATTCGAGCCTGTAATAGTTGATCAGGCGCTCGAGGAAACCGTCACCCAGATAGGCATTGAGACAGCTGTATTCCTTATAAGGAGCGCCGGGCGCCCGGCAGTCTATCAACTCCTTGTTGCGCGACGACGAGGTATCTCCGGCCCGCGCCGCGCCGGCTGCCGCAACCCCCGCAGACACAACGAGCGCGAAACCGACCCAACCGAATTTTCTCATACCCCGCCCCGATTATGTGGCGCGCCGCTGACGGCGTGACTTGGCGGCGGGCGCCGTGGGCTTAATCGGTGGTTTGCCGTAAATCGCTTGCTGCAGTTCGTGCTTCGGGCAGGTATCATTGACGGAGTTGCCAGACATCCGGGACGTCTTTCTTCTTCGCTCCCTTCGCTGATGAACTCTTATCGGCGTGCCCGGGTTTATCCTTTGACGAGCTCTTACCCTTCTCTTCGGATTTATCCTTCTCGGATTTATCCTTCTCTTCAGACTTGTCTTTCTGTTCAGATTTATCCTTTGACGAACTGGTGTCGACATGCCCTGATGATAAGGCAGTCGCCAGAACGAAAAGGACTGCCAACGCAGCTCCCCAAACCGTCTCCATTTCTCCGACTCTCCCGAGAACTTCGCGGAGCCATTCTGCTTATTCGCTGTGGAGTCCAAAGCGAAATAGAGCGCGCATTGGGCTTTTGCACAACAAAGTCACCTTGAAAGCGAGAACGCCGAAAAGTTGGAAAACCGACATTTCCCGGCCGCTCGTAAAGCCCGATCTGGCGACGATCGGTAGCGCCGGTACGAGCAATTTGAAGCGGAGAAAGGGCGGTCCGTTTCCGGCTTATTAGCGAATCGGTTTAGCGATCAGCTCATATTCAAAGCGAGCCTGTACGCCTCGGTCGAAGAGTTTGGTCTCGCGTAAATAGTCGGCAAATTGTTCGTTTTCTGACTTTCAGAACCATTATACAGGCAATTTCAAT
>Ga0209648_10003098_pt1 | contig 13897 bp, 11 predicted proteins | sample GraSoi2013_115cm_FD_185830 | JGI IMG/M metagenome (GOLD analysis project Ga0209648, IMG submission 185830) | Grasslands soil microbial communities from the Angelo Coastal Reserve, California, USA - Sample 9_17_2013_115cm (SPAdes) (version 2) | ecosystem: Environmental > Terrestrial > Soil >...
ACGCTTCGAGCAAATCAAGCGTCAGCGGTTGAAAAAGCAACCCGCCGTAAACAACATATCGCGGTCGGACATCGTACTTATGACTTTGCATTAAATACGGCGGCACTGTGTCGAGCTGCACGCTCCCGCTGGTCGATTGCTTATCGCGCCAGATGTCGAACTTCACGCTGTCGTGCTTGAACTTTCGCTCCACCACCTCGGGCATCTCCACCCGTTCGCCTTCCAGTTCCACGTTTCCGTCGCTCGCGATCGGATGATTATCGATTGCAAGCAAAACGTCGCCCGGCCGCAAAATTTTTGCGCACGGCCCTGCTGCCACTACCGTCTCGACCAGCACGCCGCGGCCGTCGTCTTTCAATCCAAGAAATTTTCGCTGGGCCGGATTTTGTAATTTTCCGTAAGTGATTCCGAGATCGACATACCCGTCGTAACGGCCGTCGCTCACGTCCTTGAGAAAACGATTGATTACCGGAGTAGGCACCATGTAAGCGACACCCTGCGCGACGTCGCCGCTGTAACCTTGAAACGCGACCCCGACCACTTTCGTCTTTTGCATCACCGGGCCACCGCTGTTGCCCGGATTAATTTGCGCACTGATTTGAATCGCGAGGTGCTGATCGATCGACGAGTGGGTGTAAAGCTGGAAATCGATCCGCGAAACAATACCGGTAGTTACCGACATTCGCTCACCGCCAATTGGATAACCGTAAGCCGAAACCGTTGATTCGAGCTCGGGAATACCGCCAAACTTCAGCGGCACCATGTTCTTGTAGAAGTTCGGCGAATCGACGGTGATCAGCGCCAGGTCGCAATCGTGCGCGACGAACAGAACTTTGGCCGGATATTTGTTTGGGTCGTCGTCGCGTTCGACCGTGAGATAGCGACTGTTGCTGACCACGTGGGCATTCGTCATGATGCGATTGCCTTCAATGACGAAACCGGCGCCGATGCCGCGGCCGAGCATTCCTGCGTTCCACGGCGCTCGATAATCAGGCGCAACTTCGGTCGCGGTGATGCGCACCAAGCTTTTTTGAATTGGGCCATTCGGTTGCGGTGGCGGGACTGGTATCGGAACGGCCACCACGTTTTGCGCGGGCGTCCCGGGTTTTGTCCCGACTCCGGGCGGTCGTGGCTGTCCCGGCGATGCGGGCGGCTCGGGAGCGTTCTGCTGACCGAACAACGTCGATGCAGCGAGCACGATAACAGAAATAAAAATGGGAACGCCCTTCATCCTGGAAAGTCTGGAAGATGAAACGAACTAATTGAAAAGCAACCGCTCAAATTCCGGCGCGGTCGAGCAACGATTTCACAACTTTCTCGGCCTCGAAAATTTCGCGTGCGATTTGTCGGGCCGCACCTGAGTGTTTCGAATAGTCAGCCTTGATCATTTTTACCGCCTCGACGATTTCGCCTAACGAGCGGAACGCCAGCAGGCCAGCATCGGCGCCATAATTTTCTGTGAACCCGGTTTCCTGCATGATCACGGGGCGTCCGGCGGCGAGATAGCACGCGCTCCGATCACTGAACCAGCCTGTGTTCAACTGGACGTACTGGTCCTTCGCCACGGTGAACTCGCCTTTCGATTGCTGGATGTAATCGCGGTAGAGCCAGTAATCGACGCTCATTTGCAGCGGCGAAGTGAAACGCCAACCGTTGCTCTCAAATTTCTCTCGCGTCTTTCGGTCCTGAATGTTTGTCGCTAGTTCGAAAGTTTCGCCGGATCTTCTCGGCGCGGCCACGAAGCGCAAAAATTCGCGCGATTTGCTCCAGAGATATTTCCGGCCGCGCCAGGTGATGTCTTTCAATCCACTGGTGGACCAATTCGCGATGGAAGTGAGAACAGCCGCCGGTTTGGGTGCTTGGTTAGTCTTCCAAAGATCGGTCACAACCGGTTGCCGGGTCGCGTGCCATTTCAATCCGTGCGGAGGGACCCGAAATTTTTTCGTGCCGACATTTTCGCCGAATGTGAAAAGCGCGTGATGCCGGCTCAAGTAGTCGATTGTCGATCTTACGCCTTTATCGATCTTGATTTGTTCGACGCCTGGATCGCTCTCGACATAAATGATTCGATCGCTCTTGAGCAGATCGTCGTTGAACTCCTGCGTGCCGCAAATATTGAGGATGGCGTCAGCGTCGCGATAAAGCTGACGGATTTTTTTTAACGGCAGCCCGGCCGTGGGATTCTTTCTTAAATAACGCGCACAGAACGCCCAGCGATTCTTGAAGTCGAATTCGCCTGCCAAGCGATTGAGAACTTTCGCCGCGTAATCGAACTCGTTGTTTACCTCAAACGTCTCCGGGTTGTAGGGAAGCCGCGCCGAATCTTCGATGTAGTAAACGTCATGCCCGAGTCGTTGCAGTCCGACGACATAATGAACGTGCTGCCAGATCACGCCGGCAATCGGCATCGACCCCATGAAGCCCATCACGACGATGCGCTTGCGTTTCAAAATGTCTTAACAACGACGGCGGGGTTTCCGGCCACTATCGTATTTGGCGCGATCGACTTCGTCACGACCGCGCCAGCTGCAACTACGGAGTTGTCGCCAATGGTTACGCCTTTCAGAATCACCGCGTTCATTCCGATCCAAACGTTCGTGCCGATTTTTACCGGGGCGGTTTTCAATCTCGGACGCGGCGGTCGACCCTTGAAATAAGGCGCGAGCGCCTGTGCATCGATAATTCGCTGCGCCGGTTCGAGCGGATGAAAATCGGAATCGGCGATCCCGACATTCCAGGAGATGAGGCAATGCGAGCCGATGTCGATCTTCTCCTCGGCCATGATGAGCGCGCCATTGAGCAAAGTGAAATCGCCGATGGTGCAGCGGCCTTCTTCGCCAATCGCGAACGAGCAGCCGGCATAACAGGAAACATGTTTGCCGATAACAACCGCGTGCGGCTTCGTGCTGATGAGTTTGCGAAAGATCTGCGCGCTCTCGCAGTAGAAGCCTTCGCCGAATTCGACGTTTGGCGGGATCGGGTGCGGCCACCAATCTTCCTCCACATGTCGATCTTGTTTGACGTTGCTCACGTTGGAAATTTTCCGGAGGCGAACAGTTTCGCGTAAACGCCGCCGAGCGCGAGCAATTCCGTTCCGCGGCCTTGTTCAACAATGCGCCCGCGTTCGATCACGACGATCCGATCGACGTCGTGAATGGTGGCGAGGCGATGCGTGGCGATCAAAGTCGTCCGGCCGCGCATCAACTCTTTGATCGTTTCCATGATCGCCGCTTCAGTCGCGGGATCGAGTGCCGAAGTCGGTTCGTCGAGAAGCAGTACCGGCGCGTTTTTCAAAAATGCGCGCGCGGTGCCGATGCGTTGGCGCTGGCCAACACTCAATTGTCCACCGCGCTCGCCCACAGTGCTGCCGTAACCGTTTGGCAGTTGCTGGATGAACTCGTCGGCCTGCGCCCGTTTGGCGGCGTCAATGATTTCGTCGTCCGTTGCCTCGGGTCGGCCGTAAGCAATGTTTTCCCGAATCGTCGTCGAAAAGAGCAGTGTGTCCTGAAGAACGATGCCGATTTGCGCGCGTAAAGATTTCTTTTTGACCTCCCGAACATCGCGGCCGTCGAGCGTGACTGAGCCGGACGTCGGATCGTAAAAGCGCGGGACCAAACTCAACAGCGTACTTTTGCCGGCGCCAGTGCCTCCGACTATAGCGATCATTTGATTCGGTTCGATTCGAAGGTCGACAGCGTGCAGCACTTGTCGATCTTGCGCGTAGCCGAACGATACGTTGTGAAATCCGATAGCGCCTTTGGCAGATTCGATTGCGACTGCATTCGGCGAATCGACCACGTCGTCTTCTCTATCGAGCACTTCGAAGCAACGTTTCGCGCCGGCGGTTGCGCCTTCCATCGCCCACGCGGTATAAGTGATCGATTCCAGCGGTTGATAAAGCATCAGCAAGTAAGCGCTGAAAACGAGCAGTGTTCCGAGCGTCAGCGTGCCGGCGAGAACGTGCAGCGTTCCGACGTAATACATCGCCGCCGTCCCGAAAACCATCAGCGTGCTGATTACCAGCGCGCTGTTCACGTTTGTGAGCGTGAGGCGCAGGTTCGCCTGCAAACTTTGCCGGGCTTGCTGATGAAATTGCATCACTTCGAATTGTTCGCGACCAAACGCGTGTACCATGCGTATGGAGCTGAGCCCTTCCTGCGCCTGCGCCAGTACGGCGCTTTCCTGTTCTTGAATGAATGTCGATTCGCGGCGAATGCGGTGCGCGAAAAAATAAATCGCCACGATGATGAGCGGCACGATGCCTAACGAAAGCAATGTGAGTTGCCAATCGAGCCGAACCATGATCGCGAATGTGCCGATCAAGGTGATGACCGATCCGAAGATGCCGGTGAAGCCTTTGTTATAAATCGTCTGGATCGATTGTGAATCGTAGGCGACGCGAAAACTGGAATCGCTCGAACGGCGGACATCGTGATATTTGAGCGAGAGCGATTGCAAATACGCATAAAGATCGGTGCGGAGTTTGAGCAGCGCCTGCAGTCCAATCTTCACAAAAATGTAGTTCGTAATCCAATTAACGAGGCCCCAGAGAAATTGGATTACGACAAGCGCAAGGCAGAGTAGGGGAATCCAAGTGTGCCAATCGCCGGGCGGCGTTGGATTCGGCCGTAGAAAATCATCAACGATAATTTTGAATGGCCACGGTTTGAGTAGATTTAGACCGATGCCGATTAGGGAGAGCAGCAATCCCGCAGTCGTCTGTGGAAGGAATGGGCGGTAATAACGAAAGACGCGCCGGTAGATCGACATGATAATTTAAGATTGCAGATTGCCGATTTCAGATTGAACTACACACGCTCGAATTTCCGCTCAGGCTAAATCCGAAACCGGAAATCGGAAATCCGAAATTCTTCGCATGCATCATTTGCTTCAATTTTGGTCGCAATGGGTCCTGACCGGGGGTTATCTCGGAATTATCGTGTTGATGGCGATGGGGAGCACGCCGTTACCGTTGCCGGCTGAAGTGGTGGTGCCGCCTGCTGCTTTTCTGGCCGCGCAAGGCCGGTTGAGTCTGGCGGGTGTAATCCTCGCGAGCACGCTCGGTGCATATCTTGGCGCGGCGTTGATGTACTGGCTCTCACTTTGGCTCGGCCGTCCGTTAGTCGTGCGGTTCGGCCGATTCATTCTCTTTCCGCCGAAGAAATTGGAGGAAGCGGAGCATTGGCTGGCCCGTTACGAAGCCGGGGGCGTTTTTTTTGCGCGACTTTTGCCCGGAGTGCGGCATCTGATTTCCATCCCAGCCGGCATTGTGCGGATGAATTTTGCGATTTTCAGCATTTGGACGATCATCGGGTCAGCGATCTCCTGTTCAATTCTCGCTTATCTTGGGGTTCGCGCTCAGCATGTTGCGCCCGATTTACTTAAGGATCCGGACGCGCTGATCCAATTCGTGCGCGGCCAATCGAAGTGGCTGCTTCTGGTAGTTGTTGCATTTGCAGCTCTTTACATCGTGTCAGTTTGGCTTTCCAAACGGAAATCTAACTAACGTTTCGACAAGCAAAATTAATCGAACCATCCGCGCCGCGACGGGCGAACTTTGATTGAACAAAGGCATTGAAGCTGCTGTCAAAGGGATACAAAGCAATGAAGAAAAATAGCCAGATCTTAAAACCGCGTCCGAAACTTTCTCTTGGCGATCTCGTCCTCGCTGTCAGTTCCTGCGCCACGAACACGAAGGAAACGGTCGCGACCGTGGCTGATCTGTTGGCCAGCGGAAAAGTGCGTGTTCAGAGCGACGGCAAGTTCCTGCGCGCCAAGGTTTGCTAAGGTAATTCGACTTTCGAAAGTCGCTCCGGTGGTTTGTCTGCCGGAGCGATTTTCTTTTGCGCCACAAAACACTTTCGTGTTTGGCGCGCCATTCTATCTTGCGGCGTGATCGATCGTTATTCGCGGCCGCAAATGCGCGACATCTGGGCAGACGAGCGCAAATTCGAGATCTGGCTCGAGATTGAACTGCTCGCCTGCGAGGCGATGGCCGAGCTCGGCCAGATTCCGGAAAAGGACGCGACTGAAATCCGAAAGCGGGCGCGGTTTTCGATTCCGGAGATTCTCGAGATCGAGAAGCGCACTAATCACGATGTCATCGCATTCCTCGAAAATGTTGCGGCATCAGTTGGCCCGGCGGCGCGTTGGATTCATCAAGGATTAACGTCGTCGGACATTCTCGACACGACGTTGTCCGTTCAACTCACGGAATCGACTAAAATCCTGGCAGATGATTTGAAGCAATTGCGCAGCGTCATTGCCGCGCAAGCGCGCCGTTACAAAATGACGCCGATGATCGGTCGCAGCCATGGTGTGCACGCGGAGCCGATCACGTTTGGACTAAAGCTGGCGCTCATGTTCGACGAATTCGGTCGGGCGGAAGAGCGACTGGGACAAACGCTCGAGCGCATGCGCGTCGGGAAAATAAGTGGCGCCGTCGGCACGCACGCACATGTCGATCCAAAAGTTGAACGCGCAGTGTGTGAAAAGCTGGGATTGAAACCGGCGACACTTTCGACGCAGATCGTGCAACGCGACCGTCACGCCGAATTTATGACTACGCTGGCTGTGATCGCTTCCAGCATCGATCGGTGGGCAACGGAATTTCGTCATCTTCAACGAACTGAAGTCCTCGAAGTGGAAGAATATTTTAGTGAAGGACAGAAAGGGAGCTCGGCCATGCCGCACAAACGCAACCCGATCACGAGCGAGCGCTTGAGTGGTTTGGCGCGTGTGATTCGCGGCAACTCAATGGTGGCGTTGGAAAATGTCGCGCTTTGGCACGAGCGCGACATCAGTCATTCGAGCGCGGAGCGGATTATTTTGCCGGACTCGTGCATTCTGCTCGATTTCATGTTGGTGGAGTTGCGCAATTTGGTCGAGCGACTCCAAGTTTATCCCGAGCGAATGCGACAGAACCTTGAAGTCACGAAGGGACTATATTTCAGCCAATCGGTCTTGCTCGCGCTGACCCGCGCCGGGGTGCAACGCAAAACGGCTTATGAAGCGGTGCAACGCGCGGCGATGAAAACTTGGAACAGCGAGGGGACATTTGCCGACAACGTAAAACGCGAACCGGAGATCACGGCCAAGCTTTCCGCGCGTGAGATCGACCGCCTTTGCTCATTGGATGTCTACTTCCAGCACGTGGACGGCACCTTCAAAGCGCTCGGCCTGGAATAAATCGACAACAACAAGATCGACAATCGTCAGCGAGGTCCGGTTTCGGAGAGAAGTTGCTGCTTCGCTTCCAGCCAATCAGACCTTGCGTCACCCTGGAGACCAGATTCTCGTCGCCGTTCCGAAATGAAGTAAGCGCGAAGACGAACTTCCTCGTCTGATGGCTCGGCCGTCGGCGCGGATTCAATCGCTTTTGCTCTTTTTTTCGCCGAAGCTTTAAGTGTTCGGTGAACGAGGCTCATCAACGCATCGGAAAGGAACGGTTTCTCAATTGTTGCGACGATATTTGGAAAGCGCGCAGCAGCAGCCGTCATTTCTGGCAAGTGACCGGACATCATCAGCACCGGCACGTGCGCCGTCTGCTCATTCTGCAGAAGCAGCGCGCAAAGTTCGTCGGCGTTAAAATCGGGCAGGCTGTAATCGAGGAGCACGAGGTCGGGAATCACGCGTTCGATCTCCCGCAAACCTTCGCTTCTACTGAGCGCAGTCGTGATCTGCAACTCCGGATTGGCGGTCGTGAGAATGTCTTCCACGAAAATTAAGAGCATCTCGGTGTCGTCGTCGACGACGATTGTTTTTCCAGCGACCGGCAGAGTTGTTTCCAGTCGCACCCTGCGCGGCTGAGAAATCTCCGTCGCGGTCTCGCGGAAGGTTTCAGCCACAATCACTTGCCAATTCGTGATCGTTCGGCGAGTGGAGCCGGACAATTTTGTTTCGCCGAGTCGCAGTTTGGACCAATTCAGAATTTCCTGGAGCGCATCTTCGCCTTTGAGCCGACCAGTCGCGGCATGCAACACTTGGCCGCCGGCGATTTGGATCTCGCCCGTTCTCGTCCCGGAACGTAGTTCGATATTGACGCGGGAATTGGCGGCGCAATGCGCGAGGAGGACATCAATCGCGTTGAGAGCGCCGAGTGTCCCGCGACCTTCCTGTTCCAGCCACGGTACCAGCAAAGCCTGGACCGCTGCGCCGAACACCGTCAGATCAAACGGCTTTTCGACGAATTGGAGCGCGCCAGACGATCTGCGTTCCGCGGCAATCTCGGAAGGAATCGCGCCGCCGATCACGAGTGCGCGCGCGTTCGGGTGCGCGGCGCGAATTTTTTCGAGGAAATTCGTCAGGCTCGCCCATGGTGGATCGACATCGAGAATGAAAAGCTCGGGATCGAGATTGGAAGCCAACTCCTCGGCTTCGGCGAGAGAACGGGCGACTGCGGCGGCATGGTGCGGCGCGAATTTTTTTAGCGCCAAGCTGATCGCCACAGCAAGCGCGTCGTACTCTTCGAGAAGAAGAATGTTACTTTGCGGCATATCCGCGCTTGCAGATTTACGACGAGTAAGCACTTGGGCAAGACTTCGAAATTTCTAGAGTACGACAAAGCTAAAGAGCTGGTCAAAGGGAAGCAGGCGCAGATTGCGTGCCCTCGGACCGACACCTGCGGTCGAATGTCGATCTATTCGTAGCGCAGCGCTTCGATCGGATCGAGGCTGGCCGCGCGATACGCCGGATAAAGGCCGAACCCGATCCCGATCGCCGAACAGACCACCAGACCGGCGATCGCCCAGCCATAGGGAAAAATCAGATCAACCTTCAACCAGGCGGCTAGCAAATCGCCACCGATAACGCCAAGAACGATCCCGAGAATTCCGCCTGCTTCGGAGATAAACACCGCTTCGGTCAGGAATTGCCGCAGAATGTCGCGGCTGCGCGCGCCGATCGATTTACGCACGCCGATTTCTTTTGTCCGCTCGGTCACGCTCACAAGCATAATGTTCATAATCCCGATGCCCGCCGCGACCAGCGCGATAAAACTAATCACGAACGCCCCGATCCGGACGATTCCTGCGACCGAAACGAACGCGCTCTTGAGCGAATCGTTGGAATAAATTTCAAAATCGTTTTCCTGGTCTGCGCGCAAACCCCGCGCGATCCGCATCGCGCCAACCGCTTTATCGAAGGTTCCATTATATGTCTCGGTTGAAAACGCCTGGGTCGCGATGTTTACCGTTCGTTTTGCTGAGCCGAAATCTTCGAAGAAGCGGGTGATTGGCATGATGCAAAGATTGTCCTGACTTTGGCCGAACGCCGTTCCTTTCTCGGCCAGGACTCCGATGATTGTGTAAGTGTGACCGGTCACCCGCACCATTTTGCCGATTGGCGTTTCGTGTGGAAACAAACGCTTCTCGACCATTTTCCCCACGACGATGACGTTGCGGGCAAGATCGACATCTTCGTCGTTTATATTTCTTCCGTAACCGAGCGTATAAGCGTTGGCCGTCAAGAAACCTCGGTTTGCGCCGACAATGAGGAGATTCGGCGTCGTCTTTACTCCGTTATAAACCGCCTGGCCTTTTACTTCGTAGCCGAAACATTTCAGGCAGATTTCCCGTGCATTTGCTTCCATTAGTTTCTGGTAATGGAGCGCCTGCTGATAAGTGATGTTGCGGCGGTTCTGATATTTTTTCTTCACGTTGCCGCCGGCACTCACATTGGCCGGATACTTTGCGAACTGAAAAATGTTCGAGCCGAGAAAACTGAGACCGTTCTCGATCGAATATTGCAACGCACCGATCGCGGTCATGACCGAAATGACTGAGAAAACGCCGATCGTGATTCCAAACATGGTCAGGCCGGAGCGCAGTTTGTTCACGCCCAATGAACTCAGCGCCATCGTGATGGTTTCACTAAATTGCATGTCGATCTTCTATTCGTAACGAAGCGCGGTGACGGGATCGAGACGCGATGCCGACCAAGCCGGCGCGAAACCTGAAATCAAACCCGTCAGCACCGAGACTATCATGCTGGCAACGACTAGCCCGAAGGAAAACTGAATTGGAAACGAAGGAAAGGCTTTGCCGATTCCGAAGCACATGAAATAGGCGAGAGTCAGGCCGATAAATCCGCCGAGCAGACAAAGCGCGGTCGATTCGATCAGGAACTGCAACAAAATCGTGCGACGACGCGCGCCGAGCGCTTTGCGTGTTCCAATTTCTTTCGTCCGCTCTTTCACGCTCACGAACGTGATGTTCATGATGCCAATCGCGCCGACGAACAGCGAAAGGCCGGTAATGAAGAGGCCTGCGATAGCGATGGTATTTTTCACCGGATCAAGCGTGCTTTTGAAGGCTTGCTGCTCGTTAATCGAGAAGTCTTCTTTTTTCTCCGGCGGCAAACCGCGCACGCGCCGCATGATTCCGGTCAGCTCATCCTTGGCCTCGGCGAGTTTAGTTTTGTCCTTCACCTTCACGCGCACGTCCGATTCGCCTTGATTTTCTCCCCGCACGTCCAATTCGTTTTTTAAGCTGAAGTATTTGTTAAAGGCCGCCAACGGCATCGCCACCATCGAGTCCCAGCTAAACAATCCAAGGAAAGTTCCCTGGCGTGCGTTCACGCCAATCACTTTGAACAGGTGACCGCTAATGAGAACAAATTTGTCGATCGGGCTCTCCGATGGAAACAAAACGTCGGCGACATCGTAACCGATCACGACAACTTGCGCGCCGCCGCGCGATTCGATTTCGTTAAAGAACCGGCCCTCCTTGCAGTCGATCGTCGATGTGACGGTGAAATCAGACGTGGTTCCGAGCGTGAAAACATTCTCCACTTCGTTGCCGCCATATTTGATTGAGCGCATCAAACTCGACGTCGGCACAGCCACCATCAGGTTCGAATTCGGAGTCGCGGCAATGATGCGGTTGATCGTTTCGGCGTACTCGGTCTGGATTTTTTTCCGGTCACGATAATTCCACCAATCGTCCACCGGTTTCCATGGCCATTGCGTCACGTAAAGCACGTCGTCGCCGAGAACCGCCATGCTTTTGTCGAAACCGACTTGAATTCCGCTAATCGCCGTGCCCATCAATGTTACAGCGACAATGCCGATGATGACGCCGAGCGCCGTCAACGTCGACCGCGTCAGATTCGAGCGCATCTGCGCATAAGCGATCCTCCAACTTTCCTCGAGTTCGTAAATAAAACGCTTCATGTCGGATCCCACAATTGTCGATTTAGCTAGCCGCGACCGATTCCAGGCGCGGGAAAAAAGTTTGTTCATCGCTTTCGACCACTCCGTCACGCAGACGAATGGTGCGACGAGCGTGCGCGGCAATGTCGCGCTCGTGCGTGACCAAAATGATGGTATGGCCGCGGTGATAAAGGTCTTCGAGCAACGCCATGATTTCCTCCCCGGTCTTTGAATCCAGATTGCCGGTTGGTTCGTCGGCCAAGATGATGGAAGGATTGTTGACCAGCGCGCGGGCGATCGCGACGCGCTGGCGTTGTCCGCCGGACAATTCGTTAGGCTTATGTTGGATGCGATCACCCAAACCAACGTCGGTCAGCGCCTGCGTGGCGCGCTCCTCGCGCGATTCCGGATCCATTCCCGCATAAATCAAGGGCAACTCGACATTGCGCAGGCTGCTTGCGCGCGGGAGCAAATTGAAGGTTTGAAAAACGAAACCGATCTCGCGATTACGGATCGCCGCTAATTCATCGTCGTCCATTTCAGCGACATTGCGTCCATTGAATTCGTAACGACCTGAGGTCGGAGTATCGAGGCAGCCGAGCATGTTCATCAGCGTTGATTTGCCGCTGCCGCTCGGCCCCATCACGGCGAGATATTCATTACGCCGAATTTGTAATGAGACGCCGCGCAACGCGCGCACGATCTCTTCGCCCATTACGTAATCTTTCGTGATGTTTTCAATGTCGATGACGACCGGCCCGAGTTGTCTGACTGATTGCCGCCCGTCCATCGTTAGATCGACATCTGCTTAGCGACGCGTCCTACTTTGTGACTTCCTTATCATAAGCCACCTTCGCGCCGTCCTTGAGTTTGCGGCTGATCGCGCTGTAACTGCCGGAAATCACTTCATCGCCGGGTTGGACGCCGGTTTTGATTTCCATGTAAGTGTCGTCCGAAATTCCGGTCGTCACTTTGACCGACTGCGCTTTGCTGCCCTTTTTCAGAAACACGACCTTGGCCAGTTTTTCGCGTTCTTCTCTTTGCGTGGCCTTCTCCTGACGCTCGTTCACGTACTCTGCATTGTTGTCGCCCTTGTCGCGTTGCGCTGTCTTCTGCTTTTTCTTTTCGATTTCCTCCGGGCTCAAATTGCTATCGCCGGTTCGAATCGTCACGGCCTGCATCGGCACTGCGACCGCATCCTTCACCATGCTTGTTTCAATGTCCGCGGTGCAGCTCAGTCCGGGCTTCAATGTGACATCGTGATCGTCGATTCGAATTTTTACCTCAAAGTTGGTCACTTCCTCCTGCGTCCCCGCGCCGGTCGTCTTTCCGGTATTCGCAATCTGGTAAACGGTGCCGTGAAATTTCCGGTCGCCGTATGCGTCGATCTTCACGTTGGCTTTGTCGCCGCCTTTCACGTTTACGACGTCGTTCTCATTCACATCTACGCGTGCTTCCATGTGCCCGAGATCGGCCACGCGCATTACTTCGGTGCCAGCGAATTGCCCCGTCGCTACGATGCGTTCGCCGAGTTTGCTGTTCAAAATTGTTACCGTCCCGTCGATCGGCGAATAAACGGTCGTCTTTGAAAGTTGATCGCGGGCCTGACTCGAGCCCGCTTGCGCTCGCTCGATTTCGTGCAGCGAACTTTCGTAAGTATTCTTCGCGACGTCGTAGGCGGCCTGCGCCGCGTTGTATTCCTGAACCGAGATCGTCTTCTTGGCGTACATGTCCTCCGCGCGTTTAATATCTTGCTCTGTTTTCAACATTGTCGCCTTCTGCTGAAGGTTCGTGGCCTTGGCTGCGCTGATTGCCGCCTCCTGTTGCTCGAGCAACGCTTTGTATGAGTCCGGTTTTATCCGCACGAGCAGATCGCCTTTGTTGACCCCCTTTCCATCTTCGACCGGCAAATCAATGATTTCGCCTGCCACTTCCGGTGAAATTTTCACTTCGGTTTCCGGTTGGACTTTGCCCGTGGCGGAAACGATCTGAAGAATGGTTTTGCGGGCGGCCTTTTCGGTCGTGACCGGAATCGGTTTCTCGCGCTTGGACAACAAGATCGAAATGATCAGCCAAAGCACAAAAAAGCCGACGACGCCTACAATGATTTGGCGTTTGCGGGTGCTGCGACGCTTCCGCTCGACTTTGGGGGCGGTTTCGGGGGTGGCTAAGGCTTGATGCATGGAACTCAGGGGCGGGAAACGGTGAGAAGTAACCTTAGTTTAGACCTTTGCAAGCAAAACAGGTTCACGGGATTGCCAATTGGATGCGGAAACCAGACCCGTTGGATTCAACGAGTTTTCTTTTCGCCTGCCAGGCGCTGGCGAATTTGGCCGATTGCCCAAACCGCGTGCTCTGCGATCAAGGGTTCGTGATCGGCGGCGGCGACTTCCAGCGCAGGCAAGTCTTCTTTGGTGCCGACATTTCCGAGCGCAACACAGACGTTTCGCAGGAATCCGCGGCGCTTGATTCGCTTAATCGGCGAATCGCGAAAGAGATCGCGAAACTCAGCGCCGGTGAGATTCAAATAATCGCGCAACGCAAATGCGGTTGTCGATCTTCGCGCGGCGAATGCAGTCTCGTGCGAGACTTGAGCGAACCGATTCCACGGACAAGCATCAAGGCAATCGTCGCAGCCGAAAATTCGGTCGCCGATCAACGGGCGAAGCTCGAGCGGAATCGAGCTTTTCAATTCAATCGTCAGATATGAAATGCAGCGGCGCGCGTCCAATTTATGCGGTGCTGTGA
>Ga0209648_10003100_pt1 | contig 13890 bp, 11 predicted proteins | sample GraSoi2013_115cm_FD_185830 | JGI IMG/M metagenome (GOLD analysis project Ga0209648, IMG submission 185830) | Grasslands soil microbial communities from the Angelo Coastal Reserve, California, USA - Sample 9_17_2013_115cm (SPAdes) (version 2) | ecosystem: Environmental > Terrestrial > Soil >...
GGCCGTATAGGTGTTGGCGATCCAGTTGGGTGCCGTGAATTGCGCACTTGGCGCGGCGGCGAGCAGCTGGACGGGCGCGGTGCCAGGTCCGTTCAGCCCTGAATTGGCGGCGGTGACGTTGAAGTGGAGCTCGGCCCGCGGGCTGCGCCAGCCGATGTCGGCGAACATGTTCTGGATGTCGGACGACTGCAGGTCGCGCCAACCGTACTGGTGGAGGGCGCTGCCCGCGACATACGCCGCAACGGTTTCGCTGCGACGTCCGAACTGGAACTCCCCCTGGACATGGCCGAACGAACCGCCGGCGACGGCGGCTTCGATGCCCTGGAAGCTGAATCCGTCCTTCAGCCTGACGTTGAGCGAGCCGCCAAGAGCATTGAGGCCGAAGACGGGATTGGAGCCCTCGAGATTTACCTTGTCGATCGCGACGTCCGGGATGAGGTCCCAGTAGACGGTATCGCCGAAAGGCTGATTGAACCGCATGCCGTTGACGTAGACGGCCAATCCTTGCGGCGTACCCTGCAGTGGCGACGCTGCGAAGCCACGGTAAAACAAAGTAGGTTGGAACGGATTGCCGGATGCCGACACGGTCGAAACGCTTCCCACCTCGCGTTCCAACGATCGCACCAGTTGGGGCATTCCCTCCCGCTTCAGATCCTGCTGGTTCAGGACGTTTGTCTGGGCTGGAACAAGGTTGCGGTCGAGGGCCGACCCAATCAAAGGGGAGGTCGCCACGACCTCGACCGGCGGCAATTCGGGCAGACTTGTCTGAGCGCCCGCGCTGTCACCGAGGAACAACGCGCTGCTGATCAACGCAAGGGAGAGCGGGCCGCAAGTATTAGCGGAAGGATGCTGGCTGGCGCCAATGTCGTGGTTTGACCCCACCACCTACAACTGCCGTGCAATCAGGCCAAGCGAAGCCTCGTCCAAAGAACCTGGCATTGCGCCACCCTTTGCTCGTCCCGACCAGACCACAAAGCGATAGGGTGGTCGGGAGGCGTAAATTGCTTTCCCCGGGAAACAGCTGGCGCACAAACGCGCGACCAACGGAAATGTTACCGAGGCCTCCTGGCCGTGCAAGCCGATCGTGGTCTGTGTGGCGCCGTCCGCTACCCTGCGATGCCCGCCCGCTCGCCCGTTCCGAGAGTGATGCCCGTGCGCACCATTTGGAAGTGAACGTCCGCTCCTGGCACGCAGCCGACGCAACCTGGGCGCGAAGGGGCTTCCGCTTTCGAGGGTAATGCGGTCACTTCCAGGGGAAAAGCGGACATGACGCGGATTGGCTGTCACTTCCGAGTCTGACCCAAAGCGGAGGTCGTGGCGGTGAGCCGCCTGCGCATCCGAGACGCGGTGGCTGTACTCGCCGAACCTGAAACACTGGGGCAGGGAAGAGTTTCCGGTCCCAAGGGTAAAACTGGCGGTTTTCAGTGCCTCCGGCGTTGTCGGACAGCAGCTTGCTTCGGCACGGCTGCCGTCTTACTTGTCGACGGCCGCGTGATCGGGAGCACCTCGCGCACATACTCGGCAAGCGTCTCGCAAAAGCTCTCGGCATAGGCCGGGAGGGGGCGCCGCTTATCCCACTGAATGGCATATCGACTTCGAATCGGCTTGCGTCGGTGTGCTACGCGGACGATTCTTAGGGTGTAGCGGTCCGTTCGCAGGAGCGACGGAATGATCGCTACCCCTTGCCCGGCCTCGGCCAATGCGAGCAAGGTGTGGGGCGCGCGGCTCTCGAGCAGAATATTGGGCTCCACGTGTGCGAGGCGGCAAGCTGCGTTGAATAATCTGCGAGCCGAGTAACCCGCTTCCAACAGCAGCAACGGATAGGACGCGAGACGGCCAATATCGATCATGCCGGCGTGGCCGAGCTCGAGCGACGGGGTGCAGGCGGCCAAAATCTCATTTGACGGCAATACGCGGCTCTCGAAGCGTCGATCGCCTGGATCGTGTCTGATGCCGATGTGAACCTCGCCGCGTTCCAGCATGACGGTCTGCTCGTGACCGAGGCCCTCGGTCAGTTTCACGTGCACGTTGGGAAAGCGTTCGGCGTATCGAGGCAGGAATGTCGATAAAATGCTCTCGATCGTCTGCGGCGACGCGGCCACCTTGAGCACCCCGCTGTCCCCGCGCCGGAGCAGCTCTACCCGCTCGCCGAGCGAGTCGATATGGCCTAAAGCGCCGCGACAATCGCCGAGGAACTGCGCACCTTCTGCAGTTAGGACGAGGCCGCGCCCAACGCGGTCAAATAGCCTTAGCCCGAGCTCTTGCTGGAGATCCCTGATTTGTCGCGAAAGCGCAGGTTGCGTAATGCGCAGGCACAACGCGGCCTTCGATACCGTGCCCTGCTCGGCCACGGCGACGAAGGTTCGCAGGCGCCTCAGGTCCATATTTAAAATGTATGTCCAGTCGGCATGAGATTCTAGAATAATTATGCATTGGACATCAGCATGATCCAGGACAATCTTCCGCACGAGCGTCGGTCAAGGATTGCAGCGAGGACAGGTCGATCCAAGCGTGACAGTCCTGGCGGCGACCGCCGCAACGAACAGCCGAGCCCTTATGCACCGGCGCTATCGAAATGCGCCGCGGCGCGGCTCATCAGTATCTGGGCGACAGCAAGGTCGAGAACGGCGAGGTGAGACTGGTGAAGATTTGCCTTCCCGAGGTCGGCCAGCTCGTTTGGTCTGTAGGTCTGCAGCTCAGTGCGGCGCTGCCGTGCGGGAGGTTGGCGAGCCGTTGCTGACCGAAATGCTCGATGCAGTGACAAGATAATAAGCAAGAGGTTCCCGCCCTGGACTCAAAGTTGAGCTTGATTTTGGAGGCTCCCATGAGCTGCTGCGATGAAACCACTGCCCGAGTACCCGATACCGACGTACCGCGGCGCTCGCTATTCAAGGGCGCTGCGCTGATCGCAAGCGTCATCCCGGCGGCGCGACCCACCCGCTCCGAGGCACAGGGCAAGCAGATCACGCTCGCTTATTGCAGTCAGCTTCTGTGCGGGGTGCCGTATGAAGTCGCGCGCTCGGCGGGCTACTTCAGAAATCATGGGCTTGATGTGCAGCTCGTCCATAGCCGCGGCGGCGTCGCCGCGATGCAGGCGCTGGTCGGCGGCGCGGTCGACTACGCTGCCACCTCGCTGGACGTCGCCATCCAAGCCTATGCCAATGTCGGCGCGGACATCCGCCGCTTCGCGGTCACCGGGCGCCTCCCCCTGTTCGCGGTTGTCACCGCTCCCAAGACCGCGAGCCAGATTCAGTCGATCAAGGATCTGGAAGGAAGAACGGTCGGCGTCGGCGCCCTCGGGGGTGCCGATCACGCGCTGACGCTCTATCTGCTGAAGCAGGCGGGCGCCGACGCGAAGAAAGTCCAGTTCGCGACCGTGGGTGTCAATCTGCTGGAAGCGTTGCGCCAGAACCAGATGGACGTCGGGGTCGTGCAGGAGCCAGCGCTGACACTGCTGAGGCGCGCAGGCGCGCGCGTGCTCATGAACGCAATGGACCTCGAGGACGCCAAGAATCATCTCGGCGGCTCCTTCGAATTCATGGGCGTCGCGGTGCGCACCAAGGAAATCGAGCAGCGCAGGCCGGAAATGGTTGCGCTGACCAGGGCGCTGGCGGATGCGCTCAAGGGGCTGCGCGGGATGACGGGCGAGCAGTTGACCGCTGCGTTCCCCAAGGAGATGATCACCGGGCTCGACCTCAAGGAGTTCGGCGAAATTGTCGAGCGTCACCGCGACTCTCTGTACCCGGAAACGGTCACTATCGATCTCGACGCGGCCAAGCGCGTCGAGCAGAGCCTGATGGCCGGTGGCCTCATGAAGCCCGCTGCGAGCATGGCCGGGCTGCACGACACTTCGATCGTCGGAGGGTGAAGACTGCGCGTCCGCGATCTGACGATTTCCTATGGCGAGGAGCCGGTCCTCGCAGGCGTAAGCCTCACCATCGACGACGGCCGCTTCGTGAGCCTCGTCGGGCCTTCGGGCTCGGGCAAGTCGAGCTTATTGCGTGCCGTGATCGGGTTGCAGCAGCCGCTCTCTGGCACGGTCGAGACACTTGCGCGCGCGCAGGTCGGCATCCTGTTCCAGGACGACGCCCTGTTGCCGTGGAAGACGGCGCGTGACAACGTCGCGCTCGGCCTCACATTCAATGGTATGGAGCGCAAGAAGGCGCTCGCCGAGGCGGAGGCTTGGCTCGAGCGGCTCGATCTTGCGGGCTTCGGCGATCGCTTTCCTCGTCACCTGAGCGGCGGCCAGCGCAAGCGTGTCGCACTGGCCCAGGTTCTGGCGATGAAGCCCAAGCTTATCCTGATGGACGAGCCGTTCGCCTCCCTCGATGCAATCGTGCGCGCGCGCGTGGTGAAGGACGTCGTCGCGCTGGTCGATCGCGAGAGGATCACCGTTCTTCTGGTCACCCATGACCTCGAAGAGGCGCTCAGCCTCTCTGACGAAATCTACCTGCTGTCGCAGGGGCCGCGCGCCCACATCACTCAGCATTACCTGGTACCGATTCCGCGGCCGCGCGATCCGGTCCACTCGCGCACACATCCTGCCTTCGCGCCGCTCTACGAGAGGCTCTGGGCAGACCTCTCCCGCGAAGTGGATCACCGGGCGGAGGCGCCATGATGCTTCTCCATCCCCGCTATGCTTGGATACGCCAGCTTGCCGCGTTCGCCGTTCTGCTCGCGGTCTGGGAGGCGGCCGGACGTGCCGACATGCTCAATCCATTGTATCTGCCGAACCCGAGCAGGATCGGCGCAGCGCTCGTCGAGCTGTTCTCGGACGGCCACATCTGGCCACATCTCGACGCAACCTTCACCGCCGCGCTCGGCGGTCTTGCGCTCGGCATCGCCGTTGGCGTCCTGCTTGGCGTCGTCGCGGCGCTCGTTCGGTTCATCGCGGAGCTGCTTGAGCCGGTGATGACTCTCCTGAACGCGATCCCGCGCGTGATCCTCGCCCCGCTGTTCGTGATTTGGCTCGGCATCGGGCTAGCCTCCAAGGTCGCGCTGTCCTTCATTCTCGTGGCGGTGCTGATCTTCTTCACCGTGTTCACCGGAATCCGGCAGGTGGACCGCAGGCTTGCCGAGCGTGTGATCACACTCGGCGGCGACCGCTGGTCGCTTGTGCGGCACGTCTACCTGCCGTCGGTCGCAGCCTGGGTGCTCAGCAACCTGAAAATCGCGGTCGGCTTTGCTTTCACCGGCGCCTGCGTGGGAGAGTTCGTGGCGGCGAGCCGCGGGCTTGGTTACCTCTTGTCGTTTGCGCAGAGCACCTACAACGCCGCTCTGATGTTCGCGCTGATTCTTCTGATCCTGGTGGTGGTGCTGCTGATCTTTGCCATTGCCGGGCGGCTGGAAAAATATCTGCTGCGCTGGAGCTGAGCGCACTCAAAGTCGTCCGGTGTTTGAAGCCTCAGGCATAGAGAGCTTGGTTCGCGACGGGTGACGTCGCGTGGGTCGCGGGGAGGGATGCCGTCGTGGAGCTGGGGATCTGATCGGGAGAATGGGAAATGTCGCAGAGTCGCTTCGAGATTTGGCACCTCGATCTGCAGGACCTGTTGGGCCTAGCGGCTCCGCCGGTTGCCATTGCCTTTGTCAGCCACGTTCCTGTCGGGATCGGTCGCATTGAGCGACTTATGCCGCCGACAACGTCGGACGGCCGGACGGGAACCGTTGCGGCGGGTTGCGTCTTCTGGATCGAGGGCGCGCATCAGGTCTTCGCGACGCAGGCAGAGGACCACGGCAATTGCAGCGTCGGCAGCCTGACGCACGGCTTCAAGACCATGGAGGAGATTGCCCATAATGCCGATGTCGCTGCACTGTGCGAGACAGGCTGGGTCACACCGGAGGCGGTGGCAAAGATCACGGTGGTGCGCGAAAAGCCGACATATGTGGTTTATGGCCCACTGCGCGACATGCCCGTCGAGCCGTCGGTCATCCTGTTGCGGCTGAATGGGAAGCAACAGATGCTGCTGCATGATGCGTGGCCGGGTGTTCGCTTCGAAGGCAAACCGCAATGCCACATCATTCCAATCGCCAAAGAGGGCGGCGAGATCGCCGTGAGTTTCGGCTGCATGCTGAGCCGGGTGCGTACCGGGATGTCGAATAACGAGGTGACCTGTGCGATCCCACGAGCAGTGCGTCTTTATTAATCGAGCGCTTGCGCGCGGCGCGTGCCGCCGACAACGCGGTGGCAGCCTATGCCGCAGAGGATTCCAAACGTTTTGCCCGTCAGCAATGATCGGGCTTTGGCACTTTTCCGGTCGGCGCCAGGCGACGACGTCGGGATTTAGTCGAACGGCGGCTCGACTTCTGCGAAGGCGCAAGTCCGAAATTGGCACTTCTGCGACATGGCAAGGGACGCGGGCCAAGTCTGCCTAAGCCCGGAAGCGGACATCCTCAGGCTGGTCCGAGCAGAGCCCGCTATGGGTTCACGGCCTAGCTGAGGCGCTTCTAGACGCGAGACGCGCGCGACTGCTGCCTCCGCCCCTCGAACCGTCAAAGTGAATGGACGTGCTGCCGAGCCTCGTTGTGCGAGTGCCGGCAGGCATACGCCACAACACTGCTCAGTCCTGTCAAGCGGCAAGACGGCAGCCAGTCTGCCTCAAGGGGCGGCCGGGGGGCTTACTTCCGCCTCTATTGGGGGTAGACTCAAGGCGTGGCAGATCGCGGCTCTTCGTGGTCGGCGAACTGGACTGGACGTCAATGCCACGACTGGCTGCCACGGCTTAGGCACAACGAGGCCGCGCCCTTCTTCGGGAGGAAGCACCATGGCCACGCAACCCCATGTCAGAAACCCCATCGAATGGGGATGGGATCGTCTCAAGGAGACGGGACACGCCCTCGGTTCGGCCGCCAACTCGATGGACGGCGCCTGGGAAGCGCACGACCTGGCGCCACCGGTCGTCCGCAAGATCGGCATTGCCGACCTCAGGCACGCCCTGGCCGAAGGCGCCCGGGATTTCGAGGCTTGCCGGACGGACGTCATCTTCCTCTGCCTGCTCTATCCCATCGCCGGCATCATCATCTCGCGAGTGGCTTTCAACTACGGCCTGCTGCCCCTGATCTTCCCTCTGATCGCCGGCTTCGCGCTGATCGCGCCGCTGTTCGGCGTCGGTCTCTACGAGATGAGCCGGCGGCGCGAGCGGGGAATCGCCATCGGCTGGGCGGATGCCTTCGCGGTACTGCGCTCGCCCGCCATCGGCTCGATCCTGGTGCTGGGCCTGCTGCTGCTGGCGCTGTTCGCGCTGTGGCTGTTCACCGCCAGCTTCATCTACACCCTGACGCTCGGACCGGACCTGCCGATTTCGGCGGCCAACTTCGCCCGCGACGTGCTCACAACGCCGCAGGGTTGGACCATGATCGCTGTCGGCATGGGTGTCGGCTTCCTGTTCGCGTTGGTGGTGCTCGTGATCAGCGTGGTGTCGTTCCCGCTCCTGCTCGACCGCAATGTCGGCGTCTATTGCGCCGTGGCGACGTCGCTGAAAGCCGTGCGCCAGAATCCCGGGCCAATGGCAGCCTGGGGATTGATCATTGCCGCGGGCCTGGTCATCGGGACGATCCCGCTGCTGGTTGGCCTTGCCATCGTCCTGCCCATCCTCGGCCATGCCACTTGGCATCTCTACCGCAAGGTGGTGGTGCACTGACTTCTCCCCTCCCCCGCCAAACCGGGGAAGGTTAGGGTGGGAGGTGTTTTCCTGGACGATAAAGCAGCCGGCTGACGGCATCGTCGTCGCGCCGGAGGAGCGGCTGCCGTGGCCGCAGACGATCGCGCTCGGCGTCCAGCACGTGGTGGCGATGTTCGGCGGCACCGTGCTGGGGCCGCTGCTGATGGGCTTCGACGCCAACGTCGCGGTGCTGATGAGCGGGGTGGGGACGCTGATCTTCTTCATCGCCGTCGGCGGCAAGGTGCCGAGCTATGTCGGCTCATCCTTCTCCTTCATCTCGGTGGTGATCGCCACCACCAGCTACGCCGGCCAGGGCCTCAACGCCAACATCGACGTGGCCCTGGGCGGCATCGTCGTTTGCGGCGCCGCCTACGCCTTGATCGGCCTCGTGGTGGTGTCGACCGGCACCGGCTGGGTCGAGCGGCTGATGCCGCCGGTCGTCACCGGCTCGGTGGTCGCGGTGATCGGGCTCAACCTTGCGTCGCTTCCCATCAAGACCATGGCGCCGACATCCTTCGATGCCTGGCTGCAGGCCGTGACCTTCTTCACCATAGCTTTGGCCGCCGTATTCGCGTCCGGCATCCTCCGCCGGCTGCTGATCCTGGTCGGGTTGATCGTCTCTAGTCTGATCTACGCCGTTCTGACGAATGGATTGGGTTGGGGCAAGCCGATCGACTTCAAGCTGATCGAAAACGCCGCCTGGTTCGGCGCCCCGCACTTCACCGCACCGGTGTTCGATGGCCGGGCCATCGCGCTGATCGTGCCGGTGGCGCTGATCCTGGTGGCGGAGAATCTCGGGCATCTCAAGGCGGTCGGCGCCATGACCGGCCGCGACATGGGCCCTTACATCGGCCGCGCCTTCGTGGGAGATGGCCTCGCCACCATGGTATCGGCCGGCGTCGGCGGCACCGGCGTGACGACCTACGCCGAAAACATCGGTGTGATGGCGGCAACCCGCATCTACTCGACGGCGCTGTTCGTCGTCGCCGCCTTGTTCGCCATCCTGCTGGGCTTCTCGCCCAAGTTCGGCGCGCTGATCCACACCATCCCGCTGCCGGCCATGGGCGGCGTCAGCATCGTGATCTTCGGCTTGATCGCCGTCGCCGGCGCCCGCATCTGGGTCGACAACAAGGTCGACTTTACCGACAGCCGCAACATGATGGTGGCCGCCATCACCCTGGTGCTGGGCACCGGCGACTTCACGCTGGAATTCGGCGGCTTCGCCATGGCCGGCATCGGCACGGCAACTTTTGGCGCCCTCATCCTGAACGCGGCGCTCGGGGCAGGACGGCGCCGTCCTACCTGACGGCGTAGGATACGGCAGCCTTGTCGTAGTCGCCCGAACCCATTCGGCCTTCGGCAAAGATCTCGTGCTGGGCAATCCAGTTGAACGATTGCTCGAACACCTCTTTCGAGTAGGTCTCGAAGACGATGCGCTCGCCAGGGCCCCAGCGCCTGGTGTCCATCATGGCGTGATAGCGCTCGGGAAATTCATTCCTGTAATAGCGCGTATAGAGTTCCGGACGCAGGTCGATGTCGCGCTGCGCTCTCTTCAGGGCGCCAAAATAGCGACGGACGTCCGCGGGATCGGGCGAACCGTTGATCATGGCGGCGATCATGAAGGTGGTGTCGATCACCTTGCGGAAGCCGAGTTGCTCGACGAGATAGTAAGGGCCGCTGAACAGCGCGGCCGCCCGGCTCTTGCCCTCGATCAGGAGCTCAAGGCGGCGAAACAGCATGCCGTCCTCGAACGTGAGGTTGATCTCGCCGGGCGGCAGGTACTGCTCCAATGCCTGGATCGTCGAATAGTGGCTGCCGGACTGGAAGCCGACCGAGATCGGCACCCCGGCAAGGTCGGCCGGCGTGCGTATGGCCGAATCGGCGGGAACGAAAATTCCCGAAGGCGCGACCGAGTAGGCGTCGGCATAGAGCCTGGCGTGGCCGTTCGAGGCCGCCACGTTGACCGTCCAGTGGCAGGCGCAGCTCACGTCGGCCCCGCGACCCTTCTCGATGCTCTGGAAGGCGCCTTGAGCGCCCTTGTTGTGATGCTGGCCACCGCTCGATCGGATCAGCTCGCGGAACTCGTAGTCCAGCCCTTCGGCGCGGAAATAGCCTTTCTCCTCGGCCACCCACTCCTGCAGGCGAAAATGCGGCTCGACGGTGAATTTGGCCATGGCGGTCCCTCCGACATTTGACAACAGCCTAGGCCCGCGTCGTCATTGTCGCCATGCCTACCCGGGAATACCTATCATGGACCGAACTGCATATTCGGAACTGAGCCTGCCGGACCTGCGTGTGCTCAGTGCGCTGTTGCGGGAACGCAGCATCACCCGGACCGCCGAGCTCATGGGCACGACGCAACCCGCAATCAGCAAGGTGCTCGGGCGCCTGCGCCGGCAATTTTCCGACCCGCTGTTCGTGCGCAACGGCCGCGTGATGCAGCCGACGACCAGGGCGCTCGACATCGCCGACCGGCTGCACGCGCTGCTCGCCGCCGCCGATGAACTGCGCGCATCGGCAACGGCCTTCGATCCCGAACGATCGGACCGCCTGTTCAGCCTGCTCCTGACCGACGTCGGCATGATCCACTTCCTGCCACCGCTTGTCGCCCGCGTGTCCGCCGTCGCGCCGAAGGTCAGCGTCCGGGCAGTGCCTCTGCACTCGCACCAGATCGAGGCCAGGCTCGAGGCTGGCGAGGCCGACCTGGCGCTCGGCGCGTTCCCCAAGGCGGCGCGCCACCTACGGCGCCAGCGCCTTTACCAGGCAGGCTATCTGAGCGTTGTCCGCAAGTCCCATCCGCGCCTGCCGAAGGCGCGCTCGCGCAGCGGCTTTCTCGCCGAGCAGCATATCCTCGTGACCGCTTCGGAGATCGGTCACGCCGCCCATGGCGCCGTGCAACGCGTGCTTGCCGCCGTCGTGCCGCCCTCGAACACGCTGCTGCAGGTACCGAGCTTCGTCGCCGGCGCCATCGTCGCGGCGGAAACCGACGGCGTCGCCACGCTGCCCGCCAACCTGGTCAACCGCCTCGCCCGGCCGCTCGGCCTCGCCGTCTTCGACCCGCCGATTTCCCTGCCGCGCATTGAGATCGCGCAATACTGGCACGAGCGCTACCACCGCGACGCCGGCCACCGCTGGCTGAGGTCGCTCATTTTCGACCTGTTCGGCCGCAAGGCCCAGTGACCTACGTCGCCTCGAACTCGACGAGTTCGGCGCCCTCGGCGACCTGTTCGCCGACGGCATAGCGCACGCTCTTGACCGTGCCGTCGGCGGGAGCGGCCAGCGTATGCTCCATCTTCATCGCTTCGAGCACCAGCAACGGCTGGCCTTTGCTCACCTTGTCGCCCGCCTTGACCCTGAGATCGATGATCTTGCCCGGCAGCGGCGCGCGTACGGCGGCCTCGGGGGCCCCGGCCGCCTCGTATTGCGTGACATCGAGCGGATCGACCAGGCGTAGCCTGCGGCTAGCGCCGTCGGCGAACACTGTGTAATCGACGCCGTCGGCCGTCTGCCGACGCACCACCGTGGCCGTGAATGTCTCGCCGCCGAGACCAATGACCAGCCTGGCATCGTCGGCGCGCTGCACGCTGGCCTCGAGAGGACCGCCCGGCAGCTCCAGGCCGATGCCGCCGTCGCGCCGGCGGCGGGCGATCACCGTGACCTCGCGATCGCCATCCTTCCAATGCACCGCGTCGTGGCCCTCATCGAGCAGCCGGAAGGCACCCTGCGCGCTCCACGGCGACCACGGATCGCCGGAAGTGCGCGCCGCAGCATGGGCGACCTCTTGCCACTCGACCAGGCGCGCCAGCGTGGCGATGGCGAAGACGCGGTCGCCGGCGGCGGCCGGCTTGGCGAAGAGCTCGTCGCGATGACGCTCGATGAAGCCGGTGTCGATCTCGCCGCCGACGAAGGCCGGGTGCGAACACAGCGCTTTCAGGAGCGCGGCATTCGTGGTGACGCCCACCACCTCGGTCTCGCCCATCAGCGCCGCCATGCGGCGCATCGCCGAGGCGCGGTCGCGGTCATGGACGATGACCTTGGCGATCATCGGATCGTAGAACGGGGTCACCGTGTCGCCCTGGCGTACACCGGTGTCGACGCGCACGCGCGGGCCTTCGGTCGGCAGACGCAGATGAACGAGCGTCCCGGTCGACGGCAGGAAGTTGCGGGCCGGGTCCTCGGCGTAGAGCCGGACCTCGACGGCGTGGCCGTCGATGCGAAGCTGGTCCTGGGCGAGCGGCATCTTCCCGCCGGCCGCCACGACGAGCTGCCACTCGACCAGGTCCAGGCCGGTGATCGCCTCGGTGACGGGGTGCTCGACCTGCAGGCGGGTGTTCATCTCCATGAAGAAGAAGGTGCCCGCCGGGTCGACGATGAATTCGACGGTACCGGCGCCCTGGTAGCCGATGGTCCGCGCGGCGGCGACCGCCGCCTCGCCCATCGCCTTACGCCGCGCCGGGTCCATGGCAGGCGCCGGCGCTTCTTCGATCACCTTCTGGTGGCGGCGCTGGATCGAGCAGTCGCGCTCGAAGAGGTAGAGGCAGTTGCCATGGCAGTCGGCGAAGACCTGGATCTCGATATGGCGCGGTCGTGTCAGGTACTTCTCGACCAGCACGTGATCGTCGGCGAACGAGGCCTTGGCCTCGCGCTTGGCGCCGGCCAGCGCGTCGGCGAACTTGTCGGCGCTCTCGACCACCCGCATGCCCTTGCCGCCGCCGCCGGCCGAAGCCTTGATCAGCACGGGAAATCCGATGCGGGCCGCTTCCCGGGCGAGCAGCTCGGGCGACTGGTCGTCGCCGTGATAGCCCGGCACCAGCGGCACCCTGGCCTTTTCCATGATCTTCTTGGCTTCGCTCTTGGAGCCCATGGCGCGGATGGCCGAGGCTGGCGGGCCGATGAAGACCAGCCCGGCCTTGGCGCAGGCCTCGGCGAAGCCCGCATTCTCGGACAGGAAGCCGTAGCCCGGATGGATCGCCTCGGCGCCGCAGCGCCTGGCCGCCGCGATGATCTTGTCGGCGACCAGATAGCTCTCGCGCGCCGGCGAGCCGCCGATATGGACGGCTTCGTCGGCCAGCGCGACGTGGCGCGCCAGGCGGTCGGCGTCGGAGTAGACGGCGACGGTCTTGATGCCCAGCCGCCGCGCCGTCCTGACGACCCGGCAGGCGATCTCGCCGCGGTTGGCGATCAGGATCTTGGCGAACATCAGGGCGCCCACCTGGGCTTGCGCTTGTCGAGGAACGCACTCATGCCCTCGAGCGCATCGTCGGTGACGCACTGGTTGGCGACATGCTCGCCCACGATGTCGGCCACGTCGGTATCGTGCGGAAGGGCGTCGATCTCGGTGATGAGCTTCTTGATCGTGGTCTGCACCGAAGGCGCGCCGAGCTTCAGCTCGGCCGCCAGCGCCGCCACCGTGGTGTCCAGCGCGGCGGCCTCCACGACCTGATCGACCAGGCCGATCCTGAGTGCCGTCGCGGCGTCGAATATGCCGCCGTGCATCATGAGCTGGCGCGCCATCCGCGGGCCTACCGCCTCGATCAGCACCGGGATGGCTATGCCCGCCAGCAGTCCGTTGCGCACCGAAGTCAATCCGAACCGCGCCGGCGATGCGGCGATGGCGAAGTCGCAGGCCAGCATCAGGCCGATGCCGCCGCCCACCGCGGCGCCATGGACGCGGGCGATCGAGGGCTTGGGAAAATCGTAGATTGCCTGCACCGCGCCCATCATGGCGTCGGCGCCGACCCGACGGGTGATGGCATCGAGGTTGGGCCAGGTCAGCACCCAGTTGAAATCGCCGCCGGCCGAGAAGCTCTTGCCGGCGCCGCCAAGGACCATCACCCGGACGTCGGGGTCGGCGGCGAACAAGTCGGTCGCCTCGATGATGGCGCGCGCGTCCTCGGCATCGAAGGCGTTCATCGCTTTCGGCCGGTTGAGGGTCAAGGTCGCCACGCCGTCCTCGACGCGCGTCAATACGGTGGAGGTCATGGCCATCACATCCGGAAGACGCCGAACTTGGTCGGACCGATCGGCTGGTTCATCGACGCCGACAGGGCAAGCGCCAGCGCCATGCGCGTGTCGACCGGGTCGAGGATGCCGTCGTCCCACAGCCGCGCCGTAGCGTAATAAGGATGGCCCTCGCGGTCGTACTGCTCGCGGATCGGCTGCTTGAAGGCTTCTTCTTCTTCCTTCGGCCACGTCCCGCCGCGCGCCTCGATATTGTCGCGCCGCACGGTGG
>Ga0209648_10003101_pt1 | contig 13889 bp, 18 predicted proteins | sample GraSoi2013_115cm_FD_185830 | JGI IMG/M metagenome (GOLD analysis project Ga0209648, IMG submission 185830) | Grasslands soil microbial communities from the Angelo Coastal Reserve, California, USA - Sample 9_17_2013_115cm (SPAdes) (version 2) | ecosystem: Environmental > Terrestrial > Soil >...
CTTGACGTATTGCGGCGGCATCAGCAGCACCTCATGGCCCAAGCCCCGCAAAACCCGCGCCCAGTGGTGCGAGGCCCCACACGCCTCGATGCCGATTCGCGTCGGCGCCAGCTTGGCGAAGAATTTCGCGATTTCGCTGCGTCGGATCTGGCGCCGCAACACCGGCTTCTCGTTCTCGTCAACCCCATGAATCTGAAAGACATGTTTGGACGTGTCCAAACCAATCCTGATAATTGTCATTCGGACGGCTCCCTTGGCTGCGTTGTTACACCTTCACAGCCTGGCACATTCGATGCCGTAGGGGGCCGTCCACCCCAACAGGGCGTTGAGTTGCCGGCGTGGCGACCCTGGGCCCCCGCTTTCGCGGGGGTGACGGTAACGGGCTGCTGAGGTGCAAGCATGCCGAAGCTGAAGATCAAGAAGGGCGACAACGTCGTCGTCATCAGTGGCCGCGACAAGGGCAGGACGGGCGAGGTCTTGCGTGTCTTTCCCAGCGAGGAGCGGGTCATCGTCCAGGGGGTGCACGTCGCCAAGCGTCATACCCGGCAGCGCATGGGCGAGCCCGGCGGTATCGTCGAGAAGGAATTGACGATCCACATCTCGAACGTCGCACATATCGACCCGCAGTCACGCAAACCGACGCGGATCGGGTACAAGATTCTCGAGGATGGCCGCAAGGTCCGGTTCGCCCGCCGCTCGGGCGAAATCATCGACAGGTGAAGGAATGGCTAGGACCCGCCTGCACGAACAGTATGAGACGACCGTCCGCCCGGCGCTGATGCAGGAGTTCGGGTACAAGAATTCTATGCAAGTGCCGCGCCTCGAAAAGATCGTGGTCAATATGGGTGTCGGCGAGGCGGTACAGGACAGCAAGAAAGCGGAGGCGGCAGCCGCCGACTTGACCGCAATCACCGGCCAGCATCCGGTCATAACCAAGGCGAAGCGGTCGATCGCAACCTTCAAGCTGCGCGAGGGCATGCCGATCGGGTGCAAGGTGACGTTGCGCCACGAGCGGATGTACGAATTCCTCGATCGCCTGATTACCGTGGCTCTGCCACGTGTTCGCGATTTTCGCGGCATATCGGGCAGGAGTTTCGACGGACGGGGCAATTTTGCCCTCGGCCTCAAGGAGCAGCTCGTTTTTCCCGAAATCGACTACGACCGGGTCGATGCGACGCGCGGCATGGACGTCATCATCGTGACGACCGCAAAGACGGATGCAGAGGCCAAGGCGCTCCTCAAGGCCTTCGATATGCCGTTTGCCAATTGAAAACCTCGGAGGTCTAGCGACGTGGCAAAGAAGAGCTCAATCGAGAAAAACGCCAGGCGGGTCAAGCTCGCCAAAAGCGTTGCCGTTCGGCGGGCAAGGCTGAAGGCGGTCGCGATCGACCGGACAGCGCCACCCGAGGACAGGTTTGCGGCACAGCTGAAGCTGGCCGAATTACCGCGCAATGCCTCTGCGACGCGGGTTCGCAACCGCTGCTCCTTGACGGGCCGCCCGCGCGGATATTACCGGAAATTCAAGCTGTCGCGAATTGCTCTACGGGAGCTCGCCTCTGCCGGGCTGATACCGGGCATGGTCAAGTCGAGCTGGTAGGCGGGAGCGCGGCCGATGACGATGAGCGATCCCCTCGGAGACATGCTGACGCGGATCCGCAACGGGCAGAGGGCGCGGCAGGCCATCGTCGCCTCTCCCGCCTCTAAGATCCGCGCCAATGTGCTCGAAGTGCTGAAGCGCGAGGGATACATCCGCGGCTTTACCCGCGAAAATGTTCGTGCTGGCGTCTCGGAGCTGCGCATCGAGCTCAAATACGTCGATGGCGAGCCGGTAATTCGGGAGATCTCGCGCGTGTCGAAGCCGGGCCGGCGCATTTATTCCCGCATCATCGACTTGCCGCGCAGCTATAACGGGCTGGGCATCTCCATTCTGTCGACCCCGCGAGGGGTCATGTCGGACAATGAGGCCCGCGCCGCAAAAGTCGGCGGCGAGGTCCTCTGCCGCGTGTTCTGAGGTTCGCCATGTCACGTGTTGGCAAGCATCCCGTCGAGATACCGAGCGGGGTCGAGGTGCAGATGTCGGGGCAGACCCTGAGCGCCAAGGGCAGTCTCGGCGCATTGCGCCTCGTCGTCAGCAACGAGGTTACCGCTGCGGTCGCCGACGGCGCGGTCACGATCGCGCCGAAGAACGACACGAAACATGCCCGAGCGATGTGGGGTACGACCCGGGCATTGGTGAACAACATGGTCACCGGAGTAGCGAAAGGCTTTTCGGTCACCCTGGAAATCAATGGCGTCGGCTACCGCGCTGCGGTGCAGGGCAACACGCTCAATCTGCAGCTCGGCTATAGTCACGAGATCGCGTATCCGATCCCCTTTGACGTCAAGATCGTCTGCGAAAGGCCGACCCTGATCAATGTCAGCGGCGCCGATCGCCAACGGGTTGGCCAGATCGCGGCCGAGATCCGCGCCTACCGTCCGCCGGAACCCTACAAGGGCAAGGGGATCAAATACTCGACCGAGACCGTCCGCCGCAAGGAAGGCAAGAAGAAGTAAACCGATGTCCGAGAAGGTCAAAGCCCTCTTTCTGCGCCGGCGGCAGCGGGTCCGGCGCAATTTGCGCCGCGCCCCAAACAACCGGCCGCGACTCTCGGTGTTTCGTTCCTCCCGGCACATCTACGCGCAAGTCATCGACGACACGACTGGACGCACTCTGGCGGCGGCCTCGACCCTGGACGGCGGGCTGAAGACCGGCCTCAAGACCGGGGCCGACATTGCCGCGGCTGGCGCCGTCGGCAAGCTGGTGGCCGAGAGAGCCAAAGCGGCCGGGATCGAGCAGGTCGTTTTCGATCGCGGCGCTTATCTGTTTCACGGCCGGGTCAAAGCCTTGGCCGATGCCGCCCGCGAAGGCGGTTTGGATTTCTGAAGGGATCGGCATGGCACGCACACAGGCACGCACACAAGGCGATCGGCGCGGACGGGACGGCGACCGGCAGGGGCGCGAGCGCGAGGACAGCGAGTTCACCGAAAAGCTGGTCAACATCAATCGTGTCGCCAAGGTCGTGAAGGGCGGTCGACGCTTCGGCTTCGCAGCGCTGGTCGTGGTTGGCGACCGCAAGGGTCGGGTCGGCTATGGGTCGGGCAAGGCCAGAGAAGTGCCCGAAGCCATTCGCAAGGCCACCGAGCAGGCACGGCGCGGCATGATCCGCGTGCCGCTGCGCGAGGGGCGCACACTGCATCACGACATCGTCAGCAGCTATGGCGCCGGCCAGGTGGTCGTGCGCGCCGCCAAGCCGGGAACCGGGATCATCGCCGGCGGCCCGATGCGGGCGATTTTCGAGGCGCTCGGTGTGCACGACGTGGTGGCCAAGTCGATCGGCAGTCCAAACCCGCACAACATGATCAAGGCGACCTTTGTCGCCTTGGGCCGGGCAACCAGCCCGCGCGCCGTCGCGGCGCGGCGCGGCAAAAAAGTTGGCGAAATCCTCGGCCGCCGCGATACCGAACCTCGCGAGAACGCGTGATGGAGGCCAAGAAGACGGTCACGGTCGAGCAGCTCGGAAGTCCGATCGGGCGCAAGCGGGACCAGGAGGCAACACTCAAGGGTCTAGGGTTGAACAAGCGGCATCGTCGGCGCGTTCTGGAAGACACGCCCGCGGTTCGGGGTATGATCAACAAGGTGAAACACCTCGTCCGGGTGGTGGAAGAGGGATGAGGGCAACGCCGCCCGACAGGTCAGGAACTGAAGCAATGAAGCTCAATGAGATCAGGGACAATCCGGGGGCGCATTACCGCGCCAAGCGGGTCGGGCGCGGCATCGGCTCGGGCAAGGGCAAGACCTCGGCGCGCGGCGGCAAGGGCCAGACGGCACGGACCGGCGTGGCGCTAAACGGCTTCGAGGGCGGCCAGACGCCGTTGCATCGCCGGCTGCCGAAGCGCGGCTTCAACAACAAGATTTTCCGCAAAGATTTCAAGGTGGTGAATCTCGGACGCCTGCAGGCGGCGTTGGATAGTGGTAAACTGGAGGCCGCTGGCACACTCGATGGCGCGGCACTCGTCTTGTCGGGGGTGTTGCGGCGGCTCGGCGACGGTGTCCGTCTGCTGGCCAAGGGCGAGTTGCGCACGGCGATTACGATCAAGGTTGCCGGTGCCTCGGAGGCAGCGATTGCCGCTGTCGAGAAGGCCGGAGGCAAGGTCATCCTTCCCGCCGGGCGTGCGAAGGAACAGATACCGGAGGATACCGCCTCGGCGTAGACACGGCGGCGCTGCTCCGGGCATGTAGTGAGGAATGGTAAATGGCGTCAGCCGCCGAACAACTCGCTTCCAGCATAAATTTTTCGGCCTTTTCCAAGGCGACCGAGCTCAAGAGCCGAATCTGGTTCACCCTCGGCGCCTTGGTGATCTACCGGCTGGGCACCTACATCCCGATCCCCGGGATCGACCCCGGGATCCTGCAGGATGTGTTCTCGCGCAACGCGGGAGGCATCCTCGGCATGTTCGACATGTTCTCGGGCGGCGCGCTCGGGCGGATGACGATCTTTGCGCTGAACATCATGCCGTACATCTCGGCATCGATCATCATCCAGCTGTTGACTGCGGTGTCCCCGACCCTCGAAGCGCTGAAGAAGGAAGGCGAGAGCGGGCGCAAGAAGCTGAACCAGTACACCCGCCTCGGCACTGTCCTGTTGGCGGCGGTGCAGTCCTATGGGATCGCCGTCGGGCTCGAGGGCATGCATGCCGGGGCGCAGTCCGCGGTGCTTGATCCCGGGCTGTTCTTCCGGCTGGTGACGGTGGTGACGCTCGTCTGCGGCACGGTTTTTCTGATGTGGCTCGGCGAGCAGATCACGGCGCGCGGGGTCGGTAACGGCATCTCCCTGATCATCATGGCGGGTATTGTCGCCAACCTTCCTCACGCGCTGGCCTCCACCTTGGAGCTCGGCCGCACCGGCGCGATCTCGACGGTTTTTATTATCATCTTTCTGCTGATGTCGGTGGCGGTGGTTGCTTTCATCGTCTTTATGGAGCGGGCGCAACGCCGCATCCTGGTCCAGTATCCAAAACGCCAGACGGGCAACAAGATGTTCGGCGGCGACGCCTCCCACCTGCCGCTCAAGATCAACACCTCGGGCGTCATCCCGCCGATCTTCGCCTCCTCGCTGTTGTTGCTGCCAGCGACGGTGGCGAATTTTGAGACCGCCGGGCAGGGTTTTGGCTGGATCGGTGAGATCACGGCCTACCTCGCCCATGGCCGGCCGCTCTATATGGCGCTCTATGTCGGCCTCATCTCCTTCTTCTGTTTCTTCTATACGGCAATCGTCTTCAATCCGGAGGAGACCGCGGACAATCTGCGGAAATACGGCGGGTTCATTCCCGGGATCCGGCCCGGGAAAAATACCGCCGATTATCTGGATTACATCCTGACCCGGCTGACCGTCGTCGGGGCCGCCTATCTCTCGGCGGTCTGCATCCTCCCCGAGATCCTGATCTCGGAGTATTCGGTCCCGTTCTATTTCGGCGGAACCAGTCTCCTGATCGTGGTCAGCGTCACGATGGATACGGTTGCGCAGATCCACTCGCACCTGCTCGCCCATCAATATGAAGGCCTGATCCGGAAGGCGAAGCTGCGGGGGCGCCGCGGATGAACATCATCCTGCTCGGACCGCCGGGCTCCGGCAAGGGCACCCAGGCGAAGCGGATCGAGCAGACCCACGGCATCGTCCAGCTGTCCACCGGCGACATGCTGCGCGCGACGACCGACTCGGACACCGCGTTCGGGCACCGCGTCAAGGCCATCATGGACTCCGGCCAGCTCGTGCCCGACGATATCATCGTCGAGATGATCGACCAGCGTATCCGGCAGCCTGATTGCGGCCTGGGTTTCATCCTCGACGGGTTTCCCCGCAACGTGCCGCAGGCCAAGGCGCTCGACGCGATGCTCGCGGAACATAAGATGAGGCTCGACCATGTGATCTTGCTTGACGTCGACGAGGCGGCGCTGGTCGATCGGCTGTCTGGACGGTTCACCTGCACCCAGTGCGGCGCGAGCTATCACGAGCGGTATAACCGGCCGAGCCACGAGGGGATCTGCGACGTATGCGGGGGCAGCGAATTCGTCTGCCGCGCTGACGACAGGCCCGAGGCGGTCAAGGCCCGCTTCGAGGTCTATCATCGTCAGACCGCGCCGATCCTGCCCTATTATCGCGATCGCGGCATTCTGCGCCGGGTCGACGGCATGGCCGACATCGACTCGGTGACGCGAGAGATCGACAAAATTCTCGGGTGAGCCGCCAACGCTCTTGATGGGGATCGGAATGATCGAACCTTACACCGCTGTGGGGTTGATCCCGAGCTTCTGGGGCATTCGCCGCCGGGAAGACATCGAGAAGAACCTGGAGCACCTGGAAAGCCTGACAAAGGCGGCGTTCTGGTTGTCCAATCTGGACATTCCGGTCCGCCTAGTCGCCATTCCCGAGGGCGCGTTGCAAGGGTTCAACGACGAGGTTCTCGACGTCGATCACACCGAATTCGCGCGCAGTTGCGCGATCGACATACCGGGCCCGGAGACCGATCGTCTCGGGCGGCTCGCGCGCAATTGGGGCGTGTTTATCATGGCGCAGGCCAAGGCGCGTCACGAGGACTGGCCCGACCGCTTCTTCAATGTCGGTTTCGTCATCGATCCGGAAGGCGCGGTCGTTCTGAAGCATTACAAGATCTCGGCGCTGTTGCCCTGCGAGCGCTCGATCTCGCCGCACGATTTGTTCGATTGGTGGGTCGAGAAATACGGCCGCACCCTGCAGGCCTTTTGGCCCGTCGCCGACACCGCGATCGGGCGCCTCGGGATCATGATGGCGATGGAGGGCAGCTACCCCGAGAACGGCCGCGGTCTCGCCCTCAACGGCGCCGAAGTGGTCTATCGCGCCTCGCTCCCCGCGCCTTTCACCGAGAACGACTTTTTCGAGATTTCGAACCGGGCGCGCGCGCTCGAGAACAACATGTATATCGTTGCGCCCAACATCGGCGGCTATCACCTCTATCAGGAAAGCGAGACGCCGATCGATGCCGGTGGCGGCCAGTCGATGATCGTCGACTACCGCGGCGCGATCGTCGGCAAGCAGCGCGACACGAACGGCTCGACTTTCGTCGCCGGGGTCATCAATATCGAGGCGCTGCGGCATCATCGCCAATCGGCGCAGGTGACGAACTGGCCCAAAGATATCCGCGCCGAGCTGGCGCAGATCATCTACGAGCAGCCGATCTATCCGAAGAACCTCTATCTCGACAAAATCCCCGGCCGGCATGCCGAGTACAAGCGGGAGGTCATCGACCGACAGGTCCGGCTGATGCAGGAGCGCGGCGTCTGGAAGCCGCCGGCAAGCGGTTAAGGCAGCTGCATCCACATCGTCATTCCCGCGAAAGCGGGAATCCAGAGCCGGCAAAGCACCTGCGGCGCAGACCCTGGACCCCCGCTTTCGCGGGGGTGACGATCATACGGATTGGAATTTGAGGAAAGCGATGTCCGACAGCGTGAAATATCTGCTCGACGAGAGTCGGCTGCCGAAGGAGTGGTACAACATCGTGGCCGATCTGCCGCGTCCGCCGGACCCGGTGCTGCACCCCGGCACCTTGCAGCCCGTCGGGCCCGCGGATCTGGAGCCGCTATTCCCGATGGCGCTGATCGCGCAGGAAGTAGCGACGGGGCGGACGATCGAAATTCCCGAGCCGGTCCGCGAGATCTACCGGCAGTGGCGCCCCTCACCGCTCTATCGAGCCCGCCGGCTGGAGCGGGCGCTCGATACCCCCGCCAGAATTTATTACAAGTACGAGGGCGTCAGCCCCGCCGGCAGCCACAAGCCGAACACCGCCGTGGCGCAGGCCTTCTATAACAAGGAAGCCGGCGTTAAGCGGCTCACGACCGAAACCGGCGCCGGGCAATGGGGTTCGGCGCTGGCCTTTGCGGGCGCCTTGTTCGGGCTTGAGGTGCGCGTCTACATGGTGCGCGTCAGTTTCGAGCAGAAGCCCTACCGCAAGGCGCTGATGGAGGCTTGGGGCGCTCAATGCGTTGCGAGCCCCAGCGAGGAAACAAATGCCGGGCGGCAAAATTTGGCGGAACATCCGAATTCGCCGGGGAGCCTGGGGATCGCCATCAGCGAGGCGGTGGAAGTCGCCGCGCAGCACGCCGACACCAAATATGCCCTCGGCAGCGTGCTCAACCATGTGTTGCTGCATCAGACCGTCATCGGTCAGGAGGCGATGGCGCAGCTCGAGATGGCCGGCGACTATCCCGACATCATCGTCGGCTGCACCGGCGGCGGAAGCAATTTCGCCGGCATTGCCTTCCCGTTTATCGGTGCGGGTCTGCGCGGCGGTCCCAAACCGCGCGTCATCGCCTGCGAGCCCTCTGCCTGCCCGAGCCTGACGCGCGGCAAGTACGCCTATGATTTCGGCGACACGGGGCGTCTGACGCCGCTCGTAAAAATGCACACCCTCGGTTCGACATTCGTGCCGCCAGGCTTCCACGCCGGCGGATTGCGATACCATGGGATGGCCCCGCTGGTGAGCCTCCTGCAGGAGCTCGGGCTGATCCAATCCCGCGCCTACACGCAATCGAGCTGCTTCGAAGCCGGCATCCAGTTTGCCCGGACCGAGGGCATCCTGCCGGCGCCGGAAGCCAACCATGCAGTGCGCGGAGCGATCGAGGAGGCGCTGCGCTGCAAGTCGGAGGGCGTTCCCCGCACGATCTTGTTCAACCTATGCGGTCATGGTCACTTCGATATGCAGGCCTACATCGATTTCCAGGCAGGCAAACTCGAGGACCGGGCGTATGAGGAAGCCGAACTTGACGCCGCATTCGCCAATCTGCCGCACGTGGCCGCCGAGTAAAGGCTCTCGGGTGGTCCGAATACGGTGCTGCGCTGCGGGTGGGGTTGACGCGACGGGCGCGATGGTTATAGTGCCTGCCCTTGCGAAAGTGCGAAGCAGCCCACATCTTTGTTCTTTTTGAGGAGAAGCGCGAGTGGCGCGGATCGCTGGCGTCAACATTCCTAATCAAAAGCGGGTCCCGATCGGGCTGACCTACATTCACGGCATCGGGCGGACCAAGGCTCTCCAAATCTGCGGCCGGGTCGGCATTCCGATCGAGCGGCGCGTGCACGAGATGACCGATGACGAGGTATTGCGCGTCCGCGAGCTCATCGACCGCGAATACACGGTTGAGGGCGACCTGCGGCGGCAGGTTGCGATGAACATCAAGCGACTGATGGATCTCGGCTGCTACCGCGGGCTGCGTCACCGCAAGGGACTGCCGGTGCGCGGGCAACGCACCCATACGAACGCGCGCACGCGCAAGGGTCCGGCTCGGCCCATTGCCGGCAAGAAGAAGTAAAGTCCACAGCTCGAACCAAACGGCGGAAAGGAATACATGGCGAGAACGGCGGCAGCGGCGCCGCGGCTGCGTCGGCGCGAACGGAAGAACATCACCTCGGGCACAGCCCATGTGAATGCCAGCTTCAACAATACGATGATCACGATCACGGATGCCCAGGGCAATACGATCGCGTGGTCCTCGTCGGGCAGCCAGGGCTTCAAAGGGTCGCGGAAATCGACGCCTTATGCCGCGCAGGTCGCTGCCGAGGACGCCGGACGCAAGGCGATGGAGCACGGCATGCGCACCCTAGACATCGAGGTCAAGGGACCCGGCTCGGGACGCGAATCTGCGTTGCGTGCGTTGCAGTCGGTCGGGTTTGCGGTCACCTCGATTCGCGATGTGACGCCGATCCCCCATAACGGCTGCCGTCCGCCCAAGCGGCGTCGAGTCTGACGCGAAAAGCCAGCCCGCCGGTTACGGCGGGCCTATCGAGAGAGCGCCGGACGCCTTTTAGCGGCCGGCGGACTGATGTTGCGGATGAAAATCCGCATTAAAGAACCGAGGTAAGACTCGTGCTTCAGAGAAATTGGCAAACACTGATCAAACCGAAACAGCTGTCGGTTGAGCCGGGCGACGACCCCAAGCGCGTCGCCACGGTCGTCGCCGAGCCACTGGAACGCGGCTTCGGTCTGACGTTGGGAAATGCGCTGCGGCGGGTGCTGATGTCGTCACTGCAGGGGGCGGCGGTCACTTCGATGCAGATCGAGGGCGTATTGCACGAATTTTCCTCGCTGCCCGGCGTGCTCGAAGACGTGACGGACATCGTCCTCAACGTCAAGAGCATCGATTTGCGGATGTATGGCGAGGGTCCCAAACGAATGCGGCTGCGTGCCAGCGGACCCGGCGAAGTCCGCGCCGGTGCTATCGAGACTGGCCACGACATCGATATCATGAACCCCGACCTCGTGATCTGTACGCTCGACAGCGGTATCAGGATCGCGATGGAGCTGACCGTCGAGAACGGCAAGGGTTATGTCCCGGCGACGCAAAACCGGCCGGAGGACGCGCCTATCGGTCTCATCCCGGTGGATGCGCTGTTCAGCCCGGTGCGCAAGGTGTCGTATCGGGTCGAGAATACTCGCGTCGGCCAAGTCACGGATTATGACCGGCTGGCGCTCCGGGTCGAAACCAACGGCGCCGTCACTCCCGAAGATGCCGTGGCGCTCGCCGCACGGATCCTCCAGGACCAACTGCAGCTCTTCATCAATTTCGAAGAGCCGCGACATCCTTCGGAAGATGTCCGCCCGAGCGAGCTGCCGTTCAACAAGAACCTGCTGCGCAAGGTTGACGAGCTAGAGCTCTCGGTGCGCTCGGCCAACTGTCTGAAGAACGACAACATCGTCTATATCGGCGACCTTGTTCAGAAGTCCGAAGCCGAGATGCTGCGGACCCCGAATTTCGGGCGCAAATCTCTCAATGAAATCAAGGAGGTGTTGGCCCAGATGGGGCTCCATCTCGGCATGGAGATCCCGAACTGGCCGCCCGAGAACATCGAGGACTTGGCCAAGCGCCTCGACGAGCCCTATTGAGGATCACTTCCGATGCGCCATCGCCTTCACGGTCGCGGCTTCAGCCGCAAATCCGCCCATCGCAAGGCGATGTTCGAAAACCTCGCCGCGGCGCTCATCAAGCATGAGCAGATCAAGACAACGCTGCCCAAGGCCAAGGATCTGCGCCCGATCGTCGAGCGGCTGATCACCCTCGGCAAGCATGGCGGTCTCGCTAACCGCCGCCGGGCGATCGCCGCACTGCAGAACACGGGTCTGGCCGACAAGCTGCTGACGACTTTGGCCGAGCGCTACGCCAACCGGTCCGGCGGCTATACCCGCATCATCAAGGCCGGCTACCGATACGGCGACAACGCCGCGATGGCGGTCATCGAGTTCGTCGACCGCGACCCCGAGGCCAAGGGCAAAGACTCCGGTCCGACCGGTACCGAGGGCGAAGAAGCCGAAGCCGAAGCCGCGTAGGGCGGAAAAGCGCAGCGCATTCCGCCAACAAAGAGGGTTCTGCGATCCCGTCACCAAGCCATTTCGCGTGCGACCAAAACGGCGGAATCCGCTGCGAGGCTGGGCGAGAATCCCTAATCGGCTGGGCCGGCGCAGTGCGCCCTTCGAGACGGCCGCTTGCGCGGCCGGCTTAGGATGAGGAATTTCTTTAATGCCATCAAAGGCTAACCCTCATCCTGAGGAGCGCCTGAAGGGCGCGTCTCGAAGGACGCAAGACGGCGATGCAGCTATTCCTTTCATTTCTTGCCCAGCCTCTGCGCTTTTCGGCCCTACGCTCGGCTTTTATCCGGATCGCTCGGGTCCGACCGCCGCCGGGTAACCGCCAGTAGATCAGGCTCGCTTCCACCCAAGCGCGCCAGGCGTCGCGCGCTGTTGCTTTGGATAATGCCCTGAGCGCTAGACCCAATTGCGCGGGCTTCTCAGGCAGGCCAGTGGAGGCGTCGAGCTTCGCCGGCGAGTTGCCGCCGAGCGCAAAGGTTTTGCGCATTCCGATCCCTCTCACGCAGATCCAGACAAGCCTCAACCATTAAGGTCGATTCAGTACCGACCAACGACGAATAGCGGGAGCGGGTGCTCCTCGGTGCCGCGTGTCTTGCTCGCAGCATTGCGGAAAACCGCCTAAAATAGCTCGAAACCGAGGAGGGGGCGAGATGCTGTTCAAATGCCTGCCGCCCGGGGCGGAAATTCCGGGGCGTTTCCCGGGGCCGGCTCATGCACGCGGCAAATGGTTCACGGTTGACATTCACTGCCATGTGCTGACCCCAAAAGCCGCGGAAATGGTTGCCGGCCACGCGGCTGCGACGCGCCATCCGCGCGAGGTGTACGCCAACGAGCGCACGCGCGAGGTCAACCGGCAGCAGGCCGAGCGCACCCGCATCCAATTCACCTCTATCGAGAAGCGGCTCGCCGATATGGATCGGATGGGGATCGACATCCAGGCGATCTCGCCTTCACCGAACCAGACTTATTACGGCGCCGACCCCGATCTCGGGATCGCCACCGCACGCGTCGTCAACGACAACCTCGCCGATATCGCCGGCCGTCATCCCGATCGTTTCGTCGCCCTCGGCACAGTGCCGTTTCAGGCGCCCGACCTCGCTGTTGCAGAGCTGGACCGCATCCATGATTCGCTCGGCTTTCGTGGCATCGAGATCGCGACCAATGTCGCCGGCGAGGATTTCTCGGCCGAGCGGTTTCGCAAGATCTTCGCGCGGATCGAGGAACTCGGTCTGCTGGTTTTCATGCACCCGACCGGGTTTCCCGAAGCCCGGCGCTTCGCCGACCATTACCTGGTCAATGTGATCGGCAACCCGCTCGACTCGACCGTCGCCGTCCATCATTTGATCTTCGGCGGCGTGCTTCACGATCACCCGAATCTGAAGCTCGTCATCGCGCACGGCGGCGGCTATCTGCCGGCCTATTCCGGCCGGATCGATCATGCGGCGGCAGCGCGGCCTGATTGCTGCGAAAAGATAAACCGGATGCCGAGCACCTATCTGAAACGGGTCTATTTCGACACGATCGTCTTCACGCACCATCAGCTCGAATATCTGGTGGACCAATATGGCGCCGACCATGTGCTGATGGGCACTGATTATCCCGCCGATATGGGCGAGATCGACCCGACCGGCTTTATCGAAGGTGCCCGCGGGCTCGATGACAACGAGCGCCGCGCGATCCTCGGCGGCAATGCTGCGCGGCTGTTGAACATCGAAATCGCAAGGAGGCCGGAATGAGCCGGCCCGGAGAGGATATTCTCTTCAAATGCCTCGCGCCGGGGGCGGAACCGCTGGCCGGCCGTTTTCCAGGCCCCGCCCACGCCCGCGGCAAATGGTTCGCGATCGACATCCATTGCCATGTCCGCTGCGAGAAGGCGGCTGCTATGGTCGAGGGCAACTCCGCTGTATCGCAACGGTTTCTCGAGACCTCGGCCAACGAGCGCAGCCGCGAGATCAATCGGCAAAACGGAATGAGGACCGGCGCTCAGGGCTCTTCGCCCGAAAAGCGGATCGAGGACATGGACCGGATGGGGATCGACATCCAGGCGGTCTCGCCGGCGCCGCGCCAGACCTATTACGGCGCCGACCCCGATCTCGGCCTCGAGGCGTCGCGCGCCATAAACGATTTCATCGCGGATATCTGTGGCCGCTACCCCGACCGCTTCGTCGGTCTCGGCACGGTCCCGTTCCAGGCTCCCGAGCTGGCGCTTGCCGAGCTCGACCGCTTGCACAAATCGCTGGGCTTCCGCGGCATCGAGATCATGACCCATGTCGCCGGCGATGATTTGTCGGCCGAGCGCTTCCGTAAGATCTTCGCACGCTGCGAGGAGCTGGGCCTCGTCGTCTTCATGCACCCCGACGGGTTTACCGAAGCGCGGCGTCTGGCCGACCACTATTTCAACAACGTGATCGGGAACCCGCTCGACTCGACCGTCGCTCTGCATCACCTAATCTTCGGCG
>Ga0209648_10003102_pt1 | contig 13887 bp, 16 predicted proteins | sample GraSoi2013_115cm_FD_185830 | JGI IMG/M metagenome (GOLD analysis project Ga0209648, IMG submission 185830) | Grasslands soil microbial communities from the Angelo Coastal Reserve, California, USA - Sample 9_17_2013_115cm (SPAdes) (version 2) | ecosystem: Environmental > Terrestrial > Soil >...
ACCAGGCTGGATGTTATGCCTGGGATGTTTCACATAACAGGAAAGGTTGTTATGCTGGTGAATCATCTCTCCATCTACATATTCAAAACCAGCTCCATATGCATCGCCAATAGCCAGTTCGAGTAACAAGTGGTAGTATCTCCTTCTAGAAGGATCGTGAAGGTGCTCCTCCCTCAGTTAACAGTGTAACATGAAGATGCCATCTTGCTTTTTTCTCCTATTCTATCATACAGCGATTTCTACCTGTGCCTCGAAGTAATATTTGGACAAGATATGGGTTCTCGGACCCATCATCTGTCGTATTTCGAGACTTCAGGCCGTATCCATAGGTGTCCTTTGCCGCCGGATTGGCCCTGCCTCGCCAACATATATTGCAGGCTGTATCACCTGTTATCCCACGAGGGAGCTTGACAGATCCTGGGTGTCTGCTTATACTACATTTGTAAACGATACCGTACACTAAATAGGGATCGAGACGATATGGAAACACCCATTACGCCGCCACGACGTGGGCGACCGCGTAGCGAGCCTGCGCATCGTGCCTTACTGGAGGCCGCGCTGCGGGAATTCGTGGCGCGTGGCTATGAAGCGATGAGTCTGGAAGCGATTGCCGCCGCGGCGGGCGTCAGCAAGATCACGTTGTATCGGCGCTGGGACTCCAAGCTGGCCCTCGTGCGGGAGGTGTTGCAATCCCTGAGTGACGAAACGCCGATGGAAGATCAAGGCAGCCTGGAAGAGGATTTGCGCGTGCTGCTGCAGGAGGCGTATCGGGTCGGCACCTCTTCGCCAGCGGGGCAGATTATGCCGCGGTTCGTCGGAGAAATCGCGAGCCATCCCGAGTTGCTAGAAATGTATCAGACGGAGATTCTGCGTCCCCGCCTGGAACGGCTGCAGGCGCTCATTGCTCGTGCTCGTGACCGCAGAGAACTCCGGGAGGATCTGCCGATGGCCATCCTCGCAGATATGTTCGGTGGTCCCCTGTTCTACCACCTGACCGTGCTCGCCCTGGTCGAGCCGAACATGCCAGATGACGTGCCAGATCTGCTTACCCAGGCGATCCTCAGGGGGATCGCGAGGCAGGAAACGTAGGACATGTGTCCCCTTCATCCTGGCATGTGCTCGGGTATCTTCAATGGTGTGAGGTAGTCCATAACACTGGTTGATTGACTCGGGAATTGTGCCTGATTTCGAACACCTATCCTGAACTGTGTGAGCTCTGATGCTCACGAGATGAGAGGTGACCCCGATGCGCATTGGCATCATTACGATCGGCTCCCGAGGCGATGTTCAGCCTTACATCGCACTGGGAACCGGCTTCAAACGCGCTGGCTATGAGGTGCGTCTGCTTACCCATGGGGCATTTGCTGATGCGGCGCGCGCAGAAGGATTGGAGTTTGCGGATCTTGGAGTGGACCCGCGGACCGTGATGGAGCAGGTCATGCAGGAGGCAGGTCTGGCGAAACGCTCCAGTCGGATCGCGTTTTTCCGCCAGATGGCTTTTATGCGTCAGGCGTTACGCATCGCACAGCCCCTCCTGCATGAGGGCGCTCAGCGCTGTTGGCAGGCGACTCAGGATGTGGATGCCTTGCTGCTTAGTCCGCTAGGAGTCTTCATCGGGATTCCGCTCGCGCACAAACGCGGCATCCCGGCTTTTGCTGCCAATGTGCAGCCACTCACGCCCACCAGGGAGTTTCCAAGCGTCCTCTTTCCTCCAGCTCCGGCCTGGTTGACTCCGGTGCGATCCTCCTACAACCGCCTATCGGCAGAGATGGTGGAGTGGGCGCGCTGGCCACTGTACCGAGGATCGATGGGCAAAGCCGTCCACGAAGTCCTGGGCACACCGCTGCGCTCCCCTCTTGCTCAGATGCGAGGGGAGCAGACCCCGAACTTCTATGGATTTAGCGCGCACGTGCTGCCACGCCCGGCGGACTGGCCCAACTTTTGCCATGTCACGGGCTATTGGTTCCTCGACACCAACGCTGCCTGGTCCCCGCCCGCCGATCTGGAGACCTTTCTCCAGGCTGGGCCACCGCCCGTGTATATTGGCTTTGGCAGCATGAGGGGAGCCGATGAAAGGGGCTTCACGGAACAGGTGGTCAGCGCACTCCAACGCTGCGGGCAACGGGGCATCCTGCTTACCGGTTGGGGTGCAATCGCGCATGTGCCCTTGCCTGAGACAATCTTTGCCATCGATGCTGTGCCGCATGACTGGCTCTTTCCACGGGTCGCGGCGGTCGTCCATCACGGCGGCTCCGGCACCACGGGAGCCGGTTTGCGCGCTGGTCTTCCTTCGCTCATTGTTCCCTTTATCGGCGATCAATCCTTCTGGGGACGACAGATCTGCGAACGTGGTCTTGGTCCGCAACCCATTGAGCAAAAGCGTCTGAGCGCCGAGGCACTCGCGCAGGCGATCACCACGATGATCACGGATCAGGCCATGAGGCAGCGAGCGGCAACAGTGGGAGAGCAGATCCGGGCGGAGGATGGTGTGGGGAATGTTGTCCGACTGGTTGAGCACTCTCTCCGAGCCCCGTAAGCGTGTGTTCCTTTTTCCTGGCATCAGTACCTCTCACCAAAGGGGGTCCGAAAACCAAGATTTCTGTCAAAAGGCGGATTCTGCGGTTAATAACTCTGTCCAGATACACTACCCATGTGTACTTGTTGGTTAGTCCAGATAGGTTTTTGAGGCAGAAATGTAGTGGCATCCGCGGGTGCCAGGTGTATGGAAAAACCGTTGCATTACGTGAAATGTTGTGGTATACTTCGCCACAAGGACATAGAATATATGTTCTAAACAGCGTCCGTATTTGCTACAAAATCGCTTGCCAGCCAGGAGCGTATATTTTATGACCTTCCTCCTGATCACGTTATTCGCGTTTGCCACCGTGGTGACGGTAACCGGTTTTTTTCTTTCTTCGAAAACGCGAGTGCACAACCAGCATGCCAGTCGCCGCTTTATAGAGCCGTATAGTCGAAGGAGCGCTGCTGAAGCCAGACCGTTACGCAGGCGGCAAGTTGTCGATGCAGCCCCACTTTATGAGCGGCGTATCGCTGAAGCTGCATCAATGACTCGACGGCATACACCGGTACCGTTGCGTTCGCATCGCTATGCCATAGATACAGAATTGCCCGCGCAGCGGGCAATTTCAATCCCGGCTAATTTGGGGCCGCTTGGCGGGCGCCAGGCGGGTGAGCCGATCAACTGGCAGGTAATCGCGATTGGCCTTGTCTGCATTTTCATCTTCGGCCTTTTCACGTGGAACTTCGTGCTGCCACATCGTGCTCTATCGAGCTTTGTACTATTCAACCAGGATGTCTCCGCTGCTCCACAGCAGAAACCAGCGCCAACCTACCAGGTAGCACAACATCTCGTGCGTATCGGCCAGCTCGATCCAGTGCAGTATACTTCCTCGCAAGAATATACTCTCTGGGCGTATTCTACTTGCTCGACCGCTGCGATGACAGAGGTGATGGATGCTTATGGGCGTCATTACCGTATCACGGATGTGCTGCAAGTAGAGGCGCGCATCGGAGAAATTACCCCCCAGTTGGGTTTGTTAGAAGAAGTTGGTATAGCACGAACCGTTGCATATTTTGGTTTCAAGACGACCTGGGGGCATAACCTTACGCTTGACCAGGTTATTGCTATTGCAAATCAAGGGAAGCCTGTAATTGTAGGCTTCCCACCCGACAGGTATGATGGTGGCCATCTGATCGTGGTGATTGGCGGCAATGGCAGCCAGGTTCTTGTTGCCGACTCTTCCCTCTGGAATTACCATGCAATTTCTCGCGCGCAGTTCCTCGCCTGGTGGGAAGGATTCTCGGCAATCGTAACCCCTCGCTGAATGATGGGGAGGCCAATGGACCCATAAACATATCTTCAAGCACTGGTTTCATTTTTTCCTCTCCCTGCGCTAGTCTTCAGTCTTTTGTCCGCGTCAATTCCTCATCTGTATTCTGCCTGTGCATGCGACGAATACGCGCCCGTTCAATAATCGCTTTCTCTTCATCGTCAGCAGGCACAAGTGGAGGCACAGGAGTTGGTTTCCGATTCTCGTCCAGCGCCACATAAATCACATTGCTGCTGGCAATGTGACGTGTTTCTCCTGTTACCAGGTCTTCAGCCACAACCCTGACTCCAACCTCCATACTCGTTCGTCCAACATAGCGCATTTCACAGTGGACAGAGACTACATCTCCAATGAAAGCGGGAGCCAGAAAATCAAATCTCTCCACCCTGGCCGTGACCACTGCAGGATTCTGGCTGTGTTTGATCGCCACGAGGGCAGCAGATTCATCGACCATGCGCATAATGACGCCGCCATGCACATTCCCGTGCGCATTCGCATCGATTAATTCCATGAGCCTCCTGGTGGTGCTCCGTGAGTAGGCGATACTCCGTCCCTGCGCCAGGTCTACTTTAGGCAGAGTTTTACGTCTATTTACTATTCTCTCGAATGGGCTCATAGTGCTCTCATCACTCCAACAAAGTATTCGTTGCACAACGCTACATCATTATGCCACATTACTCCGACCCTCTTTTCCTTTGTATTCGTGACCGGTGAATCTTCTGTAATGCTGCCTGCTGCTGCTTGAGGCGCTGCTCGCTGCCTGCAATGACCTGCAATGATTGCCCATTGCCAATGCGCTTGAAGTAATCAAACAAGCCTAGCCATTGCTCGAATCGTATCGATGTAGGCGTTGCATCGAGATCGAAATCCAGGCTCCTTGCTATATGCTTGAACTGCCGTGCAGTAAAGATGCCTTTGAAAGTACTGCGTAACGATGGCTGCCATGCCGTGAAACCATAGACGACAAAATCGTGGAACATCTGGGTATCGTTTCGCTTAATGAGTGGCGGTCCTCGCTTGCGCAGGCGCAGCATCACGACATCAACACTCGGTGCCGGCACAAAATCGTTTCGCTTGAAGCGATGGACAATTTCCGGCTCAAACCAGGGCTTCAGCAGCACGGCATAGAGTGATTCTCCTCGTTTACCGAGAAACCTCTCGGCGGCTTCCCTCTGCATGACCAGGTAGCTATCGTCAGGTGGACAGGCTGCCGTCGTTAATTTGGTCACGATGGCAGTGCTGATATTGAAGGGGATGTTCGCAAACACTTTGTAATGCACGTTCGGCAGGCGAAATTGCAGGAAGTCGCCTTCGTGAATGGTGATGTTAGGAGTATTGGCAAATCTGCGGCGCAAGGCGGCCACGAGCTGTGGGTCCTTCTCGATTGCTACGACCTGCTTGCAACGACGGGCAAGGCATTCCGTAATGATGCCTTTGCCAGGGCCTATTTCGTAGAGCATATCACCGGGACCGATGCCGTATCTGTCGAGGAGAGAATCGACCAGGCATGAGCTTTTGAGGAAGTTTTGCGCATACAGGATGCTGCGCCGGACAATGGATGACATGGAACACTCCTTTCAAGATGCAGGGAAGAGGGCACAAAAAAGCCGCATAGCCACATAGCTGATGCGACAAAAAACGAAGCCCGATCTTGAAAGGACGGTGATGAGGCAAGCAGCACGCATCGCCCACGTTCAGGCCGTGGGGCGTGACGCGCTCAAGCAGCAAACCCGCGATGGGCTCCGCTTAGCCGTGTCGTATGCGAGTCATTCCGCTCATTTTTTTCAAACCTCCTATGATGTAACCGCTCATTGTGCGCTCATTATACTTCCTGATCCTTCTTGTTGTCCAGGGGAATGCATTGCGCCCATACCCGGACATGTTGCATAATCTGGAATATGGACAGCACTAACGCGACAAAAGAGGAGGAAATCCTGCTATGGCAGACGACTTCGAATACATTTCCCACGCCCGCCTTGTCTACCGCGACGGCTATCGCAACGCCTATCTCGGTGATGTAGCGGAACCGGTCATCTACGGCGTCCAGGGGAAGTTGCGCGAATACTACGGCACTAACGAAGGACCCCCAATCGCCTCGACCCTCGATCATATCGTCGCCGCGGTCGCTGGCTGAATGTACGGCACGCTTGCCGGTGCCCTGTCAGGGCGCAAGATTCCCTTTGACCGCCAGTCATACACCGCCACCGTTGATGGCCGCATTGCCAGCATTGGCAAAACCATTCGCATCCAATCCATCACCGTACATTATGATCTCACCGTGCCCCCCGAGTACCGCGAAGCAACCGAACGAGCGCTCAAAGCCCATCCCAGCGGCTGCCCCGCGCACCAGAGCGTGAAGGATGCCATCGCTGTCACCTGGGATGCAACCCTGCATATGGATGGTGAGGTGGTGCTGCTAAAGAGTTCAGAAGAGGAGGCTGCCTGAGATCGAGGTGAACTGGCACAACCCCTTAAGTCCCCCAAAGTGATTCTCATGAGGGAGCACTTCACTCTGCTCTCATGATGACAATACTTGAATCAGGTGAGGAGGTCTTTCATGAACCTGGTGGTGATAATTGTCGCTGCATTGTCTTCGTCATTGGCCCTGATCGCGTACCGCTTGCGCCAAAATCGTACCCTTCCTGGCGATGTACCTCTTCGTACTAGCAGGTTGCTTCAGGCGGGAGCCTCACCTCGTGTCGCTGATTTGCTTGCGCGCGGGGATCGTATCTCTGCAATCAAAGCGTATCGTCAGGAGCATCAGGTTGGCCTACGAGAGGGCAAAGAGGAGATAGAACGTTTAGAACGTGTACTATTAAGAAATGTTTTGTCAAAGCTAATAGGCTGGCTTCCATAGCTGGAGGAAGGTGTAATTAATGATACGCGTTGGTCTTATTGGTGACCACAACCCCGAGGTGCCAGCGCATATTGCCATTCCCCGGGCCATTGCTTTGGCGGCGCAGGCCCTGGAGTGTGATGCTGAAGCAATCTGGCTACCTACACCCAGTCTGGAGTACGATACCGAGCAAGTGCTTGCCGATTATAACGCGCTGTGGTGCGTTCCGGCCAGCCCGTACAGGAGCATGGAGGGCGCGCTCCGCGCTATCCGCTTTGCCCGCGAGCACAGCATCCCTTTCTTGGGGAGCTGCGGCGGCTCACAGCACGCCATCATCGAGTATGCCAGGAATGTCCTCGGCCTTGAGCAGGCCGACCACGCCGAATCGAACGCAGAAACATCGCTGCCGATTATAGCGTCCCTTAGCTGCTCGCTTGTTGAGGTGCAGGGCACCGTGTACCTGAAAGCGGGCTCGCGCGTTGCCACTATCTATGGGAAAAGCGAGATCGTTGAGATGTATCACTGTCGCTTTGGCCTCAATCCCGAGTACCAGTCGTTATTCGACCAGGGTGCTCTGCATATTACCGGGGTGGATGATAATGGCGAGGCACGCGTTTTTGAGTTGGAAGGGCACCCTTTCTTTATGGCAACGCTCTTCCAGCCGGAACGCATGGCCCTGAAAGGTGTGATGCCGCCGCTGGCCAGGGCGTTCCTGCAAGCGGCCAGATAATTGTAGGAGCGGGACTTGCCCCGCCCTATCCCTCTGAAATTTCACTGAAATCTGGAAGTTCGTAACGCTTTTCGTAACGATTACGTCACGGTATGCATGCTAGACTACCCTCAAGAGATTCGTCTAGTACCCGCGCTGCGAACAGAGAGACACTCCTCGCTTCGCGGAAAAGGAGATAAAGCATGTATTATCGAGTAGCGATCCAGGTGGATGCATCACCTACCTGGCAGTGGAAATCAACGACGCTCAGTTCGCTCAATGCCGTGTTTCAGTTTCTTCGACGTTTTCATGACCTTCCGCAGGAGCGCCTGCGCGTATTCTCCTCCTCAGAGGGGGACCTGGGCGAGCAGCTCGCGACAGAGAACAACGGATTGGGGTCGCACTCAGTCACCGCAGCGCAATTCATGCAGGAGCGGGGGATCTGTTCCCTCCAGAGACCATCCCTGGCGGTTGCCACCAAACCAACATTGAACGAGAGCAGCAGGAGCACAGCGGGGAGTTCAGCGGAGAACAGCCAGGCAGGGCGAGCACGGGTGGCCGGTGGCGCTGACTTTTGGAACATCATGGCCTTTGTCGGGGCATAATGTGTATCTTACGCTGTACTGCCGGTGAACAAGCCATGATACATGAGATGCGTGAGACTTGCGACCACGGCGTCGGGTTCTTCTAGTCGAGTGGCTGAGCGAGATTGCATTCTATCCACCTGGATGCCCTGAACTTAGACATTTGGAGAGAATGCCTGTCACCCCTTCGCTTCGCTCAAGGGCAGGCTCTGAGCGCAGCGAGGGTCTGGCTCGCCGGATGCAGAGATCCTTCGCTGCGCTCAGGATGACAGCCAGGACACCGCTCCAGTCCGCTCACGGGAAGCCTTCTCTCCAAATAGCTACCCTGAACTCAGGCCACTCGACTGTTGCGAAGCCCTGTCTACTCCAGCGAAAAGAGCACACTTTCAAATACCGCGATCACCTCTCGCGCAGTCACGACTCGGCCTGCCAGCGTGTCTAATCCCACAGCGCGTTCCAGCAGTCCTTCGCGCAAGATTGCTTGCTCTTCTAATGTGTGTCCTAGCAATTGTACTATTGGCTCGATTTCCCAGTGGAGAAGCAGGCCTGCCTGTAGCAGACTACCGGCGCGGCGGCGGATCATATCTAGCCCAACAACTTTACGTTGTCCTGCCGCGGCTTCGTACGATGACAGGGAGCCATAACAGGCACGGCGTAGAATAGTTTCACGAGTGTGTGTTTCTTCTAGTTTAAGAAGAGCGCGTTGTCCATGCGCTTCGCCGGGTGTCACGAGGCGCGTCTCAACTCCTAAACGTCGTAGGGTTTCTACCCACACCTCGCCAAGCCAACGATAGGACTCAACGATATCTGGCAACACCAGGGGATGGCTTGCTGGCAGTATCACGTCCAGGCCGAGCAAGTCGGGACCTACCATTACGGCAGACCCGCCAGCGCGGCGGTGATAGATGGGCAACTGTTGAGCGGCTAATGCGGCCGGATTGAGAATGTCTTGTTTCTGAGAAAAGCCCAGCACAAGTCCCGCCGGGTCTGCCTGGGACCAGTACAGCGTTGGCGGTTCATCCGCTGATACCGTTGAGAGGAGCCGCTCGCTCATGTCAATGTGGTATTGCTGCGGAGCGATAGTGAGTGGCAGCACCTGCCACTTATGAAGTGATAGGTGATGCCTCTGCAAGACTCTTCTCCGCCGGTTTGCGTAGTATCCAACCAACTGTTGCTGCTAGCAAGCTAATGGCTGCGCCTGCTAAAAGTGCGATGGGTGCGCCGAACAGGTGCGCTATCCCGCCGGTAAAAAGATTGCCCAGGGGGATGGTTCCGGCAAAGACCAGCATGTAGACGCTCATTACTCTGCCGCGCAGGTAGTCGGGCGCAACGGTCTGCAGGGTTGTGTTCGCGGTTGCCGTAAATGCGATCTGCGCGAAACCTACAGCTGCTATTAAGACGAGTGAAAGCACGTAGAGGTGTGAGACGGCAAACAGGATTTCAAGCACACAAAATGCAAACGAGCCGATAAGTAATCGCTTGATACTTGGCCTGTTATTGCCCCATGCCAGCCACAGCGCCGAGAAGAGCGAACCGAGACCAAACGCCGAGGAAATGAAGCCGAATCCCTGCGGTCCGCTGTTCAGCACAGCGGTTGCAAAAAGTGGGAGGACAACGTTAAAATTGATGCCGAACAGGGAAATCACCCCGATGACCGCAATGATCAAAAGCACAGAAGGTGTTCGGACGACGTATGCCAGGCCCTCACGTAAGCTCTGCAACGTGCTCTGTTTTGGTTCAACTTTCTGTGAGGTTGAACGCTTTGCCTGTGCATAGAGATCTTTCATGTGGATCAGTGCCAGTCCCACGATCACGGCAATAAAACTGATTGCATTGAGCAGGAAAAGTGGCGCGATACCGAGCCAGGCGATGAGCAGACCCCCTAGTCCAGGCCCGAGGATTCGGGCCATGTTAAATTGGGATGAATTCAGTGCGATGGCATTCGGTAGATGCTCGCGTCTCACCATTTCAGCGACGAAGGCTTGTCGGGTGGGCATATCGACTGAGTTCGTAAGTCCCAGCAGGCTTGCAAGCAAGAGTATGTGCCAGATTTGCACCGTGCCAGTGGCTACCAGCACCCAGAGAATAAAAGCCTGGAGCATGGCGGATGATTGCGTGAATAAAAGTACTTTCCGTTTAGGCAAACGGTCGGCCAGAACGCCGCCAAAGAGCGAAAGGAACATCACTGGCAAGAATTGCAATGCGCCTACGACGCCCAGTAACCAGGCGCTATGGGTCAGCTGCAGCACGAGCCAGGCTTGAGCGGTTGTTTGCATCCAGGTGCCGATCAGTGAAATAAGCTGACCAAACCAGAAAATCCTGAAATTACGATGGCGTAGGGCTATAAATGTTCGCAGCAGGCCTTTAACCTGCTGCTGTTCGTTAACCACGTGGGGAATGGAACTTTCCCCTTGATCGGGAGTCAGGGTTTTCATTAAAATCCAATCTAGTTTTCTATCGATTACTCGTTAATTCCTCGCGTCTACGCTGGTGCCGCTCGAGTGTTGCCAGAAGCCCAGCACGCATTTGCTCGAGTCCAGTCAGTTTCTGTTCGATCAGGTGGAGCTGGCCGCGAATAAGCTCATCGGCTCGATCCAGTTGGGCAATTTTGGGTGCTGCTTCCGTCTCATGCTGGTAGGCAACTTTGATTTGTCCTCTTTCGTCCTCGGCTTCCAGTAATTTGCGGATGTCGGCAAGCGAAAACCCCAGCAGGTCGCGTAAGTTCTTAATGCGCTCCAGGTGTTGAATATCTTCTTCGCTGTAGCGCCGGTAATTTGCTTCAGTGCGATCTGCCGGGAGTAACAGCCCAACCTCTTCATAATAGCGCAGCGTGCGTTTCGTTAATCCCGTTCGTGCTGCTACCTGTTCAATAGTAAACAAGCCTGGTCCGTCAGTGCCAGATGAGGAGTAGTGTTCACCAGTAGCAATCATCGGTTTCCTAATCCTCTCCAAGGTATGCAGAATATGCTAAAAGAATATGAGTTTATACATGTAATATACCACAAGTTTGCCGTTTACGTCAATGTTACTGTTTTGGACCTGGTTGCAAGAGGCCGTCTTGACAGGCCGATTCATCCATGCTACGCTATACGTCGAACTCTCTTGTAGTTCACGAGTGGGCCAGCATCCTGCCTGGACACATTCATGTACGGCCAAACATGTTCATTCGTTCGGAAGCTATGTGTGTAGCTTTTCACTCAGTCAATGACAAAGGAGATAGGATTATTATGCGGCAACTTCACATTTTTTCAGCACAAAAGGAGATTTTTATGAGAGCAAAGAAAAGGACCATAGGAAGTGACAACCCTCAATATAGGTATTGTAGCGCACGTAGACGCTGGAAAGACAAGCCTGACCGAGAGGATCTTGTATGAAACACACGTCATCGACGAAATTGGCCGGGTAGATAAAGGCACTACCCAGACCGATTCGCTGGATCTCGAAAAGAGAAGAGGCATCACGATCAAAGCCTCTGTCGTCTCTTTTTTCGTACAAGATCTGAAAATCAACCTGATCGACACCCCTGGACACCCGGACTTTCTCGCTGAAGTCGAGCGCTCCTTCAGCGTTCTTGATGGCGCTATCCTGCTGATCTCGGCAGTCGAAGGGATTCAGGCGCAGACAAAAATTTTGTTCTCGGCCCTCTTAAAGCTTCGTATCCCCACGATCATCTTCATCAACAAAATAGACCGCAGCGGCGCTCAAGCGGATGAACTCATCAAGCACGTCAAGGAAAAGCTCACAGAGCATATCATCCCCCTCTCCAGGACCGAACACATCGGGACGAAGCACGCTTGCGTCGCCCAAAACCATCTGCACGATCCAACGTTCCTGCAAGCCTGTATCGAGCAACTCACGCTCTTCGATGAGCAGTTGCTTGCCGCCTATGTGGAGGGAGAGACCATCACAGAAGGACAGGTACGAACAGCACTCATGCAGCAAGTTGGGGAAGCAAAGCTCTCTCCGGTCGTCTTTGGCTCAGCTCTCACTGGCGTAGGCGTGAGAGAGCTGCTCGCCGATCTCGTTAGCCTGTTTCCCTCCACTACCAGCCTGGAAGATGCTCCGTTATCGGGAGTCGTCTTTAAACTGGAGAAGGAGGCGACGGGAGAAAAAGTCGCCTATGTCAGAGTGTTTTCTGGAAGTATGCGCGTGAGAACCTCTGTGAACCTGCAGAGGAGGAAGCACGACGGCGAAATCGAGACGTACACAGGCAAGATTCAAAAGCTTCATGTGTTTTGGGAAGGGAAAACGGTGCAAGCGCAACAAGTGAGAGCAGGCGAGTTTTGTAAAGTCTGGGGGTTGAAAGAGGTGAAGATAGGCGATGTTGTCGGTGAGTGGTCCGACCACATCAAAACGCTTCATTTCGCGACGCCGAAGTATGAGACGCGTATTGAAGCCACGCGCCGCGAACAAGATCATCAGCTCTATCAAGCGCTTCTGGAACTGGCAGAGGAAGATCCCCTTATCTCTGTACTGAAGGATGATGTTCATCAGACCATCTATCTCCGCATGTTCGGGGAGGTCCAAAAAGAGGTGATCGAAACCATGCTCAAGGAACACTCTGGTCTGGATGTTCGGTTCGCGGAGACCAGCATCGTCTGTATCGAAAAGCCCAGAGGGACAGGGCAGGCCAGAGAAATCATAGGAGCGGCGGAGAACCCATTTGTGGCAACCGTTGGCTTTCTGGTTGAGCCAGGGCCTGCGGACAGCGGGGTGACGTATAAAAGTACCTCCGGCGCTCTGCCTCTGGCCTTTTACCGGGCGATTGAGAAGACGGTACGCGCTACCCTCGCGCAGGGTGTGTATGGATGGGAAGTGACTGATATCGTGGTCACACTCACCCACACGGGCCAGCTTCCAGGGACGACGGCAAGCGACTTCAGAAACCTGGTTCCGCTGGTGTTGATGGAGGCGCTCTCTCAGGCTGGCACGGATGTCTATGAACCGATCAACCAGTTTGAACTGAGTGTCCCCGCGAGCGCGATTAACACAGCCATGTTCAAATTGTCGGAGCTTCGGGCAGTCTACGAGCAACCCATCCTGCACAATGACACGTTCCTTTTGACGGGCACGCTGCCTGTGGAAACGTCCGAGGAATTCAGGAGAGAACTTCCTGCTTTTACGGAGGGTGAGGGCGTTTTTCTGGCTCAAGAAGCCGGGTTTCTCAAAAAAGAGGGGGAGTGTCCCACAAGAAAGCGCATGGATCATAATCCGTTAAATCGGAAGGAATACTTGCTCCATGTCCAGCACGTGTGTTGAGGTGGAGGATCGCGGCTTCGGGATCATTCGGGTGCGTGTGACTCCCCGAGCCCTGGGGCAATCCCCTCTAGCTTGCGCCGATTGTACGCGACTGCCGCGCAAGGAGGCACTTCTCCTCGTTCTTCAACTTCTTTTCAAACAGGTCGAAAGAAAGGATTTTTCATGGTCAATAGAGCTCTCTCAAATCGCCGTCTGCTCTTGATGACGTTGGGCCTGACGTATATCGCTATGGGCATGCTGGGCGCGCTGCCGGGAGCTTCGCTGATCCAGCTGGCAAGGAATACACACGTCTCACTTGAAGTGGCTGGCGGCATGTTCACACTCTCGGCCTTTGGCGATCTGCTCGGCGCAGTCCTGAGCGGATTCCTTATGAGATCTATCAAACCAAAATATCTGCTCATGCTGGGCCTGTTCTTTGTGGGTTCCGGTTCCACGACGACAGCTTTGACCAGCTCATTTCTCGTGTTACTGATCGGCCAGATGCTAGTAGGTCTGGGGTTTGGCTTCATTGACCCCAGCTTAAATACCATTGCAACCCTGGCTTTCCAGGAGACGCTCAGCTCAGACCTGAACACTATTCACGGGCTGTTCGGCCTGGGGGCGCTGCTCGGACCCTTGCTCCTTGCCTTTGGTCTGCACTTTTTCAAC